>Ga0126342_10016577_pt1 | contig 12831 bp, 10 predicted proteins | sample Cyp1metagenome_FD_92528 | JGI IMG/M metagenome (GOLD analysis project Ga0126342, IMG submission 92528) | Coral microbial communities from Lord Howe Island, Old Settlement Bay, Australia - Cyphastrea 1 metagenome | ecosystem: Host-associated > Invertebrates > Cnidaria > Coral ...
AGTTGGCAAAGAGCTTGGCGAAGAGTTGGCAAGGCGGAAGTGGAGGTGGAAGTTGATGCAGACATGGTCGAGGAGAAACTAGAGGAGGAGGCGGAGGAGGAGGAGGAGGCGAGGAAGAGGAGGAGAAGGAGTAGGACAGCTAGCCGAGGAAGAGGAGAACAATTCTGATAAAATCTAACAACCCTCACCCGGCAGGTGGGGAATAATGACTTTGTTTTGATGACAAAGTGTTGGGGTCCATTGATACCATGCCGTGGCGAGGTCAGAGCAGACGCTGCTGGCTGCATTGCAGGCAGAGTCCCGGAGGAGTTGAAACATCCAGTCTGGATCATTTCGAAGCAAAGAGATGGTTAAACGTTAAAAAATCATTTTCTAGTGATTTCATGGGATCTTATTGGGATAAATGAATGTTTAAGGGGATTTACTATGATCTACCCTCTGGTAAACTAACATAGCTTTGGAAAATCACCATTCCAATAGGTGAACCAACTATAAACGTGCATAACGTGCCATTTTGAATAGCTATGTTGAATTACCGGAGGGTATATGTTATGAGATTATGTGATGTTTAATGATTTCTTGGATGTTGAGCCAATGTTGAAAAATGTCTGAAGCGCCCCAAGAAGGAACATGGGAAATTATATGTTTGACTTCACCCAGCCAAAATCCCTAAAATGATGATGAGTACCATGTGAGGTGGGAACCCAGAAGTGCAATAAGTACTGCTGTGCATTTTATTGAGCAACAAACCATGGGGAAATTGAAGCAAGAAGACGGTTTAATAGGTATATGCATAATGTAATCAAATGTAATCAAATGTAATCAAATGTAATCAATAACCAGCTTGGTGGTTTCACTCATGCATCATTTTCCATCCATAAGAATGGAATTCTCATTTTTCGCTGAAAGCCATGGCGGGGTGAAACTACGAACCTGATGATTGTTCCATTGAATTTGGGGTTGTTGCCATGGTTGACAGCCCAACTAATTCTGAATTTCTATGATGATTATAACTTAGAACCCTACTGCATGACCATTATCAACCATAGTATAAAACCATAGTATTACCATAGTATTACCATAGTATAACCATAGTAATTATACGTTTTTTTTTTAACCACCAAACATCGGCCAATCTGAGAGCCAGATTTGTTTCTGCTTCCGGATCTTCCGTGCCAGGCAACACCATCCTGCGCAACGGTGCAGGTGGGCTGCTGGTGGAATCCAACCGGACCAGTGCCACGACCATCGCCGCTGGGCCAACCGGGAACTGGGGGAAACATAGCTGGAGACTGGGTTTATGAACCAAATTCCTAGTTGGAAACATGTTTATGATATGTTTATAATATATGTTTATGATATGTTTTGATATGTTTTGATATGTTTATGATATGCTTATGATATGTTTATGATATGTTTATGATTGTGTTGAATTGTTCATTTAATTTCCATGGCTTTCCCTTTCCCAGGTGCGGAATCGCGTCTGGGCCAACAGCGGCTGCGACCTGCGCCAGAGCCCTGCCAAGAACGGCCGGTAGCCCAAGCAGCGCAGACCTTGGCAGGAACTTCCAATCTTCCATTTCTCATGGGAATGTTTATGGTATTTTCTAGTGATTTCATGGGATATTAATGGGATAAATGGATGTTTGAGGGAATTTACCATGATTTACCCTCTAGAGTAAACTAACGTAGTTATGGAAAATGGTCATTTATAAATAATACATTATAATACAGCCTATCGACATTGTTATTTTCAATAGCTATGTTAAATTACCAGAGGGTAGACCTTGTTCTGAAAATATCTGAAAATTGTATATCAGCCATGGTTCCTTATCCTTATATATCTTTATCCTTCTGAACATGGTGATTTTCTGGCCATGGGTTAGTGACTTATTTCGTCCCAGCTTGACGAGAAAATAGACTGGCCAGACAAAAAGCAACGCCTTTTGCAAGGAGTTTGAGTCTGTCCATGTAACATGTGAACCCCAATGAACATGTTTTAAAAAGTGCTGATTCTTGATTGCCACGTTTCACAACCGGGAAGAACACAGTGGATGTATTGTTCATAGATGTGTGGGTAGCCTCCAGGAATCACCCATGGAATCCATCGACAGGTTCGATCAACTAATTGCACCCTGGTAGCCCCAGAGTGTAACTCCACATGTACCTTGCTGCTTTTTCAGAGACTTTAGGATTTAGGTTATCCTGTGGCTAAATTGAGCCACAGGATAGAAGTATTCTATGGCTTGTCAGGCAGTGAATGGGTGGAAGGCCATGGAAAGGAACTAGGTTAAAGCCATTCACCAATCCTTCGCTGACACCACAGCAACGGCAATTTCAATGATGCATTGACAGGAGTTTTCGGTATTGAAAAAAAAGTGGATTGAAAAAAACATGTTACTCCCAAGTTTCCGTTATTCTTTGCACATGGGGAACAAAAAACAAAACATGAAAACTCTCCCTGTGAAATCCCCCGTTTCATCAGCCGTGCAGGCGGCTTGAGCGCCGGGGAGGCGCTGGCAGTGGTTTTAGCCAACACCGTGGGGTGCCTGCGCCCAGCTGGTAGTCAAACTTATGAATAGGTTATACCTTCCTGCCAACTAATGTAGATGTGAGAAAAAAAAACATAAAAGTAGATCATTGTTTGAACGGGAAACCATGTTTTTTATACATCTAAATTAATGTTAGTTTGCTCCCCAGGGTAAAATCTCTTGGTTCAGATAGAAGGAAATCAGCAGCAAAGGCTTGTAGTGAGAAAGGTCTCGAGCCTGGCTGTCAACCTTGGGATCACGTATGGAGCGGGCAAAGCCCGTAGTTCTCGAACAATTCATGGTGCGATTTGAAAGTTGCATGTGGTTCTTTAAAACAAAAACATATGTTTGTGATTTGTGGCTCGTACTCTCAAAGAATATCCATACATATCCATAGATATCCATAAATATCATGATATCCATGGATCATACCCATAAATTTCCATACATTTCCACACATATCCATATATTAATACCATGTTCATATACTATCAGTGTTTCCTATTACAAATTACAAATACATAATATATTAACATATGTGGATATGTATTTGGTTTAATGTAAGACGGTGATAAATTCCAGACATGGCTGTGCACCGCACTCCTGCGACTGCCACGTCCGGGCCGTGTTGTTTCATCGAGCCGGGCCCTATTCATCGATGCTGAATGATGGAAAAAAACATGTTTGATCAATATTATGAGCACTAATGCACTAATTAATGATTCATACAATGTGGTGCCCCCAAGATAGCAAAGTTGGCTCATAATTCTAATAACTAGGATTTATGGAAGATATATCTATAGTTAATGGGGCTATAAACCAACTTATAACTGGGGGGGCACCACCTTGTATTTCATGAATCATCCGAATGTTGGTTTGTTGATTGGGAAATTTGAGGATTGGCTTCAGCCAAGGGGTTGTCAGTTGTTTATGTTGACAATATTATGTAAATAGGATGTTTGGAACAGCACTGGGGGCCGATCTGCGAGAGTCCCCAACATAAAAGTTGTTGCAGGATAATTTTCCTAGCGCAGCCGGCTATGCATCAGGGTCCATATCAAATTTTCGTCTTCATCATCCCACACTAGCTTCAATGATTTAATGACTAAAATGGACACAATCTAGACTCCCTGGGTCTCCTATCTTTGGCAAAACCATGGTGTATGCCAGTAAGCTGTCCTTTCGACATCAGCTGGCTATGCTCCCATGGCGCAGCGCTCCGCCATGCGCGCCATGCGCGCCACGCACATTGCCACCAGCAAAGCTGCCCTTGGCTCTTAGACCGTCCTGGCAGAAGGGGAAAGTCAGGTGGGGGGTCAAGAGAAAACATATGCTCCATGGTGCTGGAATATTTACCAGGATTTACCCCCCATAAATCACCCACATATAGATAAATATACTATACATGGAGCATTTGGGATACTTTTATGATTGGTCAATATTTTTTTTTCTGTTTTTTATTGTGTTTTATTTGTTTAGGTACGCGATGATACTTTTGCCATGATATATTTAATAATGGCAAGTTCCTGGTCGGTGGTTTCAAAGATTTATTGTGTTTGAACATGTTTCAACCATACAGGGGATGATTGGTTGAGATTATTATTTTTAGTTTGCATGGGTTACATAAAACTACCAACCAGACGTGTTCAGCTGCTAGTAAGGGTCCCTAAGTGGGTTGTAACTCCAGATATGAGCAGGGCAAGTAGGATTAGTTCAGTTCAAGTTTGGATTTGCTCAAGGTCATTGTTGATTTTTACCATTGGGAAATCCACCACCGGGGGGGATCTATAAGAAAAGCGTTAGTTATATTTATTTGGGCCCACTAAAGAATTTCTCTTTTTAATTCTGGGGAAGCAAACCAGATGTCAGTCTTATTGCACTCTGGGGGATATCCAGTAACAAAAACATAATTGGTTGGTGGTTTGGAACATGAATTGTTTTTTTCCATATATATATATATATATTGGGAATAGTAACATCATCCCAACTGACTTTAACTCCATCATTTTTCAGAGGGGTGGCGAAAAACCACCGACCAGATAAAACAAAAACTGTAGGATAGATGTCCGGAAGTCCAGCCGGTGATTTGACAGTCCGGGAGACATTTTTCCATTTTTCAGGCCTTCGGGAAGATGATCTAGGATCATCCCACTTAGTAAGCCTAGTTGGTAAGTCCCCGAATTGTGGAGCTATCCCAGATATAGCTGCATCATATATTTCTTCAGCACTGGGATGATTGGGATGATCCTCCAAGTTATTTGGCCGCACATCGTTGACAAGGCTCCTGAAGCTCAACCATGGACCACCAATGATGCTTCTGGTGCCATTCAAATAGCTATGGAAAATAGATGAACATAGCCCTTAGCCCATTTAGTTCGATGATGATTCTGACGATTTGGTACAGATTCTCATAGCTATGGACATTATCACAATCATTCACAATAGCCATGGACAATAGATGAACATCACCCATTCACTTCGATCAATGGGAATTCCAGGATCCTAAAATGGAGGTCTTGTACCATATAAGGCCATATTTTGTGGGGATATTTCCTTACATAGGCCTGAAAAATAGGCCTTATATATGGTAGGTACCTCCAATAAATCGGTTCCTGAAATGGCCATTGATTCGATGATTTTCCACTTCGCAAAACGGAAACCAGGCGGCGGGCTGCAGATGATGGTGGATTGGCCGAGCTGGCAAAGGCCGGGAAGGCAATTTTATGGTTGATGTGTTTATGTTTTTTTTTAATCATGATTTCACATTTTACTGCTGATTTTATGGAAGTTGAATGAATCTGAAATTCCATTAGAGACTTTTTGTGTTGCTTGAGTCAAAGGATATTATCTTGATGGCCAGTATCAATGGCCATTTCAAGTACCTGAAATCAGGGGAGATGAAAACCGGGATTTCATGGAATTACATGGAGTTCTATGGGGGCGTATACAAACCAGAAGAAATCACACTATGAGGATAGAATAGTACATTTGGGGAGAACACATGATATGTATATATATATATAATTCCTCAATATCTGTGGTGTCTTATGGAATGAATCCACTGGGATTTACCAAGCAAAATTCCATGGGGATCCGGTGCCCTCCGGCGCCCTAGGTCCACAGAAGGCTTCCACGGGTTCTTGGACGCTGTCGCAGCAGGTTGAGGGCTGGGTGCTGACTAAGAAGTGACGCCTTGAAAGGCAACTGGGAACCCCCAAAGTCAGGTTTGTCAGATGATTTTTGAGTTTGGAAGTGGTATTAATATCTGTTAATGTTGCACAACAAATCAGAAACCATCCCCAATATCACCAGGAAATGGGTACTATACACCTCCAAAATGTGGAGGATTGTGGAGGTATATTTTTGGGTCACATTACTTGTGGCAAGGGCTGTATTTTCCACACAGATGAGCAGGATTTTGTTCTCGTGTCGATTGAGGGTTCAATACCCACTTAGGACCCCGCTGATTGATGTCCCAACATCCCCACATTGTTGAACAATGTTGGATGTATCTTCATAACGTATTAATCATGTTGGTTCAATCAGTGTTTTTTGCCATACATTTTCATCACCTACCATGTTTTTCTCTCTAAGTTGTCCCATTGTTCATTGCCGTATACTATAGCACAACAAAAAAAATGAAAATTGGGAACCCGGAAAGTATGGGGATAACAAGATCACTTTTTCCGCATCCGGGAAAACTGTTCGGCATCTTTTGGGAAGTGACTATGTTGCAGGTTACTATGTTGGAAACCCATATTTTCCCTAAGTCTCCGCATGTTGCTGGTTGAAACCTCTATTTCTCTGTGAATACATGTGAATACTCCATCATATCCCCATAATGAGTCCATCTAAGAAGCCAACATCTATACATAATTAGATGTATAATTATATATATATATATATGGTTGGTGGTTTGGAACAATTTTAATTTGCCCATATGTTGGGAAGATAGATAGATAGATAGATAGAAAGATAGATTAGATAGATTAGATAGATTAGATAGATTAGATAGATAGAGATAGATTAGATAGATAGAGATAGATTAGATAGATAGAGATAGATTAGATAGATAGAGATCGATTAGATAGATAGAGATAGATTAGATAGATAGAGATAGATTAGATAGATAGAGATAGATTAGATAGATAGATAGATAGATAGATAGATAGATCGATAGATAGATAGATAGATAGAGATAGATAGAGATAGATAGAGATAGATAGGGATAGATAGAGATAGATAGAGATAGATAGAGATAGATAGAGATAGATAGAGAGATAGATAGATAGAGAGAGATAGAGAGAGATAGAGAGATAGAGAGAGATAGAGAGAGAGAGATAGATAGATAGATAGATAGAGATAGATAGAGATAGATTGATAGATAGATTGATAGATAGATAGAGATAGATAGAGATAGATAGAGATAGATAGAGATAGATAGAGATAGATAGATAGATAGAAAGATAGATAGATAGATAGATAGACTGAGATAGAGATAGAAATAGAGATAGAGATAGAGATGCATTTTTTTTGGCTTCTAGCACTACATCTACTTCTGCCATCCGGGATGGCGGCATTCTCCATCCACCGAGGACAGCTTTGGTCCATAAAAACCCTTCGTCCAGGGCAAGCGGATGCCATGCGCTCGGTGATGAAGGGCAAAGATGCGCTGGTCATCATGCGCCCCGAAAAGGGAATAGGGCTTGGGTAACTGTTGGGTTGTAAAGGTGGATATATCATGATATAATAGTTGCCTGTCTGTCTTGTATTGTCTATCTGTATGTTTGTCTGTCTATTTTTCTGCCTCTCTCCCTCACTCTCTCTGTCTCTCTCTCTCTTTCTATATATATATATATATATTCATATAATTATCATATAGATATCATGTATCATTACACACATATATATTTAATTCATACCATCCGTAGTTGGAAGAAGTTGGATGGGTTTTGTAAGCCAACTGAACTTGCAGGAGTATATATCCCATCTCGTGAATAAGGCAGATACTAAGCTGGATGCTACGAAAGCCCGTGCAGCGGCCAAGGAAAACGCCATGGAAGGTTGGACAGACAAAAAAAGGGGCTCACCAACCAAATGAGTGAGGATCTTTTGAGTCATGGGGACAAGTTATTTTTCGTGAGATGTGGACTGGGTTCTTCTATTCCGTTGATTGCCATTTATGATTGGCGGTTTCAATGTCTAGGCAAAGTTTGGTTGACGGCTTCCGAGCTCTGAATTGTTTGGGATTCCACATGCCTTTCCCTCCCTGTGTCCAACTCTCCCATGTGTTCGTTCCATTTGCAATGATCTTGTAATACCATGCGCAATGTTCTGACTGATGGATTCTTAGATGTACACATTCTGTGTTGCTGGTGTTGTCAGCAGCCCTCAAAGCAAGAACTTGCTACTTGACAAACTCTACTAAAGAGAAGTTTGACGACGTTTGTGTCCGAATATTTTCCAACAATAAATGCAGGAGAATGAAGGAACAACCAATATTTCACACAAAAACATTACAAAAACAACCATAGCTAGTGTGTTGACTTGAGGCCATTTGCCTTCGCGCCATACATATGATGTAATTATGCTTGAAATCGAAATCCCACTTGAAACCGATAGGCCTCTCTATAGGGATACCGCTTGACATTGCATGTGTCAACTTCGACATGTTTTAACTCAGGTCCCTCAAATAATTGTTTCATAACCATGTTTAGAAGCTATAAGCCGTTTGAATATACGGTAGATCCATGGATGTCTCCAGTCATAGTTGCCTGATTTTTTCCAGCTACCAACCCAACTTATATATATATAAATACACATGTGTGTGTATGTATGCACGTTCTAACATTACATGTATCTTAGTATATTGAATTATGATATATTATACCAGTTATACTTATACCATATCAACACCATATTAACATATATTAACCCAAAATAGCTATATCCATGGGCATCCCTGCACATGGCGAGCCAAGGCCCACAGCCGCTGGGAAGTCCGTGTGCTTCCAAGCACCTGCCCTGCTCTTAGGCGAGGGAAACATCACCTTAAAAAAAGTTTGGAGATGGAAAACATATGGAACAAAGAGGTCCTAAACCCAAAATTTAACATAGACCCCTCCCAAAATTAAGGGCTTGGAAATGCTTAGAAGTTGACTTCCCACTGAAACAAAAACATGTTTTCAGGGTCTATGTGAATTTGCGTTTTCCGGTGCTAAGTCCAAGCAGTTTGATTGGCAGCCCATTTTTGGGAAGAGATCATCCAGCTAAGACTATATGTTAGAATGGCATCAGGATTTGTAAGGAGCATATATCACCCAGCTACTATACCTTATAATAATTACGTTGAACATATCAGGGTCTGGGACCAGGTTAATTCTTTTCATCGACCTATGTACCTAGCTATCTATATTTGATATAGTATATGTTTAACATGACATTGTATGTGTATATGTACACACACATACATACATACATACATACATATATATATATATAAATACATGTATCTTGTGCATGCATTGTCAAACTTATCTAACCATCACTATTGATCACCATGATCTCACCATGCACACGATGCTTGTTCAGCCACGCGTCTCCGAGACTTGGCAGGTTTGACCTTAGTGATTTCGCCCCTGCTGAGTTTGATGCGAGATCAAGTGAAAGGTGCAGGGCTGCAGGGCGGTGAGTGCCGGCATGACATGGGATTTAACCAACGAAACATGGGAACATGTTGATGATTTATCACTTTAGTTCCATGCATAATATATATATATATATATGTGGATGGGTATTTAGGGTGGCCTGCCCAACAAACATGGGGGGTATAATATATAATTCTACTGGAATATGTTATGGCACGTTATGGCATATAAAAAAGTTACATAACCAACAACATGATGTTCGAGAGTGTCCGAAAATTGGTGGGTGTACCCCCAGATTATGGCATTTCTGATCGGGAAAAGATTAATTCACATTTGCCTTATTTTTCCAGACAAATCCAGATGAGGCATCCATTAGTCATTGCAGAGGAACATATGGAACATGTACCTCCGGTAATGAAACATGGCAATTAACAATCCTCCATTTATGGATGATGTTCCCATGCAGTTATGGCCATTTATTAGATATAAGTGGTTATAAATGGGATTATACATTCTATAAATGGGGTTTTGTTAGTACTTATAACTGGTATTTCGGGCCTTAACTGTGGAAACCTCTGTAATTCCTCTGTTTAAAACGGGGATTCCCACTTGCCATGGTTTACCGAAGGGAACTTGTTCGGAACAAAACGCCTTTTTGTTCAATGTGCTAAACACAATGATATCCAAATTTGGAGGCTTTGTTGATACCCTCTGGTAAACGTTTACATAACTATGGAAAATCACTGTTTTTTTTTTTGGGGTAAATCCACTATTTTAATGGCCATTTTCAATAGCTATGTTAGTTCACCAGAGGGTATATCCCATTAATATCCCATTGAATCACTATTAAATCCTATTAAATCACTATATATAAATCCCATTAAATCCCATTAAATCATGTGGTTTTGGGAGGTTTCACATGGAGTGGACACTGGCGCCGGGAGGTCTCCAGAAACGAGGCATTGCTGCGGCGCATCTGGGGAGTGACATGGAGCCGCGAGAAAAACGTGGCGCGGCACGCCGGGGCACATGGTTGAGAACCCATACATCATGATGAGGGATTATCTGATAAAGTTATATTTTTTCAGGTTGTAATCACAATCATAATCATATCTCATTATTTGTAATTCACTATTTAACATGATTATAGATGTGTGTTTTCCTATGCAAAATTGAGGCTAATCCATGGGAATCTTACCTGATTTTTCGAAGTCATGGTTGGACTCAGAATTCTGAATGGTAGAACTGAGCCTTCCATACATACATATATATATATATATAAATAAATGCAGTTAGAAGTCGACACAGTATATGTATATGTATATATTAGATTATGATTATAATATATTGTAATTGTATATATACCATTTTTACACATATATATATATATATACATATATTGTATATATATATATATGGATATGCATGATTATGAGTATAGTTGTATATATACAGCGTATATGTATATTCCATGTAAATAGATGGTTTATAAATGAATATATTTGGTCACTTTGGTCCCTTTAGCTAATAATGGGATGCTCATCCCGCTTGGTCTTGTGCCTGGGAGCCTTTTTTTCCACCAGACATGCGGAATCGATGAAGGGAATGGGGGATGTTCCAGCATGAAACGATGCTCGCGAAGATGTTGTTGATGGTGATGTTGTTGATGATAGTGATGTGTTGACTTATGCCAATTGGGTGGAATTGACGGCAATGGTGATCACTTGTCCATACTTGCTTGCCGGAGTCAGCTCATGTCCAAGGAAATGTGTGGAAGCAACTTGCAACTTGACTGTGTGATATTTGGAAACCCTCTAAGCTGAGTCTTTCATGTTTCCACTAGCCGAGAAAAAAAAAACTGACCGGCTAACTTGGCAGTAGAACATCCGCAATTTTTAAGATGAGTTTCCGGTCAAAATTGGGCAGTTCCAATTTCTCGTGATCTTCACCACACGAGGCGTACAGATGCGTACAGGTTTGGAGAATCCTCAAACCTGGGTATTTGTCAAGACAGAACAGTTGTAAGTTTCAGCGTTTCTGTCTTTAGTTTCAGCTGCGTTTCATTTCAGTGAATAACTTCGATGGAATCAGATGATGTGAGCTGTGCTGTCACCAGCTTGCAACAGCTTCTCCAGTTGGAAATAAAGCTTGGAAGCGCAGTCCTCAATGTCTAGCATGCATGCCTTGCCTTGTAAAAAAACACATTGAACTCCAAAGAATATCGACAACAAAATGACAAAAAATCGAGAAATGCAACAAATACGTTTGGTGTATGCCATCAATATCCCATTAACATCCCATTTGGTGTATGTTAAAAAGCCATGTTCAAATCCTCCAGTTGCCTCTACCAGGGGCACACCCAGGAGTCGGGGAAGCTGAAGTTGCTCTACGTCTCCCCAGAAAGATTGGACATGATTCTGGGCAGCGGTCCTGGGTGAAACATGAGACAACAAAAAAAAACACAAATTATACAGTGGAGATAGATAGATAGATAGATAGAAAGTTAGAAAGTTAGATAGTTAGATAGATAGATAACTAGATAGATAGATAGATAGATTGATTGATAGATAGATAAATAGATTAGATAGATAGATAGATAGATAGATAGATAGATAGATTGATAGATAGATAGATAGGTCGATAGATCGATAGATAGATAGATCGATAGATAGATAGATAGATAGATAGATTGATAGATTGATGAGATAGATAGATAGATAGATAGATAGATAAATAGATAGATAGATAGATAGATAGAAATAGATATATAGATAGATAGATAGATAGATAGAGAAAGATAGATAGATAGAGATAGAGATAGAGATAGAGATAGAGATAGAGATAGAGAGATAGATAAATAGATAGATAGATAGATAGATTAGATAGATTAGATAGATAGATAGATAGATAGATAGATAGATCGATAGATAGATAGATCGATAGATAGATAGATAGATAGATAGATTAGATAGATAGCTAGTTAGGTAGATAGATAGCTAGATAGGTAGATAGGTAGATAGGTAGATAGGTAGATAGATCAATAAATAGATCGAGAGATAGATAGATGGATAGATAGGTAGATACATAGATCGGATGATCGATAGATAGATAGATGGATAGAGAGATATAACGATAGCCAGATAGATAGATAGGTAGATAGATAGATAAATAAATAGATAAGACAGACAGATAGATAAATAGATAGATAGACAGATAAATAGACAGACAGACAGACAGATAGATAGATAGACAGACATACAGATAGATAGATAATTACATATATATATAGATGGATATATAGATAGATAATTAGATAGATAGACAGACAGACAGATAGATTGCTAGAAAGGTAGATAGATAGCTAGACAGGTAGATAGGTAGATAGATCGATAAAGAGATAGACAGATAGATCAATGGATAGATAGGTAGCTAGATAGATAGATAGATAGATGGATAGATTGGTAGATACATAGATCGGTTGATCGATAGATAGATTGTTAGATAGAGAGGTAGAACGATAGCCAGATAGATAGATAGAGAGGTTGATAGATAGATAAATAGAAACAATAGATAGATAGATAAATAGATAGACAGATAGATAGACAGACAGACAGATAGATGGATAGATAGACAGACAGATAGATAGATAGATA
>Ga0126342_10016578_pt1 | contig 12830 bp, 11 predicted proteins | sample Cyp1metagenome_FD_92528 | JGI IMG/M metagenome (GOLD analysis project Ga0126342, IMG submission 92528) | Coral microbial communities from Lord Howe Island, Old Settlement Bay, Australia - Cyphastrea 1 metagenome | ecosystem: Host-associated > Invertebrates > Cnidaria > Coral ...
GGAGGAGGACGAGGAGGAGGAGGAGGACAGCTAGCCGAGGAGGAGGAGGAGGAGGAGGAGAACAGCTCTGATAAAATCTAACAACCCTCACCTGGCAGGTGGGGAATAAATAAATAAATAAATAAATATATATATATATACACAGTACTTCAAGTTTGGACAGGTCAACCATGTATTCATCTAAGAATCATTGCTTTACCTTGTAATTATGCTGTAGGGCTTACATCCCAACAACCCAATATATGTTCTAGGGGCTGCGATACACTAGCTATGGCCAGAAAAAGTAACCCCAACGTGAGCCCATGATATTCCCTTGGTGAAATCCCTGATATGTTGGATGCTTTAGTCCCCATTCTTGTATAGGTGGGGTAAAGTCCAAATTTTTCATGGTTAAGTCATGTTAAGTCCATATGTTTCCAGCAAGGGACAAGGTCCAAATGGCCGTGCCCATCGAGCTGAAGAACTTCTGCTCCAGCACCGTGCCACGACTGAACTGCATAAAGGCCACACTGAAGACGTAGGTGAAGAGCAACAGCAACACCAAGGTGAAGAATCTGAGGGCCCGGAGCCACCAGACATCATGGGATCTCATGTAAGAAGATGTAAGAGGCACACACACACAGACATATATATATATATATAAAGTATATATATATATAAAGTATGTATATATATAGTATATAACCATATATATAATATCATTAAATTTACTGTACAATAATTTATATTCAAATATACGGTATACCGTCTACGTATGATTTGATCAGGTTCATCATGGTTCGTCATGGTTCAGTATGGTCCATCGTAGTTCGTCAAGGCATTCGAACCAGGAAACCTTCATGAGAAAACATGAGACAAAGGTGCATGAAAAATGAAAGGCTGACCAAACATTGAAACGAGTATTTCGCAGCACCTATCCTTCTTGTGCTTGCACCTTTCTGTGCTCTCAAGGCATTTTAACCACCCATTCCAAAACTACCCAAGTTCCAATAAACATGTTCAACCTCCGCCAAGAAGCACAGATCGACAGGCCACCATCATTCCTGTCACTAGTCATGGAAATGACATTCAAGAGATTGTGTATGGGATGGTATGGGTGGATGCTTGGATCGTGAAGCTGACATGGAGTATGAACTGTCCAAGAATCATCAGAATTCACTCAGTGTAGAAATCCTCTCGTAAGGTCACAAATGGAAAGGACTGCTTTCTATTGCTCTGTCCGAAAAAGAACCTAAAATAAGCGCAAATAATTAAGCCAGTTTATCGTAGTTTGTCATAGTTCATCCAGTTTTGCACATGTTTCAAATCCCCCCACGAAGCATCACGGCATCGATGGATATCGATGGTGTCCTTTGATGAGGATCATCAACTCTGGCAGCAAACGCACCAAGCGGGCCATCCGTGCCGTGCGCAACACGCGCAACACCCGTGCCACGCGCAAAACAGAGGCCCCACCGGTAATACCTGGGAAGCAGCGCAGCATGCCAAGACCCAACAGGCACAAATTTGTGGACCACATTTCCAAAGTGTTTCCGTTTAAAATGTTGAACCACAAGTTTGGGAAGTTCTCCTAGTTGGCAGTTTTGGGAACGCTATACACTTTGAGAGACTGAAGGACAAACTCGCACCCGCAAGAGTCAACAATGTTATCTGTTCACCCTTTCATGCAGTGATCCAATAGGACAGGTCACGACCAGCAGTTCATCAGCATGTCAAATGATTTGAACTGTTTTGAATTGATTTTATCTTATGATCGGGACATACTGTATTTGTTCACCAGCCTTTCAAGTGATGTCACCTACACTTTATCCATTTTTTGGGTGAGAATTCGTTGTGCCCAGCTGCTGTTGCCACTGTTCTGAGTCATGAGATGAGCGATTGGAACCAGCCAGGTCTCAAAGATCATTAAGGTGAGCAGGAAAACATCGAACCTCAGGCTTTGGCACCAATTTTGGACCAAATGCGGGGATTCACCCCCAAGTTCCGTTCAAACAAAGTGTGAACATGATGACTTTCCATCGGAATTGTCTTCGTCCTACAGTCATCCTACAGTCATCCCCAAATGGATGATGTTCCCGTTGGAAACGCTTCGGGGGACTGTGGGGGGGTTGGGGAATTCAGTTGCGCACTGAGATAGCTCCAAACACTTATGACCTGGGCCTGAAGCAACCCCCAACTATCCCCAACTTATCCAAGTTGTAGTTACAATGGGAAATTCCCCTGCAAACTGGTACAGTAGGAGTTTTAATGGCAAACTTCAATTCTCTACATGGGGATTTCCCAATGCCATGTTTGATTATTGAATTGGAGGGCAGCCGTTGCCTGTGAGTTTTATCCCATTTGTAGAGATGTGGAGTGAGTAAAGAGACTTTATGCCACCAGCCAAGCTAGCTTTGTAAGAGAAAAACATGAGGCCCAACCTCTAAACCCAACTGAGTCAAAAATTTCTTTCAAAAGAAGTCCTCTACTAGTAGTGGCAAGAAACATGAACCACGGATCCTGCAGAGCGTACCATGTCCTCAAGAACATCATGTAGCGAAGAATGAGCTCGATGGTGAAGAAGGTGCAAAAGATGTTCTCGACAATGATGAATCCAACGTCGGCCTGGCCGCGAAGGATCTGATGTCCTTTGGATACATCCTTTAAGGCATTCTTTGGCATCCGTGACGAGCCAAAATTGAAGAGCCTTTGGTCAAACAGTATGTGCAGAGCCAGAGTTTCCTGATCACTAGGAGAAGATCAGGCAATCCAATGAAAACACGGATTTTGGGAATATTTACTAGCTGTATTTACAGGTGCCTGCTGTTGCAAACATCGACATTATGTAGTGGCAACAACATGGAGTGCCATTCCCTCAAACGCCTCTGCTAGAATGTCAGCATCATTGAACTCGATGTCCACAGAAATCCTTTGCCCATGGCGTGCGCTTTTCCAGCTATAAAAAAAGCATAAGCCCTCACAGTAATCCTTTCACATCAAAGCAGCCAAGGCTCCAGACTGCATTGAGGAAAATCACAGCCATTGTAATCCGCTCAAAGTAAGGGTGCATTCCCATCCTGACCAAAACGCCATCATTTTGCCGCACCGGTGGGCTATCCACTGCAAGATTGTTGAGGTCCTTGGATATCTTCAGCATGTCCGCTTCTCCGGGCAGCCGGCAAAGAAAAATCCACCATTGAAATAGCCACTTATATGCGATATATAGGTGATATATATATATATGATATATGATATATGATATATGTGATATGATGGTCCCAGTCAAACACACGAAACATGATGATGTTTCATGATTCATGTTTGATCAACAAAGAGTGTCACTGCAACGAAAAAGCCATCGCGACCGTGTCTTGAAAATAAAGAGCAAACCCCCAAAACCGATCCTATCACTGTACGCAGGCTGAGTCCCATAGGACGTTGTGAAATAAGAATATCCATGCTTGCCTGCCTGAGGAAGAAAAAAAAGCAACCTATACAACCTCAAGAATATAGGTGCAAAATGCATCAAAATGCTGCAAATAGCAAAGTGCAAAAAAGAGTGAGAGAGCGATGTAACGAGGCAAGTAAAGGAGTCCTACAGTAAGGGTTCAGAGTGGTTCAGTTCAGTTTAGGAACGTCAGCCGCCCGCTTTTGAACCGTGTTCTTCACAAGATCTTCGTTGAGCTGGGAAAGCCTTGCGCAGCGGCAGGCATGACACTAGACTCCCAGTAGTAGTGTGAAGTAAGGCATTTGAGAACAGAAACACCTAATTAGTTGGTGGTTTCTACCCTCTCACTATCTCTCACTCATATTGGATGATCGTCCCAAATTTCTGCCAAGCCGCATCCCGCCCTTTTGGTAGTCTTCTGCTTCTTTGCGGGCTTTGGCTCTGTCTTCTTTCGTCCAGTTGACATCCTTAGTCTTTGAAATTTCAACTCTAGATTCTAGATTCTACCAGTTGATTAAAGCTTCTGGCAGAACACCAACACCTTGCCCATTGGGTTTGCACACAATTGTCAATTGTACATGTCCCGCTTCATACACCGTGCAAGCTCCAGCCCAACCCTCACCTATCTCCCGTGACCAGCGCTGAAGTGTTCCGTGATTGCCGAGCTTCATCCTCATCTCCCTCATCTCCCTCCTCCCGAGGAGTTGGAGAGTTGTCTTCACCCAAAGGGTTGGTCTTTTGAATCCAGGACATGCGCCTGCGTCGCCAGGTGCAATGGTGCAATCACCCTGAACAAACATATATATATGTGAACTATGAACTATATCGAGCAATCATACTTCTATAATCTTCTATATACTTCTGCAGGTAACAACGCTTGGATGAGATTCGCAATGACATCTTCATACATCTTCTTCGGAGCATCTTCCCGCCTCTTTCGTGCTTTCATCACGGATGGCAAGGAAGGGAAGGTGGAGTTGAATGAATAGCGCTTTGCTTCCACTTTTTCCTGAACACCTGCCACGGCACGTGTCAACCACTGTGATTGCGCCTCCCAAGTAGAATGTACGAGTTCCATGGATAGATACTCTAACCTCTCGGATCCCACGTGTTTGATCGTGTAATTTACAGATTGGATCATAGTGTCAGATTTTGTCAGATTGCTCGATACTTCTCCCTCTCTCTCTCTCTCTCTTTCTCTACTTCGTATGCAGAAAAAGTGCGCCTCAGTCTCCATCTTACAGAGACACCCCCACACACACACATGCACACATAGCAAGAACCACATCTATATGGATAATATATATATATACCTTATAGTTCGCAAATGATGCAGGCAAAAAGGTTCAAAATGATCCACTACCATCCCCCAGAGGCCATTGACCATGCTGTACAGGACCTTGATGTCCACTGGCCCCACGCATCAGCGAGACTGGAGCCATACCTGCAAACATGATCCCACATTCTCCCACATGATCAGATATGCAAATTCTGAAAGGTGTATCATGGCATTATCATGGTGTATTTGTATGATTTTGCATGTATACGTTCCATTCTTTTCCTGAGGCATCCGTTCATATCTGTCCATTACGCTGTCCATTATGCTGTCCATGGGCACTGTCAAGCAAATCCACTGGATCTCATTGGATGCTGGACACAGCGCCTTGAGGGTCCAGGGCGTTGTTTGTGGATCCCCGAACCAAGGCAGCGGCACCCATTCCTGCATTGAACAATTTTGAAGCTATTCGGAGTCTGAGACCTGGAGAGATCATCTGCATAAAAACTCAGACTCACCACTATGAAAATCTATGAAAACATGTCTCTCGCTCTCTCTCTCTCTCTCTTTATGAAAACACGTGCGGGCATGTGTTTGTTTGACTTGCAGATAGGATTGTCTAAGACCACCGTCACTTCTAGCGACCAACTCCTAGTCCTAGTAAACCCGTGGGATTATCATACTGTCCCAAACGGCGCATCATATAGCTCTGTTGGTTTAAATATGTTAAAATCATGCCTACATTATATATATATATATATATGCATAAATCACGATGTTTGATGGTAGCTTATATAAGTTAAATCATCATGTTTAAAATTGTTTAAATATGTTATAACTTAATGCTTATAGTAAATCACCAAATATCTCACAGATCCACCTTGAAATCGTTCCGCATCACCCACCTGGTGAACGCTTCACCTTGTCGAGCTCCTCATCCAGGAGATTCAACATGGCCTTGAGCCGAGCAACCCTTTGAAAGGGCCATTTTCTGCCACCCGTTCCCAGCCGGGAAAAAACCCATGGAAAACCCCGGGCCGGGTATTGGATCCTGTTGGATCCGTAAGGATGGCCTTTTGGTTGGCCATGAGCTGCGTCCGGAAGACTGAGAGGCTGTTGAAGACACGCTGAAAGTCTTGTGTGGATGGTCCAGTAGTTGATGACACAGACAAACCTCAGCACGTCTCAGTATTCTCAGTACCAAACAGGCTAGACCTTTTTTCTTGAGCAAACCTCTCCTTTTCTCATCTTTCCTCCAGGGAATTTCTGGCAACACCTTACATCACCTCATCAATCCTCGTCGAGCAACGCTGGCGCAAAGGATTGGGTGGAAGAACCCCCGGCTGACCGGGGAGACTTCCACTGCCAGGAATGCTGCCGCTGTTGTCCGGCTTCACTGGGACTTCGTCTTCTTCTTCAGATGGTGATGATGAATTTGAACTCTGCGCATCCTACAAGCCCGGGTGGGGAAGCAACACATGAATAGCGCATAGACAACACTACTACCAACATTGTAAATATATATATATATATAAGTATCGTAACATCTGCCAACCCTTGGGTAATTTTGTTTTGCAAATTTCTGGAAAGTTCCAGCGAAAGGTTTCAAATAGTATCCTTTTGTTTGTACAAACTGACACAAGCCCCTGCATATCCTTGCGGCCCGTCCCGCTTGAACGCCCTAAGAAAAACTTCAACATCAAAGTGGCGCATGTCAAACGCATAGATGAGCAACACAGCAGTGAATTCACCCCCAATTTGACTGGAAATCATGCCATCATCAGCTGCACCGGCTGCACCCTCAAAATCGAGGCAATGAAGAGGTCAAAAGTATCAAATCATGCGATTGTTGCCCATGGGACAACGCCCGAAATACAATGAAATCCATAATTATATTAATTATATAGGAATATTTAGGATAATATAGGATACCATTCGACAATATTCGATACCTATATAGAATCCATTAAAATCCTATATAGATAATTATAAATACACCTCAGAGTCCGGGTCCTTCACAGCCGGCGGGACAACCCAGCCCTCTTGTCGGCTGAGGCCAGGTAAGAGCGGTGGACGTGACCCGTGTCCGCCGGGTCCACTGCCCTGGCTGCCTTCTGAGAGCGACTGAGGGAAGTGCGGCATGGCCCCAAGGAGAAGTTCACCTTTAAATGGCACAGTTCCGTGACCTGAATCTGACCATTGAATACCACTGATATGTATTAAGTATTATATAAGTAAGATATTGGATATCTCCTGTCTTTATTCTTTGGGTCTCAATCTTCCTGACAAGTATTCATATAGGCCGAGACCTTGAGTGGCTGCAAGTTGACGTGCATCAGATCAGTGCGTGAAATGCAGTTTCTCATTCCTAGTCACCCTGGTCTTAGAAAAGGGACCGGCAGTGTGTAGCACCTACGCAGCGCACTTGAAAGGGCCGTAAGGGAGGCAGGTTTGTTCAACAGACCTTTTCATCTTGCTTCCGCCTCAACTTTGGGCTGCCGCGCAGCCTGAAAATCATAGGGAAGTGTGGCGCAAGCATCGCAGCACCAAGGCATCTGACTATCGAATCAAAATGATCCCAAAAAACAATGCGCATGCCTGACGGGTTCAAAGACATGCTATGCCATGCAACTAAATATCACTGTCATTGCCCGAGTAGGCCCTTATCTTGAGCAAAGATAATCAAAGGGTAAAAGATGGTAAAAGAAAGTTGCCGTTTTTGGGTTGGAAACTGTGGTATTGGCAAATTGGCCGCGGTAACCTGTCAGTACAATCGCCTATACATCCTTAATCATCTTTGGTCTTAGATTTTGTAAGAAAAGCAACCGGTGGACTTCGAAATGGTACCTCTATTGCAAGGTAGGGCCATGATTCTGGCTGCCAGCAGCCCTACTTCCTTTGGTCAGCACTTAGGTATGCCAGCAGCATGGAAGACCACGTGGTCTCAACCACCCAATCCGCTGAGGTTTACGATGGCCTGATCTTGGAAGTTTAAGTTTAGTGAGACAAATGGAAAGCAATATTAGTAATCCATGTATATAAACCCATCTCCCAAAAGGGCCGAAACCATTAGAATTTATCAGATGGACACTGCTACAACACAGTGATGCACAGTTTCTCTGACATAACTGACATAAGTGACCCACAAATCTGCCGGCTCCCTACGGGGCTCAACTCTCTCAGGTGAAGCCCAAGTTCATATCCCGTTCAAATGGAATTGGCCCAGAAAAGGCTGGGCGAATCAATTGGAAGAGAAGCTGAATATCAAATGGCCAGCTGGTCATAGCTGGTGCTGGTCTCGATGGACCCCAGTCTGGGATGATAACAAGTCCTAATATGTCCTACCCTCTGGTGAACTAACATAGCAATGGAAAATGGCTATTTATAGTGGATTTTCCCATTAAGAATGGTGATTTTCCATTGCTATGTTAGTTCACCAGAGGGTAATCATCTTAATCATAAATAAAATTCAGGCGTTCAAGGTCTCAATGGGCTGGGAAAGCATATCTCTGAGTCTCTGTGATGTGGTGACAATTGGGCACAGGATGTTTGTTGTCCAATCGCTGTCGGTTGCAACACCGAGTGTGAACCCATAAGCAAATCATTCAACATACGTAAGACACGTTGAGGATCATTGAGATGCATTCGCTTCCTTAATTTGCCAAGTGATAAGCAGTTGCAACTCTTCTCCGGAGCTTCACTACACCCAAGCACTGGTGCTCAAGCGTCCGCCGACGAACAGACCACACTTCGCGTACATAAAAAGCGTCTTGGACGTCAATGATGGTCTGATGATGAAGAAGGGCAAAAACTTGCCATGAACAAGAACATATGTTTGGGCCAATATCGATTCATGTTTGGTTTTTGATCGCATCATTCCCTCATTTTGCCAAGAGCCAAATTCAAACAATACATTGTAGTAGTCTTCTGGCCTGACTGGCTTGCTTTGAGCATCTGCACCTGAAAGTTTTGAGAGGCAAACTCCAATCGAAGCATCCTTCGTATGCGCCAGAGCATCCTTGGAACTGCGTGAGAAGTTGAAGGATTGGAAAGTGGGAGCGCCTCTAAAAACTTGGAACCCAAAAGTACCTATCATGGTCGATCGTCATTTTGTTGCCATGATCTAATGGCCACAAATTTGGGAAACCCTCCATGTCAACAGAAAAACACATGATTTTTTGTCTTATATTATATATATATATAATTTTTTTGAGAATGGAGATGGGGCAGGTGCTGAACTCTGCGAGAAAAACGGTTTCTTAGGAAAATTATGTTGCGAGTATGTCCAACTGCACATTTGGCTGCCCACCAACCCTCTGCTCTCTTTTTCCGATTGCGTGGGGTAAAAAACGCCACATCAAAAAAAAACAGTCTCTCCGCTCTCCCTATCAAACCTATATAATGTTATGTGTATTTTTGTGCAATTGTATACACACTATATATATACACAATATCCATCTGTGTGCATCAATGCCCTTTGAGTGATGAATCTTGACTGAAAGGGCCTCAAAACTCCGACAAGTTCACTTAGCCTCACTAAATAATTACGAAGGTCTCACTATCAGAGCTTAATAAGTCACTGAGCATGCATCAGGCATCAAAACACCCGACTCTTAGCCGCTCCCCTTGACCCATCTAACAAATCCAATTTGCTACAGCCTCCTACAGCCATGCTGCAGAATCCTATGCCGGTAATGCAACGCCAAGTCAAACTTCTAGAATGCCCATGCTCGTGCAAATCGTTTCAATATGTAGGTAGGATCGCCAATGAAGACTAGCCATCCTCCAACTATCATTTACCCATCATCTTGATCATGTGGGTGTCTGAAACCCCAATTCGTGTCCCCTCAATACGGAAAACTATGGAAAACTATGATAAACCATAGGACTTTGGGGGAACAGTCATTACACATAATTTCCAGAAAAACTCAGATGTCACCCCATCATGCTACGCTATGGGGATCTCCTCTTGCACTTGCACACCCACACACACACGTCATGGTACGCTATGGGGATCTTTTCTTGCACTTGCACACACACGTCATGGTACGCTATGGAGATCTTCTCTGGTACGCTGTTTGCAGTAAGTCTTTCTGACGGTTTTTTTCGTGTAAGCTTTCCTAGCTTTCTCTTTGGTGTACCCATTCTTTCTACATTGCCTTCCAGGAAAGGCATTTGCGAGTCATGAAGGTTTTCCTATATATAGATCTTGCCAATGCAACATGATCAACTGCATCTATCTATGCAACATCTCATAATTTGCAACCTGGATTGTTTGTTTTTCCGACCCTGAAACATACTTCAATTGAGTTGGAATAATTCATGAAAAAAAGGAAAAAACATGATTTCTCTCCTTCATGGAAATGAATGCGGCACATATATCTGAGAAAACAATTTCCACGTTCCAAATCACCTGATGCAGAAAACGAAAAGCGGGTCTAAAATGGTGCGTTTTTAGCCCTTAAAATGGTACGCACCTCCCATTCAGCAGGTCAGCTTGGTTTAGCCATTTTCCGGACTTGACAGCCAGCTGAAATCATGGTTCCCCTAATTTGATCTCCATTGTTGATTGTTAAGTCACCATTTTTCATCATAAAATCCCAATGTTTTCCATTAAAAAAAACGACTTAGGAGTAGGATAGTTCTGACTATGATGATTGAAAACGACTTATTATGTAGAATCATGGGGGGATAATAACTTATGTGTATATATATATACTAACAATAGCCATTGACAATCCTAAGCCATTTAAAGCAAGATTGTCCCTTTAGGAAACATTGAGGGACCGGCTTCGTATGTCATTTCTTCTCATCTATCTACATATTAGTTCTTGAACTGGCGTATTTTTACTGCCTTTTACAGTATATAATCAACCAAGAAGTGGAAAAACAACACTGGTTGGTGGTTTTAACCATCTTGAAAAATATTAGTCAATGGGAAGGATTATCCCATATATTATGGACAATAAAACATGTTTGAAACCACCAACCAGACATCTATGATCCGAAGCATCTATCGGAAGCAAAAACTGAAGCCATGCATCTGGAGTGTCATAGGCATAGCAAGCGACCGCAGCCTCTGCTATCTCCGACCCTCGCCCTAAGCCTCATCCGACAATACTTCCTTGGCGGACTTCGAGACGCGACATGTCAATGGATGAATCATCGGCATGTTATTAGAGAATACGCAACTTAAATAGTGGACACTCTGACTGATGAATCTATTTGTCGATTTTAGATATTGATGTATATGACAGTTTGTGCGTTGATTTTCTCATCTTTAATTTGTCAATCAGTGCAATTGTATGCAGTTGTCAAATCTGTAGGTGCCACAGGACTAGCTTTGAACATTTTGGAGAATGGTACTACCCCTTCCACACCACAGCGTATCTATATAAATAAATTGGCAAAAAAAAAAGTTGCAAAATGTATCTCTCTCTGTCCATAAGTTGGAGCTCTCATTTTTCAGGGATTGTATTTCATATTTTGCGATTAAACCAAGATTCCAGTGGTGGCCAATAATGGACATACATCCCATTTCAGATCTTTGGGGTGCTGGAAATATCTGGAAATTACACCATTTCAACCCATTTTTATGGATAAAGCATTGATAAAAATGTAAAGCAATAGTAACATAAGAATCCCCAACATCATCATAAATGCATATAAATGCATTTAAACCATCCCCAGATGGTAGGTTTATTTGTTGTTATTGCTTTAGCAACATGAAAGCCAATGGAAAAACCATGGCCAGACGCCCAGGCGCCACGTTTCTCATTGCATCCATCCGGGCCACCTTTGGAGGTGGTCATCTAAAAATGGCAGGCTTTTCTAGGAAACATATGGATACATATGGAACAATATGTGTAAGGAGACAGTGTTTTCAGACAATCCCATTCTGAATCATTCTGAAATACCCAACGTTGGAGCCCAATTCATCAATATATCCGATACTGAACAAGTTGTTTTTTCTAATGGAGAGCGTGTTGCAATATTACGTCATATTAGATTATTAGATCGATGGAAGGAACTACACATAACTACACACGTGCAGCTTCAGAGCAGCTTGGCATCACATCAACGTGCATCAACTAAGCCGCGGACAGACTCCATAGATGAAGCAACAATCGAGCATTGATCAATGCTGCTATGATTAATATATGCCTGGCAGTTGGCAGTGCCGCTGGTGATCATGATAAAGAACTAGTGATGGACGTGGGTGCCGTCATGGTCTTCTGCCGAGGAAGCATAGCCATCAGTATGACAATGGGATACGAGGCTGATCGAGGCTGGTTTGTGGTTCCAACTTTCCAACCATCTTCAACATAGTGGCAACCACCAAGTGAAAACAGGATTCCCAATCGCCGCCGAGATACTTTTTGAACGTGAAGTTCTACCTGGATGCCATCACCCGCAAGATCCAAACGGATGGCGGCTGCATTACGATGAGGCTCTAGCCCTGCATCTTGCAACATTTGCAGTCAAGGTTTCCGGAGAAATATCATCCACTATAAACGTTACAAAGCTGAGAATCAACAAAAATATGCCCTTAAGCAGCCTACAGTGGCCCCTTCTTCTGCCTGCCTTTGGCCAAAAAATGACATATCTCCTGCTGGCTGAAACGGACAAGAGACTTCCATGAGGCTGTGGCCTGGGCTGAGACACGACAGCGAAAAAGTGGTAAGTCACTACTTCAGGCTAATGGTTAAAGCGGTTTTAACCTGACGGTTTCAAATATCTGGTAGTTGGTGAGAGACGCTCCTTCATTGGTCTATCTATCTAAGAATCTACCTATCTCTTTCTCTACCTCTATCTCCATCTCTCTCTCGCTCTCTCTCTCTCTCTCTCTCTCTTTCCACATTCAGAAGCATATGAAGCATATAGAAATAAATAAATAAATACGTAATAAAGTAAATTACTTTACTTCGTGTGATCCCCACCATGACATTTATACATTTTCTTACTGGCAAATCCTCTGGCATTCTATCTGGCATATCTTCTGAAATTCTATTTGACATTCTATCTGGCATATCTTCTGGCATATGATCTGGCATATCTTCTGGCATTCTATCTGGCAAATCTTCTGGCATTCTATCTGGCATATCTTCTGGCACTCTATCTGACATA
>Ga0126342_10016579_pt1 | contig 12830 bp, 15 predicted proteins | sample Cyp1metagenome_FD_92528 | JGI IMG/M metagenome (GOLD analysis project Ga0126342, IMG submission 92528) | Coral microbial communities from Lord Howe Island, Old Settlement Bay, Australia - Cyphastrea 1 metagenome | ecosystem: Host-associated > Invertebrates > Cnidaria > Coral ...
CCATAATATATATATATATATACATATTATAAACCATAATATATATATATATATTATAAACCATAATATATATATATATATATATATTATACATAATATATATACATATATATATATATTATAAACCATAATATATACACATATATATATATATATTATACATAATATATAAATATATATTATACATACTAGTAATATATATATATATATACATATTATACATATTATATATACAATATAATATACATCATAATATAATATATATATATATATATCACAAATTTGTTACAAGAGATTGCACAAAACGACATACTTGTCAACTACAACCAAACTGAATACTGCATCTCATTTCGAATCAGAAGATTCTAAGGGATGCAATAACATTGCGAACATTGCATAATGCAACCAAGCAGAATGACAAATTTTGACCTTTGTAGGTGTTCAATGGAGCCGGGAGTTCCTGTTCGAATGGCTTGGTTCCACACAGCAGGTGCCACAATCAGAAATCATGGACGGAATGTGATAGATTGACCGTCGAAACTGACGGATACTGCTTGACTTCAGCATTGTCTCAACTCAGTGCAGGCAATGGAAGATATGGAAGATTTGATTCTGATACCTGGGAGCTTTAATTTCATACATTCCGCTGGATCTCTCTTCAGGCTGGGGACTTCAGATGTGCTTCTCCAGGGGACAAGGCAAGTGCGAATTCCGAAGAGTTTTACAGCAAAGGCCACTGATGGTCACTGGATCCACTGGATCACTTGATGTGCTTTGCATCCTGCACTCAGGATGCGGAAGGCTCCTTTACATTCTGCTTGGCGGCCAAGAGTCATGCCTCTGGCTTTGGGCTAACACGAACAGCATGTGCAGAGACTGCTCAAATGGTTGGATGATTTCAGATGTATTGTGACTGGCCAAGGCATCGAGTGGCAGACCGAGTTTATTCCGCATCATGAGACTAGCCGGCAATTTATGTGACCATTGGATTGAGAGGGAACGGCATCTATTTCTTTTTTGCTCCTCTTTCTTGACCGCAGTTTGTCCGTTGTGTGACGCGTATTGTTCCGTTCCAAGATGTTCCAAGGACTTGTGCGCCCCACAATACACAATCCGCCTTTGTGCACCTGCGGGGAACTCAGCTCTGAAACCCACCAGCTTCTCGAGCGGCTAGGACCTAGGAGCGATCAGGCAGTAAAAATAGTAAAAGCCCCGGAAGTTCGCTAAGGTGACATTGGTGTCTGCTCTGCCGGTGGCATGCAAATGCGAGGTGCAGACAAATCAGACAATCTCCTCTACTTCAAGAGTGGAACATCCCAAGAATTGCACTTGGACCAAGCTTCGATGCAGTTTGCATGAAATGAGTTATATATGTTCTCAATGGACTGGCGCTCTGTTTCTCAGAGACCTTTGCCCGAAGCACTTCCTGTGGGACAGACACAGAACGCACAGAAGATCACACAAGACACAGAGTGCCAGGTTCGCCAGGTGAAGTCGACGGGTGAAATCGCGTGGAGACAAATCAGGGTGTCTCGTCACGTCTTGACATGTCTCGACTGTCTCGACTCATCTTGTATCATTTTGTCGCCGATGAACACAACAGGATCATCGATCATCCATCGTCAGTGCGACGATGTGACGATGTGACGATCACATGATATGTCTGATATGTGACATGCAGAGCGACACTCAGACCTCTCAGGACCTTGCCGCTCTGGAGAAATGCTCGGGCCCAGGAAAGGGAACCAGCGCAGCTCCGCGCAACTTTGTGCGTGGCACCACAACATACCACAACATACCACTGCCAATCCAATAGTGCTCCTTTGAGGCGAAATCCACTTCGTTCCCGTCTCTTTGAAACTGGAACTGCCCCTCGGCACGGTGTCATGTTTTCAGCCGTGGAATGATTTGAATGCCACCTGCAAGGCGCCTAGCCATCTTTGGTGATCTTTGGTCAGACCCCTTGGAGTTGAAGCAACAGATGGACAAGGCAGGTAGAACTCCCGACATTGTCCGATTTGTCCGGGTCCCATTGCTCCCATTGCTCCCATTGCTCCCATTGCTCCCATTGGTCCCATCATTTCTTGCGAAGCTCAGTTTTTGGAGGTCAGCATACCTGTGCCCGTTGACGGAATTGCCGAGCACAACACACACTTTCAGCGCCTGGGCATTGTGTGGAGTTTGCCATTGCGTGAAGCCAAAGGTGTGATAAGGCGAAAGAAGGTGTGGATGCAGATGGAATGTGGATATTCCACTGAAATCAATATAATCAATTACACAAAGCGCGTTGGATTGTAATTACCCTTGTCTATCTCGGACGCATTTGGATACCAAGGGCGATTGTCTCTTGGCGCGAGCCTCGAGCAAGCAGCATTTGTTGGATGATTGGAGAAACGAAGGTGACAGTCGCGATTCACTGGTGTAGCCGGTGTAGCCTGGTAATACAACGAAAGTTTCACACTGTTGTATGGTTGGCTGATGTTGGCTGATTGGCATCCTTTGTTGCCAGCCTCAGCAATTTCAACTGTGCCTTGTTCAGCTGGTCTGGCTCAAGCTGCATTTGATTCTGACAGTTCTTGCTTCGTTCACTTCCTTCACCATGCCTGCCGCAATGAAGGTCATGAAGGCGACCAAGGCCAAGAAGGTGAACAGTGCGATGAAGACCAAGGGTCAGAAGGCCATGACCAAGGGAAGCCTTTTGACTGCTTTGGCCGATGCCACCGAACTCAAGAAGGGCGACGTGGGCAAAATCCTGAACTCTTTGACCGAGATTGGAACTGAGGAGGTGAAGAAGTCTGGCAAGTTCATTCTTCCAGGGCTCTGCATGATCAAGACCAGGCAGAAGCCAGCCACAAAAGCAGGCAAGAAGTTGATGTTCGGCAAGGAAGTCATGGTCAAGGCCCAGCCTGCAAAGACTGTCGTGAAGGCATCTCCTGTTGCGGCTCTCAAGAGTCAGATCTGAGGCCATGGTTAGGCCATGGAGCTGTAGCCAAAAGAGCTAGTGGCACCTTGGGGGGTAGGAGCACAACTAGATTTTTGAGGCACAGCACGCTGTACACTATATACATTATACTGCTTCAGAGAGTTGCGACAGTTGCGATTTGCGAAAAGTGGATGTGTTGTTACATGAAGACCAAGGGAGATCCAGTGCTCTTTATGTTTCAGGCAGCTTGGTCTCGCTATGTGACCTTGTGGAATTCTGACAGCTTCATACAGCTGCAGTAAGCCAGACATGAGAATCTCATCTCGAGTTTTACAGACATCAATAACAATAACTTCATTTAAATCAATATGCGTTATGGTTGCGATGCTTTCGAGGGAACCAGGGCAAGACACATTTTCCATGGCGATCTTTGCACAGAACTGTTGGGGTCTTCTTATGCTTTCAGAAATGTCACAGTTCTCCAGACTGGATCTGTCGGATGTTGGTGCAAATTTGAGGTCCGCCCTTGGAAAGCCCTTGACCGTCGTGGTGCATAGTCCTACCTGGATTGCTGAAACTTGACGGCACTTTTGGTGGCAAACAACTTGAGTTGGGGATCAAGTGGGCTTGGCTCAACTACCAAACAACTTGAGGCGTGTTTCTCATCCAACAATGTGTCAACCGTGTTAAATCGTGTTAAAAGTGTAATTTTCTCATATTTTCTCATATTTTCTCAACCAGCTGTTAACCATGTTGGCAAAGTTTGGCAAAGTTTGGCAACTGCCCAGTGCCAAGTCTCCTGAGGACCATGTTTGTGCGGAGCACCTTGGCTTCGCTTTCCAGGGAAAGCAGGCGCCGCAATGTGAGTAGAAAACTGTATCGATTTGCATGGATTCGCATCGTTGAGTGTCAGACTTCAGATTTTGAAGAGCATCAATTCAGCATCAATTCAGCTATTCATGTATTTTGGATTGTATCAATCAGCTGTATCAATCAGCTGTGATGCTGTTCAAACCGACTATGCTCGATGGTCTCAGGGACCTGCGAAGGACGTGTTTCCGGTCAAAGGCACCCAAGGCACCGAAGGCAGGGCACATGCCGTGTGAACATCAACGAATCATCGAATCATCGAATGGGAATTCTTCGGGATATCTTAAGAATCGGGCCTTGGGATGCCTTAGGGATATGGCATATGCAATGCAATTGAAATGCAATATTTATATGATATACTAAGTGTTACTAAGTTCAATACGAAGGAATATGTAAGACCTACTGTACGACGTGCACCTGGAGTAGGTGACATTACTTCCCTGTGAAAGGCCCATTCACAACTCAATGCACTTCTCAATAGATTCTAATCTTCATTTTCCAAATTCAATTCTAACACAGTTTCGAGAAACACTGTCTATTTCAAGACATTTGTTTGAAACTTTGTGTCTTTGCCAACTTTGCAAAGCCTGTACATTTTGATCATTTTGTTTTCTCAGGGCCTCCTTGGAGCCAGGCAAACCTCGCATGCTACCCTTGGACTGTCGGGCCACTCATGTTGGCTTCAAGTCGGCTCCTCAACACCAGAGTCACCGAAGTACGAGAAGTATGCAGCACTGGCTGATATCATGTGATACCAGAAAACTTCAGTACGATAGTACCAGAAACGATCAGAAACAGGCTGCAATTGATCACTGGAAGAGACCCTGCGCTAGAACTGCTCAGCTCATATGACTCATGAGCTTGTTTGCCAACAAGGCTCTTTGGGCAGTACTGCATGTCAGAGGCATGACTTCTTCGAAAGCAGACTTTGGGCATGCATCCTGCAGCAACCTTGCACTCCAAAACACCTTGAACAGAGCATAAAATCTTTTCCAGAAAGGTTGCTACAAGTTCTGTTCGTGAAAGAGTCGAAACGGATCTACACATAGTGAAACCTGCAGCAAATGTGCAGATAACGCACGCACAGAGAAGACGCCCACATTGATCATTGAATACACGTTCAAAACATTCACAGAACAGTTTCCAAGAGATGCGAAGACATGAACAGACCCGGACTCCAAGAGTGCCGTTGCATGCCGTTGCCTTGGCTTTTTTGTTTGGCGTTTCTGTGTAGCCTTGGAAATCAGGGAGCCGTTTGTTTCGGTTCGAAGGCTCTGTGCTGTGTCAGGCGGTGTCCCTGGCGGCGCTGAGCGTCACGCAGATGCCATTGAAGGCCAAGCGAAAAGAGGTGGGATCGGTTGCGAAAGCCCGACAGAAACATGACATGTTTAGATGAACTCATGCTGGATGGACATATATAGATTATATATAGATAAATAATGAATAATAATGATAAATATAAGACATATGGGCCATATGGGATGTAATATGAAGGATAGAGTTTGTACAGTTTTTCTGTACATTTGTCCAACAACGCAGCTCGCAAAGTTGCCTTTGGGGGAAATTGAGTGAAATTCCCCATAAGTCTTGACGGCCTGTCACAAAGCTGCACGGCCTTCGAGACACTCAGTTGCAAGGCTCATGCTCACGAGGAAATGCTTCTAGGCGGGGAGATTGGGGAGAGGCCGTGACGTTACGTTGCATTTCGAAATGTGCACCTGCAGTGGTCTCAACATTAAAGGGTTCTCTTTGGAAAAATGGTTTCTTTTTTTCTGCTTCTTGGGACATGCGCGTTTTGAGGCCTGCACTTTACCGAGCGTATGGAAGCCGGCTTGGGCATTCGGGTTCTACATGTGGTGCCTGGACAGGCAGGATCCATAGGTCTACATTGTGGAGTCTACATGAGTTTACAGCGAGCGTTGCTCTATAGATTCGCTATAGATCTACTGCGATGAAGGCGGAAGGCCCGGGCCGAGACGGTTTCTATCGGTTTCTCATGTCAGGTAGCCGTGAACGCCACGGGACGGAAAATTTCGCTGCGTCCTGCTTCGCGTTCCAGGTGCGGGTCATGACACTGGGAGTGGCTGAAAGACAGAGACGCATCTGCAGTTGCCATATGTAGCGACACTTGATGGATGCAAATCTGGGCATGGGTCAAAACAAAACACGCCAACATGGGTAGGTCAGCATCCCCAAACGGCCTTTTCATGCCTTTTCTAATCTATTCTATTCATTCTTGGATGTTCAGCCGGGTGCCAGGGTTTTAATGCACATCCTGCTTTTACATGACGTGTACTGCACTAAGTTCTCGAATCTCATTCAGCCATTTCAATATTCACGCTGCAGGGCTGACACTTCAACTGAGCATGCAGGGTGCCCAGAACCGTCTGAAGAGTAGCGTATTGGTGTTGAGATTTGGGAAGCATCTTTGTAGCATTAATGGACATTAATGGACATTAATGGAAACCATCTTGGCAGTGTCACCAGAAGCACAATGCTGCCTCAGATTCTGGAACTGGCTCCCGGAGATCGAATCCCAGTGCACTGGGGAAATGGACAGGAGCTTTGCAATCGGACAAACACATTGTAGTGCCTGAAGTACTGATGGATTGCGAGCGCACACACACACATGTCATGTTAGCTAACTTAGCTTTGAAGATGCTCTGACTTTTTTCGTTCAGCCCAAACTGCTGCATTGTTTTTTCGAGTATATAATTATATATATACACACCAGTGTATAATGTTTTCAATGGTCCTTGAGAATATTTCAACTTCAAGCTCCGCAGGAGCTCTTCCTGCAAGCATCCATCAGTACGGAAGCAAACGGAGTTGAAAAACATCTCAATGGTCAGAGCTGTCACAGCTATCCTCGGTCGCACTGGTCTGGCCGATTACCGGTAGGCGACAGGGTGACCGGGACAGGGTGACTGGGATGACAGGGATGACTGGGTAGCTGTTTCATGCCTCAACTTTTGCTTTGCCTCCAAGTTTTCTATAGTTTTCTGAGTTCTGAAGTTTTCTTGTGAAGCTGATTGAAGCTGATTGAAGCTGATAAGTCTCAGCTTGGGTCTCAGGCAGTGTCGGGGAGTACTCCTTTCAGTACGCTTCTTCAAGCTTGGAAAATTTCCGCGTGGAGGCGGGCTCAAATTGCGGATAAGATTTGCGACGCATGACCAAGCGAAAAATGTCAAGCAAGGGGTCAGGGTCGGCGTCTGACTAGCTCTGAAACACTCCGTGCATTTTGAGGGGCGAGTTTTTTCAAAGAGACATTGATTTCAACAGCGAAGTCAGATGCTTTTTGCAACTTCTACAGCAGCCCTCTAGATGGTCCTGAGAGGAGCTTCCATATTCAGTCATCTTCAGTCCTTTTTGGGCTCCACGTTGACAATCTGTGGGGTCCAAGTCGAACTCATGTTGACAGGTGCGAAGCGTTGACGCCACGAAGTATTTTGTTTTTCGTGAGGCACAGGGACTTCTGGGCCACAGTTTGCACTTCAACATATTTCAACTGATAGACATATGCTACATGGAATTCCTGCATGGATCTACATGGGGCACTGGGGAAGAATGGCACATATTGATACATATTGACATATTAATGCATATTGCACATGGCAGACGAAGAATTCGAATTTGCACATTGAAAAAAATCGAGTGCCAGCAGGCTGGGAACAGCACACCTATCCTTTTGAAGAATCTGAGCTCAGAGTCTTGGCAAAGCCGGTCTAGGCAAAAGGCGCAGTATTAGTATGACTCCAATGCATGACATGTATATATATACAGAATATAATACAATACAATACAATACAATATAATATCATGTAGTGCAATGATACAAAATAATAACATTATATTATATTACCTTATATTATATAATGTTATATTATATTACATAGATTAGATTATATTAGAGTACTTTATATTTCATCATATTATATCATATGATATCATATGATATTGTATCAAATTCTATCATTTTATATCATGTTATATCACATTACATCATACTATATCATACTATATCATATTATATCATATTAATTATATTATGTTATATTACATCTTACATTATATATTATATTGTACCATATTATGTTATACTATATTATATTATACTATATTATATTATACTATATTGTATTATACTATATTATATTATATCATATTACATTATATATTATATTCGATCATATTATATTATATTATATTATATTATCTTATATATTATATCATATTACATTATATGATATTATATCATATTGTATTGTATGATATGATTCATGATATGATATTATATTATATTATATTACATTGTATTATATTATATTATAGTATAGTATAGTAGTGCATTGTATTGTATTGTATCATATTCATATTATATTATATGTAATATTATGAATGTAAGTCTATGTATGTATCCAGAACTTGCTGTAACATGATGTGCTGGCCGAAATCTCAAGCTTCTACGAAACCAGGATGTGTGTTTCTGCAGTTCCGCAAGTCGGGACACAGTAACTCAGGAACCTCTGCTTTTCCAACAGGACCTGCCCCCAAGCTGGTCCATGGAGGACTGTTTCGGAAGATTTGACTCGTCAGACTCGTCAGCTGTTTGAGTTTGAAGATTGCAGTGGAGAAAATGAGAAAGCAGGAGACATCAGGAGACATTTTTTCTTCCTTGGTTTGTCATGACAGACATTTCTGTGAGATATCTGTGGAAGGCTTCTGAAGACAACTCGGATAGACAGCCACTCTGCTGCGTTTGTGGGCACTGCGCATATGGGGCAAGATGGATTTCTTGATGCATTTCTTTGCGCCCTGGTGGCGTGATACTCCCAGCAATACTGGATTGGGTGACCTGACCATACCAATTCACTGATGAACACACACACACACACATTTTTGCAGCCCCTGTGCCATTTTGTCCAAAAAAAACCTTCTTATCAACTCAATAAGATTCGATACTAGTGACACTAGCAAATTCAAGTCCTGGACAGAGAAGACTTGAAGGTTGTTGTTCGTCCTTGTGGTTCTTCCGATTTCATGTTTCCAAGGAGGTGGTTTTCCAAGAGCTTCACAAGCAGCAGTAACTTGCCTGGAAGTCGCAAGTGACTGCTCTGCTGACGTCTCAGTGCCTAAGCATCAGCACCGTGGCCTAGGCCACAGCACGCCGGAAATGGTCTGGACCACAGAGAGTCCGTGGCGACATCAAGTTGTTCGCAAGGTGTTTGCAAGGTGTTTGTGCATATTTGTGCAATGAATAAAGATCTTCCAACTCAGGTACACCATCCAGATCGAGGGCTGAAGCTTGAACCGGGCCAATCTATGCCGTTCGTTTGGTCACTTAGAACGGACCTTGCAAACGACATCCTGAGCTTAGAGGATTGAATGAATGTAACAATAGACAAAAAGTTGAAGAGCGTTGCGCTGCTGTTTCGAGGCATGGGCAGAACCAGCGCCAGAGCCGCCACATCAGCGGAAACTGGAGGTGTCTACACTACACAGTTCGGTTGGGAATCGAGTTGTGAGATTTGATTCGTTGCTCTCGTTGCTCACTAGGTACGCAGTTGCAGAGCACCACTTGTTGCACGCCTGGTTTTGGAGACGCTCGACCAAAGCTTTGGATCCGTCAGAGCAAAGTGTTTGGATTGAATTGATTCAGATAAATATGATCTATCTATCTACCTACCTACCTACCTACCTATCTATCTATCTACCTATCTACATACAGTACATTATTAAATTATAGTCCCATGTGCAGCATTGCACATATTACGGAAAGGAAACCGCGGCATTGCAAAATAGATGGGGGCTGTTTGCCGTGGAATATTTGCTACCTTTGCACTGTGCACTGAGGAAGACCGAGAGGTCTCTCCCCTTGCCAATTGCCTCTCAACCGAAGTCACTTGACTTGAAATGGTCTCCACAATGTACCAAGAATATCCAAGAATATCATAGGCAAATCATCCACAGGATCTCATACTCCTTCTCCAACAATTGTGATTCCTGCAGTCTTGCCATCTTGGTTTCCTTTGGACAGCTTTCCTTGGATCTTGCCATGCAGAAAAGCCCCAGGCTGTTCTACGATGTGGTAACCTCTGGCCCCAGCTTGGTGATGACTGTGAGAAATGAACCAAGGCTCGCCAGATAGGATGACGTGTGCAGACCGAATAAACTGAGAGTTGTTTAAAAATCACAAGACTCTTTCCAGTTTAGTGTATTCTCTCAACAATGCCATAGAGTGATCATACAACCTTCTGTGATATTATGTGGTGTTGGAAAATGACAATACACTGCGTCACTACATATGCAAGGCATTAAGCACCAGCATTTAGCCTTTGCTGCATTGCTTGTTCACAGAATCACAGACATCAAGAGATGCCAAGAGACCAGTAGCCATGCCAGGCCAGAAGTAGCTGTGCGAACTTCAGGTGGCGAGTTACACGAGTTACAGGTTTGCAGCTGAGTACCAGGCACAAACATGACATGAGTTACATGTTTGCCGCTGATTGAGGTCAGAGGGATTGGTTTGCACATGTAGAAATTATAGAATCTTTACATAGAATGTCGCAATCTACAGATAATTTCATCATGCAATCTACATGTCATCTACAAGATTAAAAACGACACTCTATTGACAAATTTGACAATCTATAAATTATAAATATCATGAATATCATGAATATCATGAATATCTATATAAATCCCCATTTAAAATTTTTAAAATCCATTTCGGACACCGTCTATGGACCCTCCAAGGTGAAGGTGAATCTCGCCGGACTGGGCTTCTCCTTGGTCGCTCCAACCTCCTGTGCCTTGGCCACGCCACGAACCGGGTTTCGAGTGGCTGATGCTTGCGACTTGCCATGCGAGGTGCTTTTCCAGAAGCTCAGGCATGGAGAATGTGCCCAAATATATACAGCAGACATCAGTAGACATCAGTAGACTATAGTCATTTAGGAATCCCACGGAAGTGATGGTGCAAGTGGCTTTGAAGCTTTTTGCTCAGATTTCGCTGCTTTGCATTTGCAGATCTGTGCTTGTTGCATCTTGTGTTTGGTACACAGGATGACGGCGACGTGCCTTGGTGAAGAATGGCAGCTCCGGGTGTCAGAGAAACCAATCAGAACGGAATCCTTGAGGGACCGAGAGAAAGCAGATCCTGGAACAGAAAATGTCACACATTCATTTGTTTAGACAGTACATGTAATTACATATACATAATATATGTATATTCATTCATTCCCTCCTTCCTTCATTCATTCCTTCCTGCCTTCATTCATTCATATTCAATATATTTGTGCAGAAAAGATGTGGAGATCTTTCTGTGAGTCTGTGAACTGACTTAAATGACTTAAATGACCGTAGCACACAGCTGGGCAGTCACGGCACAGGTCCTTCGGAGGGAGATGCTGTACTGCTCTGTGGACAAAGTGCTGGGAAGCTTTCGCCGCTACGATGACATTGAGACAGCAGAGCTTACCTTGCAGGAGGCCATGGCCCATGGCATCCCATGGCCATCCATGGCCCAATAGATCCGATGGATCCAATGTATCCAATGGATCCAGTCAAGAGTCGGTCAAGAGTTGGGTATGCAGTGCCACTTTGCCACTAAAAAGAGTATTGGCCGAATCAAGTGATTCAAAAATGATCAGACCAATGATTCTATATCAGGATTCTATGCTCCAATAGCCGCAGGTGCAAGTGGACAATCAGCGCGATGATGCCATGCACCCTGTCCTGTTGAAGCGCCTACGCAAAGGGAAGGCTTGGACTAGTCGGTCTTGAGGTTTCTGAAAGTCATCAAAGAGATCAAACAGATTAAACAGATTACTGAAAGACAATCCAATAGAATCTGATAGAAGATTGACCCAGCTTGATCATGTTTCTAGCATGGCAGGACGACGCAGCGCCGTTGCTTGGAGAAGAAAACATGGTTTTGATGGACGTCTCTCACGTGAAACGGCGTGAGAAATTTAAGAGGAGAACAAGAGAACTCCTGCAGTTGAGGGCAAACACAATTCCCTTCGAACTGCAAAAGATTAAGGCAACAACAGGTCACTTCATGTCTAGTCTTGTGGCTCCTGACAATCTTACTGCACCTAGCACTTTTTCTGCAGGTTCAAGGTGTAAGAATAGATTTGTGATATGATTTGTGCATGCTCAAAGAAGAACATGTTTGTCGTTTGGACTGCAGACAGCAGCTGAGATGAAACCGCGCACACTATTTGAACTTAGATGCTACAAGTCATATACAAGTCATACAGAAGTCGTCCTGCAAGTCATACTGTAGGGCCAGAGGACCATGAACGACCACGAAGCAGCGGCTGAGGCTTTTGCGCTTGGAGTTTAGCCGTTTTTGTGACCCGCAGAGACCGCAGCTGCTGAATTTTGATCGCTTGGAACTGGGGCTGAGGAGATTTCGACGGGGGCGTTGCGATTTCAGTTCTGTGAGTTCTTTGGGTCCTGTGCTTTTGAATCTTAGAACTTTTTCCCGGGGCTGACGCAGAGTGAGTTGAGATTCTGATGACCAGTGTGTAACTATTGTAACTAGGACCAATATGTTGGGTAGACGGGGGGGGTTAGCCCAGAAATTCCTGACCTTGCTGCACTGGGCTATCCTCCCCGTCAGGATGAGAGAGGCCAGATGACTGTTGGCGGGTTGGGGTGGGGGGGATGTTAACGTTCCATGTGACTTGCTCTCGTTGTTGATGGTACGCCCCGCAGGGGGTGGGGTGGGGGGGTGAGGTAGGTTTCCCCGTATTGAGGGAGCCCCGGAATCTACTTAAACACCTGTAGTCACGAAAGTGGCGGCTGCAATCTTTTTACACGCGGGCTTGCAGTAATCTTGAGCCATGCGGAGCGGCGAATGAAACATAATGAATTATGTGTACATGTCAACATGCATGAAAGCATTGTGTAGACACGTAAAACAAAATAAGCAACAAACAGACACAAATTTTCTTCGTGTCGTAACATGCTGCTGTCTTTCACAAGAAGCGCTCAGCTTGTGATCTGCTGTGAGACGAGTCCGAAGACA
>Ga0126342_10016580_pt1 | contig 12830 bp, 13 predicted proteins | sample Cyp1metagenome_FD_92528 | JGI IMG/M metagenome (GOLD analysis project Ga0126342, IMG submission 92528) | Coral microbial communities from Lord Howe Island, Old Settlement Bay, Australia - Cyphastrea 1 metagenome | ecosystem: Host-associated > Invertebrates > Cnidaria > Coral ...
AGAGAGCCGACAGACAGTGCTCACAAATGCCGGTCTCACCTTGGCTTTGGACACAGGAGATGTGGACAATGTGGCAACCCAGGCAGCCATCAACTTTAGCAGAAAGTTGCACTACTTGCTTGCAAATCTGACGACAGATTCTGCTAGGTTGATTGCGTGACAGAACTTTGATTCCAATGGGTTTGAAACATGGAGACTTCTGCGCCAAAAAATTGCACTTCCAGATGCAACCAGGCATGTCTCACTTTTGAATCTGACTTCAATACTTGGGAAACCATTAAGAACCGGTATGAACAACAAGTCAGCACGCCACTTCCCGATGCCGTATTGGTGGCCACTTTGCTGAATAAGACCACGGGAGCACTTCAGCAACACCTTCATCTCAACGCTAAGACTTTGCAGACGTACCAGCAGACGCGAGACACTATCATAGAGCACTTGATGCTCAAACTCGTTCTAAGGGCAAACAGCAGTAGAAGCAATGGCCCTGCACCGCAATGAAAGGAAAGGGCAAGAAAGGATTTTGATCAAAACGAAAAGGTAAGGCAAAAGGAAAAGGTAAAAAAGGAAAAGGGTACCACTGGAACTTTGCAAAAGGAAAAAGTAAAGGAGTATTAGGAGGCAAGCCGGAAGGAGAAAATAAAGGCAAAGGTAAAGGACTCTTGGGTCAGAAAGGATCTTCGGGTCCTCAAGGAAAACAGTGTTGGACATGTGGTGGCTTTGGTCACTTTGAGAATGCTTGCCCTACAGGAAGAGTGAATGCAATTGAAGTGGAAACCTTTCAAAAGACATGGTCAGAAGATGATTGGACGTCATGGAACGCTAGCCGGGAAGACTTTGACGAAAACTGGGCTGTGAATTTTGTGTATGATGGAAGTTGGGACTTTCAGGACTATTCATATGATGAATCCTGGTATGACAATTCTTGGGGCAACAGTTGGGGCTGGCATTCGTACCAGGAACCACTTTGGAACTCCAAGGAACTGTCTGCAGGATCTGGCACTAAGGCAACTTTGGAGCAAGCTTCGGCTGGCTCCTCTGCCGCAGGAACTGTTCAGACTTTGCAGCCGCCACTTCCTCCACAAGGATCCGTTTCGGCAGTGACTTCGCAGCCTTCCAAAACTTTGACCTCGAGGACGCCTTCGGCTAAGAACTCTCCCATGGCTAACGTTGCACTTTTGCAGCCGTGATGATGAATGCGTCTCACCAAGTTCTTCACTTTCGTTGTCATCTCATGGCATGAATGCACATGATTACATGTACTCCGGAGTCGGTGACTTTCGTATGCCTGTTGCGCCGTTTCACTTTAAGAATGAACTTGTGATGTCACCTGTTGTGACTTTCATGAAAAAACGGTTCATGAACACGGGTTGGAGACTTTGTTTCCTGGAGTTGAATACCACTTTCCATGACCGTTGGCTTACTGATCACTTGGTAGCATCAACAACTTTGGATGCTGACCATTGGGTTCTTTTTGACAGCGGTGCTTCGGCCATTTGTTGCCCAAACAACTTTGGGGAAGAATGGCCACTTTTACCGTTAAACGGTGATCCTCCACCTTTGAGAAGCATCAGCGGACAACCTTTACATGTGTATGGCCGTCGCTTCATTCATATGAGTTTGGATGGTGTTCCTGTATGTTTTCACTTTTATATGTGTGTGTGTGTGATCCTTATCCGGCGATTTCTGTTGCAAGGTTACTTTTGCAGGGATACAAGGTGAACATGGACTCCCCTGACACATGTACTTTGAGAACTCCGGATGGGCAAGACGCCAGGGTTGTTCGTCATGGTTCACTTGTGTCCCTATGCCCTAAACTTGGACCATTCAACGAATATGACTTTGCACATTTGTGCAATGAATTTCATGCTCAGTTCAACTCTGAGGCTCCTCCTGGCTTGATGGCAACTTTTAACCCGTGTACTATCATGCTGATCGATAGGTTTTGAAGGACGATCAATATGTTGGTTCGGCTTCATCCTCGTGCCAGAAAGACACTCTTCGTTCCAAATGGCACGCAGGGTCGACCTGTCCCTGTTGAAGGCTTGGCCTCGCGTCGAGTCACAGAATGGAACTTGCGGCTGGAACCAAGCGGGCTTTCACCGACAATTGGCGAACGTCTGATGATCCATGCGCAAGGGTTGGCGCTTTCAACGGTCGAACCATGCTCACTTATTTTGAAGCCCACAGGACGTTGTTTGTGGATGAAAACTTCCACTTTGCCACAGCCACAGTCGCTCAGTGAGTCAAAGGAGGCAACAGAGACAGAGAGACGGAAACATGTCGACTCTTCTTCGCGACCTTCAAGGCCACTTTCGGTTGAAGACACGCTCGTTGCCAAGTTGGACAAGGCAAGAGAAGTGACTTTGGAGGACTTTAAGGCTCTTGTCTTACAAGCAGTTTCTGACATGGGCCCCACGACTTCTCAGCGGTACGTTCATGACCATTGGTTGGACTTTCCTGCCTCGTACGTCCGTGTGCACCACAAGAAGCATATAGAGCTTTGTATGTGCCACCTGAGGATCAAGGTTTGGCCTCTCATGACATTGAGGAGGCACACATGACTTTGATCATCACTGACGATGGTGTCACTTCATGGGTTCATGACAATTGGCATGAGCGTGGTGAACTTGAGTTGGATGGAACTTTTGTTGGTGCGACATGTTTTTGCAAAGTTGACTGGTACTTTGATGATGTTCCCGTTCCTGTTGACGATACTTTGGCGCAGAAAGCAAAAGGTGTGAAAGCACCAGGTGAACCAACAGAACTTGAAGAATCCGAGCAGGACTTTGAAGTCTCGTCAACCAGTTCTCCAAATGGACTATTCGTACATTGGAGACAAACCTGGCGAGCCACAAATCACTTGTTTGAACTTTGTGAATGTCATGAGTGGCTTGGCACTTTCAGTTGCTGTTCCTTTCAAAAGTCGTTCAGTGCATGCGCAGGCAGAGCTGCGGCGCTTTGTCTTGGAAACTGGAAGGATTTTCGGCATCTTGCAAGCGGATCCCGAACCATCTCTCAAGCAACTGGCTCAGATTGTGACTGTTAGAGGACTTTCTTACCGAAGTTCACCAACAGGATGGAAACAAGCACAGGGGTCCGTTGGAAACATGCAGGCCACTTTGTATGCTCAGATTCGCACTTTGATTGCCAATGTCAAGTCCAGGTACAAAGACGTTGAAATCTCCGTCCACAATCCACTGTATCCATAGCTTCTCCGACATGCACAGTGGCTGAATAACAGAAAATTGCCGCTTACGGGCAAAGATGGAACCGAAAATACCATGGTTCCATCTGCAACTTCGGTGAGGCGTTGATGTTTCGTGTTGCAAATGTCGGAAAGACTCAACTTTCATTGGGTGATGGAATCTGGCCTGGACGCGATACGGAGTCCGACATGCACTTTGTCGCTGATTCCTCCGGCGTTGTCAAGACCAGGAGTATCCGGCAGAACATTCCGTCAAGACAGTCGAGCTTGGAACTTTTGCAACGCATCACAGCCACACCTTGGGATCACACTGGTTCCAAGGGTGAAACAGATGCTTTCATACTTCCACTTTGCAAAGATGATCCTCGGCCATTGTCTGAGGGAGCGTCCTTTGCTGCCGAAGAGCCTGTGGACGACTGCATAGAGCCAGAGAGCCCACTTCCTGATGACTTGGTTGACTGGCCGGTTGAAGGGAGCGTGGCACTTCCGTCGCCACCACTTTCTCCGCTGTCACGTGTTCGCAAGCATAGCGAAGTTTCTCCCGAGAATGGGGACTTTCATTCTCGCCCGCGTCTTGATCCTGCTGCAACCTTGGAACGCAAACATGAACATGAACCGGAAGAAGCTGGACCTGGTTCCACGATCCAGCGACTTTCGTGTGTACTCCCTGTCGCGGCTGTGACTGGAATTGATTTTCCATCAAACTCATGGTCCCATGGTTGTTCCAAAGCCTTGGACTTCTGACTATCGGGTTTCATCTGTTGACACCAAGCATGGACTCGAAGTTCCTGTTTCAGCGAACCAAGATGAAAAGGAACTTTTGCTAATTAACAAAGAGCTTGGAGAACCCTTTCCTTTGGTATGAAACTGAGTTTCCAAAGGAACTTGAGGTCAATGGCATTAAGAAAGAGATTGAATCCATGGTTAACTTTGATGTCTTTTCAGAAGTGCCTGTTGGAACTTTGGGTGGCCATGAACTTTCTCATGCAATTTCCTCTCGTTGGGTGAAGACTCGCAAGCCGGATGGCACAGTGCGTTGCAGACTTGCTGTCCGTGGTTTTTATCAGGTGGTTGACGATCCTGATCAGACTTTTGCGAGCACTCCAAGCCTCACGACTTTGAAGCTTCTTTTTGACACTTTCGGTTGCATTCGGGTGGGATGTTTCAACCGGAGACATTTCCACAGCTTTTCTGCATGCCTTGACCACAGGTGAAGACATTTATGTCATTCCACATGCTGAATACTATCCAGATCAGAACGTGGTCTCGAAGTTGAAGCGTGCACTTTGCTTGAAGAACTCCCCGGGACTTTGGCAAGACCACTTTGCGACCGTTATGAAGAAGCTTAACTTTAGCCGTATGAAGAGTGATCCGAACTGGTACGTCCACAACCAGAAAGACTTCATGTCTTGACATATGTGGATGACCTCATGTTTTTCGGCAGCCGTCCAGACATTGACATTCTTGCCCATGACATGAGGAAAGAACTTCTGTTGAAGATCGCAGGTCACCTTGGTGAAGGTCAACAGGTTCACTTTCTTGTCCGTGGCAACCGGCGAACTCCTGAAGAACTTTCAATGAGCCCGACCTACGTGGAGAAGATCCCTGAAACTTTGGAAATGCAGAATTGTCGCTCAGTCACGACCCCATGAAGAAAGTGACTGACTGAGAGCAAGTTTCTCCAGAAACGCATAGACTTTGTAGAAGAGTTGTTGGTCAGCTACTCTGGCTGTCAAATTTGAGGTGTGACATCTCGTTTGCAACCAAAGAACTTGCAAAAGGACTAACTGGACCAACAGGCAACCACTTTTCCAAACTGAAACACCTTGCAAAATATCTCTCAGGAACCAAAACTTTTGCTCAGCTACCTCACCCAACTGTGAAACTTCCGCCCCAGCACAAGGGTATACGTGGACTGCGAGTGGGCTTGGGCCCAGGCTCACGTAAGAGTACTTCCGGCATGTCACTTTTCGCGCTGGGCGCAAACATCACAGCACACAGCAGAACACAGCAGCTTGTGGCACTTTCTAGAAAATCAATAGCGGGACGTTTCGGAACCTCAAGAAAAACAAAACATTTTGAACTTAGGCATTTGTATGTTCAAGAACTTGCTCAGACTGGTTTGATTCGGTTATGTAAGGTTCTAGGAACTTTGAACCCCGCTGAGATTCTGTTGGCACAGATACTTTGTATAGACACTTTGGTACTTTCGGACTTATCCCCAGGTAGTAGATGCTGCACGTCACTTTGAATTAAAAGTCCAAGTTGCTGGTTGCAAGCAGAAATCTTTATGTTTCAAATTCACATTTTCCACTGAAAGTTGAAAGCCGGTCTTCGAAGTCGAACTTTCTCAGTATTCAGGGATGACTTTGTGTGAATGCTGCTGCCATTTTTCATGGTCAACTTCGTGACCTTTGCTGTACCTCGTTTTCAGTGCATGGGTCCACTTTGATGGATTTGGAACTACGCGCTGGATCCACCTTTGATCTCGTAATGTGGTGAACTTTCTCCACTTTATTCTTCACACCGCACAGTGCTCACTTTTGTGAGACATTCTCAAGACTTTTCAGGCTCTCAGAGGGGAACATATTTTGCCAAACATTGAGTTTGAACGTTTTCACAAAACCACTGCGGACACTTTGCCGGCAATGTTTCGTATGACTTTTTCAGACTACCGACGTTGGTGCCGTCCACAACTTTTTCAATCAGAGTTGGGTTACCAGCTGGAGCAATGGTGGAAGAAAGGTGAGACTGTCTCCACTTTGTTCAACCAAGTGTGGGCCAACTTTTGCCGAATCTAGCTGGTTCTATGTGTTGGGCCCCAATGGAACTTTAGCACAATAGTCCGATGCTGTTGCCATTTCCAAACTTTAGTCTAGAAATGGTTCCAGCAGAGCTTTCGAGTGGTATGGCTTACAGTTCCTCGGCCATACTTTGACCAAATGTACCATAGACTTCGGCATGGTCAGGTGTGGGAACTTTCACCCACGCAATTCAACATTACGAATGGTGAGCTCATGTGAGCTCAATTTTCACTTTTCACCAAGACCTGCAGTACTTTTCTACGTGTTTCAATTTAGTATCTGTCAGGCGCAAGGACAACCTGTGAACTTTTCACAGGTGCAGGCAGCAGTGGCTTTTGGATTCAGGATCCAAACCAACGTTTATGGGTCACAAGGCCACGTTTTGAACAGGTGGTACTTTGACTACTTTGCTCACTTTGGATCAATGCCCATTCGCTTTGACAGCTCAACACTTTTGGGTAGAGCTACTTTGCAAGGGTTTATATATACTTTTCGATCATGCAAGGTTTGACTGTTTGAAAGCTGTGGAGTACTTTAATAGACTCCGAGATCATCAGCACTTTGCATGTTGATGCAAGTGCCCAGTACCAGAGCCACTTTGGAACTGGTACCATCTTCATCTACAGACTTTTGCACGCCAGCTGCGCTACTTTTGAAGGCACCAAGGACGAGACTTTAGACTTTTCATTTCAAGTTGGCTGACATCTTTGAGATCACTTTGAACCAATCTCTAAGACTGGCGCCAGGTCAAACCAACTTTTGGGTTGCTATTTGCCAAAAGCGGTGCCGAAATTTGCCGCTTGACAAGTGGGGTCAGATTTGGGCCAAAATTTGACCTTTTTTCTTGTGAACGCTGGGATGAGTATATAACTTGCTCGAAAAAGGCAAGCGTCTTGAAGGAAACCCACTGGGTAAGGTAATGACTTCACCACCTCCATGTTCCTCCTGCAACTTCATGGAAACCCTCAAGAAATTTCATCAAAAGTTCCGAACCCCCTTCTCAGCACCAAGTTTTCACCAAATAATTGATGTTTGCCACCAAAAAAGTTGTTTTCCAACACCATTTTCTTTTTTCCGTGCACCGATGCACAAAAAAAGGCCCAGACCCACCCTTGCACCAGGTTTGCACTAGTCGGGAAGAATCGTGCACCAATACCCCCCCCCGTGCACCAAAACCGGCCAAACGTTTTAAGCCAGCCAGGGGCTGGTCAAAATATATATTATTTATTTATTTATGTATTTATTTATTTATTTATTTATGTATTTATGTATTTATTTATTTATTTAAATAATTAATTAATTAATTATTTATTTATTTGTTTATTTATTTATTTATTTACTTTTAAATATTTATATTTATATATTTATATTTATATATATATATATATATTCATATCAAGTTATGATGGTCATGATGATGATGAGGATGGTGATGATGATGATGATGACGATGATGATGATGATGGTGATGGTGATGATGATGATGATGGAGGAGGAGGAGGCTGCTACTGAAGATGGTATGGTTACTTGTTCCATGGGGATGGGGGGGTTATATCTATGTATACCCTAAAGGCCCTAAACGATGTCCTAATGGCGATATAGTTTTCTTGCCAAGCCAAAATGCAGCGCTCACTTCTTCAACACAATTTCATCTGTTTTGTGTGGGGCCCATTGAAACTCATCGTTTTCTACGATATCCTGTTCGTGGGCAAACCTTGGGGTCTGCGCATAATATGATGTCATATTCATTCATGAGTTCCTATTAGCGCCCTCCACATTCTCATTCCATCTCCTTGGCCACCCATTGCCCTGTGTAGCTACATGTAGCATCATGTAGCTTCGTACAGGAGACCATGTAGTGCGTCATGTCAGTAGCTTCGAGTTGGCCACGGTGCTCCCACTTCGCCCAGAGACATAGTTCACAAAGCCAAATTCCCTGCCAAAAGGGGCCAAATACTTTTCACATTTTTCACAAAACTGGGGTCATAGGATGTCAATCGATGTCATATGAGGGCTGGATGAAGTCAAGACTTGCTTCTTGGCAAGGCAAATGAAGTATGCCATCACGACGAAAGAGTTAAGGAGGTCAGGATAGGTAGTCGAAAACTCAATGCGTCACTTGGCAAGATCCTGAATGGCAGCGCACAGCAGGGTTGAAAAAATCGGGTTGCAATGGAAATGCTGTCGAAATTCGACGGCCTCTTGAATTATTTCGAGATGGCGAAGCCGAGAGCTTCCATAAATCAAAGCTCTCCTGGTTCTTGTTGGAATCCTCAAACGCATCAAGGACTTGACAAGCTCCATGCCTGCTGCTGAGGTATCACATGTTCAAACAATCGTCATCGTGTCATCTCGTTTCTTTCACGTCCTGTCCTATCTCCCCCCAAGCTGCCAAGTAGCACGACGTCCGAACATTCACCACCCTCCATGAAGATCTCCTGCGTTGCCGTAGCCACCTTTTCTCTGAGCACTCCGTCGCAAAGCCTCAGCTTGTCTTCCATGAAACTTGGCGATCGGATTGTGAAACTTGGAGGACGGATTCTGCAACTTGGGTTGTGAAACTTGGAGGTTGGATTGTGGACCTTGCAGGGCGGATTGTGAAACTGGTATCGTGAAACTTCAAAATCGGTTTGTTAAACTGCGAAGTGAGATGGTGAAACTCTGAAACCGGATTGTGAAACTCTGGGAAGAGATTGTGAAACTAGTATTGTGAAACTCTGAAACCGGATTGCGAAACTCTGGTGGGAGATTAAGAAACTGGTGCTGTGAAACTTTGACGACAGATGGGCATGGGAATTTTGATATCATCTTACCGTGGACATCCCAAATCAATTTGAATTTCCATGGGGTGGAAATGCTAATATCACCTTACCCTTGTATCATCTTACCCTTGTGGACAGGCCGTGTCAATTTGAAGGTGGAAATGTTTATACCATCTTACACTTGTGGACAATCCAAGTCAGTTTGAAGTTCCATGGGGCTCGGAAAATTTACAGTATATCATCTTACCTTTCTGGACACGCAGTGTCAATTTGAAGTTCCATGGGGGTGGGAATTGTGATATCATCTTACCCTTTTGAAGCTCCATGCCGGTGGTAATTTGGATATCATCTTGCCCTTGTGCAGATTCACCGTCAAATTTGAAGTTCCATGGGGATGGGAATACCATCTTATCGTACCCTTTTGCACACCCTATGTCAATTTTAAGTTCCATGGGGTGGGAATTCTGATATCATCTTTGTGTCGACATGACAAAACAATTTCCAGCTCCATGGGGTGGGAAATTTATATCATCTTAGTCAATTTAAAATTCCATAGGGCGGGAAATTATGATATCAATTTGCCCTTCTAAACGCTCTGTGTCACTTTGTAGTTCCATGGGGGTGGGAAAATTGATATCATCTTGCCCTTGTGCACATTGCCCCTCAATTTGTAGTTCCACGGGAGGAATTTGATATCATCTTACCCTTGTGGACAATCCAAGTCAATTTAAAGTTCCATGGGGGTGGGAATTTTGAAATCATCTAACCCCTGTGCACATTCCCTGTCAATTTGTAGTTCCTTGGCGGTGGGAAAATTGATATCACCTTACCCTTGTGCACTTTCCCAGTCAATTTGAAGTTCCATGGCGAATTTGGAATCATCCCGCCCTTGTGCACATTCCCCGTCAATTTGTAGTTCCATGTGTGTGGAAATTTTGATAGCTTCTTACCTTCGTGGACACTGTCAATTTGAGGTTCCATGTGGGTGCGAGTTTTGATACAATCTTGCCCTTGTAGACTTTCCGTGTCAATTTGAAGTTCCATGAGGGTGGGACTTGAGAAAAAAACATGCCCTTGTTCACATTCCCCGCAAAACGCTTGTGCATACCGCGCGTCAATTTGAAATTCCATGGGTGTTGGAAAATTGATATCATCTTGCCCTTGTGCACACCCCATGTCAATTTGAAGTTCTATTGACGTGGATATTTTGATATCATCTTGCTATATCTTGCTCTTGTTCACATTTCCTGTCAATTTGTAGTTCCATGGGGGTGGGAATTTTGATATCATCTTACCCTTGCGCACACCCCGCGTCAATTTGAAGTTCCATGGGGGTGGGAATTTTGAAATCATCTTGCCCTTGTGCACATTCCCTGTCAATATGTAGATCTTGGGGGTGGGAAAATTGACATCATCTTACTTACCCGGACTTACCCTTGTGCACATTCCCCGTCAATTTGAAGTTCCATGGGGGGGGAATTTGATATCATCTTACCCTTGTGCACACTCCGTGTCAATTTGAAGTTCCACGGGGTCGTCGGATTGCGCAACTAGGATTGCGAAACTTTGCTTGCACAACTCCCCGGATGGCGCAGCTATCAGGATTGCGAAACTCTACAACTACAGTTCCCCCAGCCGTAGTTGCGCAATCCGGAGAAGTTTCGGAAGTTGCAAAAGCGGAGAAGGCAAACTTTGTGCAACATTTGGTGAACAACGGTTGCACCATGTTGCACCCACGGTGGCTGTAACCAAGCCAAGCTACTTGATCATCAGTGGCTCGTCAAGCTCCATCAACCCTTCAGACATCCAGCGAGCTGACGCCAATACTGGCATGTAGATCCTAAGTGAAATGGCGATTTCGCGATATTTCACGATATTTCCTGATCAGGCTTGTCATGGCTTGTCAGAGCTTGCCACAGCTCAGCTCTTCTTATCTTCTCCATGTGCTGCATCTGGGCTCCGGTCTCTTGGTGTAGCTTCACCCGCAGCCCCTGCGGTAGATCTTTGAGCATTGGGATGTCCTGAGCCAGACTTCCAACACAGTTCGACCCCTGCAAATCAAACAAGGATAGTGAATCCAATCCAACACTTTGTCTAGAGTTCTGCCAAGGGGCTTCCTCTTTCAATGAAATTTTGTCCAAAAGGATCCGTAGCCGGCAGAATTTCTGCACTCTGCACCAAACATCAACGGAGACGGACTTCTGCGTGAGGAAGGACTTCATTTTGCTTTCTTGCTTGAAGAGTTCCGTGTGTATTTGCCGCAGCTGATTCACCTCGCTTCCCATAGTGGTCTGGCAAGGCAAATGAGAAAATCTGAATCATCTGCATATTAAAAACACTAAGCATGACAAGGCTTCACAGAACATCACAGAACTGCTTGCAATGCGGCGTCCCACTGCAGCAAGGTCACGGTGTTCGTAACTCCACTGACCTGAGTTTCGCTCAGCTTCACCTCCCCAGAAGTTTGATGCATCAAGAAATGGTGTCAATGCAAACATATGCAAACCCTTCAACCTGACGAACACCAAGCGATATCACTGGGATAAGCGACAAAGGATGAGAAAACAGCAAGGCCGATGAGCACCACGAAAATTGCGAAGATTCGCTCTTGAGCTGTGTTGGGCGCTATGTTGTTGGTAGCTGGCATGAACTGAGTCAAAGACCTTAGCTGGGCTCAAGCCAGATCTTTAGTAGGATGGCTGGCTTTCCGAAGCAACAACATCTGATGTTGGGTTAATCTCAACGTGGACGAAGCGGAGCATGAGAGAAAATTAGGCTACCTCCAAGGTAGTGCTTAGTGCTTCAAGTCAGGATAAAACCTGATGCAACATCAACCTCTTGTCGCTCTCAAGCTCTAGCTTTTGCCGAGACACCAACGGAGGGCAGACAAGTACTGAGTCCAGAAGTCTGTGTTTTCCAGCCCAGCCTAAGAAAAAGGTAAAGTAGGTAAAGTAGTGAAGTGTTTCTACTGGCAATGGGGACTGACCAAAGCATTGAAAGCAAATTTGCCCAACGCCGGATCCACCTGGACATGCGACTTTTTGAACTTTGAGACCAGGCACAATCTCAATCCAGGTCATCTCATCATTTTCCACAGAAAACCTAATCATGCTTCTGAAGCCAAAAGCGACGGCGAGGTGTCTGACACAGGAGACCCTACCAATGATTCACACGTTCGGATACGTTGGGTATGTAAACAGAGTATCATATGACTCAAGATTTCATGACCACGAGTCCGGTTTGTTTTCTCTAGTCATTCAACGTCGTTGAATTATTCCTGTTCTAGCATGGACGTGATCAAAATGTGGTTTCTTAATGCCTCTTAAGAAGGCAGTGACTTGTGCCCAGTGGCAATGCAATCCCAAGGAAGATGCAAGACATGTAGTGGTTCAGCGCCAAGACTGCTGAGAGGCTTCCTTGGAACATCTTGTTTATGATGTTTTTGGGCCTTTATGGCGGTGACATACTAAGTTAACAAGTGCTACATCTGGTCGAGTTTCGAAGGATGTTCATCGTCAGCAAAAAACTGTCGGTCTTGAAACGGTCCAAGATCTCTGCCTATGCTGTCAGAGTGGCTCGTCAAAAATGCATGACATGACTATGTTGGCAAAACTGGACCCGGAGAACCCAGTGAAATTACACCTTTCCAACGACAATCCGGTGGCTGTGAACAAGACCACTACACCAACTGCAAAACACGGCAAGGGGGCTGCAGGGAAGATGTATGTGCTGTAATGTAATGTAATGCAATGTAACGTAACGTAATGTAATTTAACGCAATGAAATGTAATGTAAGTGTATGCATGAATTTATGCGCAATTTATGTAATGCGGTCAACCGTTTGATTGGATAATATAATTTGATTGGATGGTATAATTTGAGACATGTGGACATGTGTGTATGTGTGCGTGTGTGCCGGCCTGCCGGCCTGCCGGCCTGCCGGCCTGCCGCTGCCTGCCTGCCTGTCTGCCTCTGTCTGGCTCTCTCTGTCTCTGTCCCTGTGTGTGTGTGTGTCGCTATATTCCTGTCGCAGGCTGTTGCGCTGATGCCGAGGAT
>Ga0126342_10016581_pt1 | contig 12830 bp, 16 predicted proteins | sample Cyp1metagenome_FD_92528 | JGI IMG/M metagenome (GOLD analysis project Ga0126342, IMG submission 92528) | Coral microbial communities from Lord Howe Island, Old Settlement Bay, Australia - Cyphastrea 1 metagenome | ecosystem: Host-associated > Invertebrates > Cnidaria > Coral ...
AGAGAGACAGAGAGACAGAGAGACAGAGAGACAGAGAGACAGAGAGACAGAGAGACAGAGAGACAGAGAGACAGAGAGACAGAGAGACAGAGAGACAGAGAGAGAGAGAGAGAGACAGAGAGATGGAGAGATGGAGAGATGGATGGATGGATAGAGAGATGGATGGATGGATAGAGAGATGGATGGATGGATAGAGCGATGAATGGATGGATAGAGAGATTGATGGATGGATGGATGAATGGACGGCTGGCTGGCTGGCTGGCTGGAGGGATGGATGGATGGATGGATGGATGGGTGGGTGGGTGGGTGGATGGATGGATGGATGGATGGATATGGATAGATATGCATAGAGAATGATAGAGAATGATAAAGATGGATAGATATAGATAGATATAAATAGGTAATGGTAGTTAATTATCTAGCTAGCTAGGTATTTAAATAGATAGAAAGATAGATCGATAGATAGACAGGCAGACAATCAGATAGATAGATAGATAGATAGATAGATAGTTAGATAGATAGATAGATAGTTAGATAGATAGGTATTTAGATAACATAATATATATATATCTATATACACATATAGAGAGTATTATAACATATAAGAGTATGCTCACGTAGATTCTGACACTCTTGGCTCAGGCATGCACAGGGGCAGCGCCGCTTTTGTCGCAATAGCAAAGCAGGCAGGTTGCCGGGCACACATCGGGTGTTTCTGTCCGACTTTGGACAAGGTATCAGTGTGTATGGTCACCATACAATACCATACAGACCATACATCAGAGGGTGTTGCATCCGGTGTTTCCTTTGACGGGTGCTGAATCTCTGAGTGTTTTTTTTGCCAGTCCAACCTCCACATTATCTTGACATGTCGCCAGAAGACAGGCGGAATCAGTGGTGTAGCAAATGCTGCCCTGGCTTGGACAGAGCCTGAGTTCAGCACCCTGACAATGCTCAGAGTATGCAGAGTATTCTTCGATAGTTGCTGCATTGGCCATTCACCTTCGATGGATTCCGACCATGAATGTTTGCTTATTTTGCTTATATGAGGTGTCAGAGTTTGCTGTCTCCAGCGGGACAGTTTTCCAGCTGTGCAGCATGAAGTTTGATATGAGAGAAAACAGACGTGGGTCTACGTGTTTTTGTCATTGAGCAAATGCCTCAACCTGAGAGTTCATGTCGTAGGACTGGCTCATAGTTTGTCTCTGGTCTGTTTTCTTGCACGATTCTCAGGTCACAGTGACTGAGCAGAAGCTTGTAGTATTGTTTGTGGCCCGCCTGAGCTGTTTGAAGGCACAAGTGATTCTCATCAACGTCTTTTTGGTTCAATACCTTAGTGGAAACCTGAGCCAATCTGAAACCAGATGCAGCAAGTGTCTCCTCTGCACTTTCATTCACTTTCACATGCGGCACAATCTTTCACATACATGTGGTGATCAAGGCTCGACGGTCCTTTTGACCATGACGATAGATGTGCCCTTGTCCGAAGCCCCAGACCCGCGAAAGCTTCCAGCTTTCAAGATGCGTATGGTGAATCCTGGTGCCTTGCCAAGATTGTACCGACCACTGAGGTTGCTTCACCTTGCATGGTTTTGGAGAGTGGACAGTTCCTATCGCGCAGCACCAACACAGCCACTTGCCAAGAGTTGCATTGGTCTTGATGGGTGAGAGGCCATGGCCATTGCAGTAGCATCAAATGTCCTGGCTGGTGGGAAATCACGCTGGATTTGAGGTGGTTTTGTTACTCTTGGGTGCATGCAGCGAAGGCGAAATGGGGCTTTGTGCATCTTTTGCTTTGAATCTTTAGGTCTCAGTCAGTGTGGCCAAAACATGCCAAAAAAGTGTCATGATTGCTCCCTGCAATCTTTGCTTTCAGAATGTGGTTTTTCAAAGTCTAGACTGCCCATGCGCTGATTTTGCTTCTCATTGGTATTAGATAGTATTATACAGATGGTCTTAGATGGTATTAGAATGTGCAGGTTGTCGTGCTTTTTTGCCGCGTGATGCCACGTTTGACGAGCTCCACTCCAGCAGTCACGGAGGCACACTGGTCCTGAGATGAAATTGACATACTGTTGGACACTGGAGTCATGGGGTCATTGGTCTTGTGTGGAATCTTCCTGATCCAATGGACCACAACCTTAGTCTTGAGCTGACGCACCAGCAGTCATGAACAATGATGTAGTCTTTGGCGACAGGCATCCATGAGCCAACACTGTGTAAACAGGACAACCAAGTCTTGTTTTGCATTTCAGTCCTGGTTTGATTGGAGGATGTGCTCCGTGGCAGTGACTTCAGCATCAATGCCTCCTATTTCCAGGACTTGTTTAGTCTCAGACTGAGACCCAACGGCCCAACGGAGTTTTTGCTGGTGAGCGTTGAGTTCTATTTGGCTGGCCATGCTGATAGGATTCTTCCCTTCTGGCTAAGGTCCAACCATGCTTGCAAACCTCTTGCTGATCACGCCAGTGTTCTATGCTTTGCTGATGTTTCGCACGAGTAAGGCCAGACCTTCAACTGCTTTCTGATTCTGTGACAGATGTTCTTCAGCTCGCTATTCACCCTCTACTTCGGCATTTCTAGTTGCAATGACGACGGATGCTGAGCATGTATTTAGCTGAGGCAATTTTCGGTTCGTTGTCCAAACGTGTCACTGTGGACCTCATTATGCACTATGAAACTCGGAGTGATGTTGAGTCAAGACTGATATTTTACAGACAGTTTCGGAACAATCTGTGCAAAATTCTCTATGTATTGTTTGAACTATGAACGCAGTTCAGTTGTGAACAGCAAGCATTGCTTGGATATCGCTTGATAGTATTTGGTAATTAGTAGCCTGCAGAGAACGGGTCTCTGAGGGGCGAAAGTTCGCAGAGTCGATTGCATGCCAATGGCGAGCTTGCGTTTTCTGTCGCGTGATATCAAGATTGTCTCAAGTTGCGTTTGTGGTTCGATGACTCCTGACCAAAAATAGACTGAGGATATGTTGTGGCATGTGGTTATTGATATGGTCGACCAGGCTGCAAAGGGTTGTGCAGCATCCAGAAACATGAAAAATTGGGCTCCCCTTGTCGTTTCAGTGCTGTCACAGTTAACCTGTTGTTGAAGAGCAGTGCAGCAGTGCAGCACATTTGCTGCAAAGCACGTCAATGACACACCTTGCAGAGCCACGCGACTTCGGCGTACTCATGTGACTTCAGCAATCTATGCAAACACTGGTGACATAACATTTGGATGAAGCTTTCAAAACCCGTCTCCACCGCGCTTTACAGGTGGACATGTTTTACTATGCGCGTCTAGCAGAATGGGCGGCCACCTCAGGCAACGTGAACGAAAATCACAAACAACCACTCCGTGCATAGAAACGCACAGAACCATTTCGTACATTATATATTTTCATATCATGTCTATCGATTTCGCACTTAAATATCTTCAATGCATTAGCAAGTTCAGGTTTTGAGTTTGGACGAATCCTTAGGCTTTTGTTTCTCCAATGCGTACTGTGTTGTATGACCTCGCTTGTCTTGCCCCATTTTTTACAGATCACACAGGATCTTCCGGTGTGCACTGGTGCTCGGTCAGTGGTGCGGATGTACTTCCGCCGGTTGGGTTTCTTCCATCATTCATCAACTGAGTGAATGTACCGGAAGCCAAAGCAGGACAGATATAAAAACAATTTAAAAACTACGGTAACCGGAGGGGTGAGAAGCACAAAGAAGCAGCGGACAGAACTTCGATGACCACGGAACAACAGTACCCCAGGGCTTGCGGAGCCTCTGGATAAGAAACACGCGAGAATCCAAGATTTTAATATCGTGTATTTTTTGTTAATTTTGACTTGCATTTCTTTGGGGTTACTAAGTAGCAAAGTTCTATGTCCGGCAGCATTGGAGTTGGCTGAACTGAAGGTTGGAAGCGAAGCCCTCGAGCAACACAAGAATTCCCTGGTGCTGATCCAAACGGCACATTGGCAGATAAGATCCTGCTGTTTTCCCTATGAATTCAGTGGAGGATCAAGGTACTTGGGTGCTAGATTGCAACCTTAGCGAGACACAGACAGCAAAATTGTACAAATCAGAGGGTATTGTCATTTTTCAGCCCAGAAAGAGTATTCTTGCCGGCTCGGTTTCCTTGCAGTACCACGCCAAGGCAGTACCGTTTCTACTGTTCTTCTCTATGGTTCTGCAGGTGGTGATCTCAGTTACTCATTCTTTCCAAGGCCTGCCAGAACTTGAAAAGAACAGAGTCATTGCAGGGAGCTGTTTGTTTTAGCATGACCCAATGGTGCATCTCAGTGAACTGAAGGCCCAAGCATTTCCAGGGGTCCGGGCCACATTTTGAGCGTGTACTTGGCACTGCACAGCATCCAATTGGTCACTGGAACTTGAAGCAGCTTGAACAATTTGAAAGGTTGTGACCGACAAGTGGTCAATCCCCGTCGGAGTCCAAGCGTCAGGAAAACCAATGCAAAGAGCATCAAGAGCATCAAGAGCATTTGGGTTGTGCACTTGAGGATCCCCCACTATCCCCCACTTGTGGATTCCTTGTAGCATTCCGTGTTGGAATTTCCTTTCAGGTTGAGACTCCTGTCCAACTCCCAGCTTGCTTGAATTTGGGAAATACTTCTTGAGTTCACATGGGGCCATATTGGTGTGGCCGAATCTGGTGCACTTGCTAAAGTTATGAATTGTCTTTGCATTATTGAATTGTCATTAAATTGTCTTCACGTGGCTCACTCGATGTGGTGTCATGGATTTTGAAATAGGGGCATAACTTGATCTTGTTGCCACACGGACGGAATACATATATATATATATATAATTATATATACATATCACAGTCGGACAAGAGGAATTCGGACCCAATCGCACGCCAGCCCCTGTGTTTGTCAAAAATACAAACATGCTTGTTGTCAAGAAGTGATACCAAGCAGAGGCTTCTGGGCTTCTTTCCTGCAAAAGATTGGTCGCTGTCCAGGAATTTTGGTTTCTGTATGAACATAAAGGACACATAGTAGCCTGAGAGATATACATACTCCTATACTATACCATCATATATCTCTGTACATCTACACATCATCATGCGCAATCATTCTAGAGATCACCACATAGAACTGTGCCGATTTCGCAACTTGCTTGTTCCGCCACAGCGCAGATGCGCTGAGGCTTCGGCTTCCGGACGGGACAGCCTTCGCAGGCTGATGATTTAGAATAGATTCCAGCTATTTCTTTTGACTTGGAATAAACAACACGGAAGAGAGGAGAATCCAAGATTGGGCGTTGAGTCAGGCAATCTTTGGAGATAAACAAGAATACAAAAAGAAAACTACGTACATTTACAGTTACAGAAATTTACAGTCTTGCTTCCTGCTGGTGATGTTGCGAAAGGAGATCTGTTTGATTTTCTGGATCTGGTTCATTCGGCTTTGTTCGAAAGCTGATATGATCGTGCATTCAATCATTCGGCCACTGAATTTGGGGCGTTCTTGATTATGGATGCCAAAGAAGCCTGCTAAACCTGTTGCAGACTGCCATCCGATGGCGTACTGTATGTCAACTATTGAGTGGTTGAGCCACAGAGTCCTGGTGCCAGACCAAGGCACATGAAATTGAAATAGCTTTCATGTCACGCTTTGGCTGGGCAAGGCCTTCTGATATGCTTCCCCGCTTGCAAGGGCACCCAGTTAGAAGCAGCAGAAGCGCACTCTGAAAATCTCTGAAAGGTATTGAAAGGTCAGAAGATTTCAAAAGCTAACGTGGCTTGACTTCGGTACGATGCAAAGATTGTAGCCGCTATAGCCGCTATAGCCATTCCATATTCATCCAAGGTCAGTCCTGTCGCAGGGGTCCGCCACGGCCTGAGATACGCCCTTCAGTGCGCCTGAACTTGATCGATTTCAGGTCAATTCATGAAGATCTTTTTTCCTATCATATATTATGTATATATATATATGTATATACTGTATATGTATTGCAAGTCATTCTGTGAAATGTCGAAATGTCAGAAACGGTCGCAACATGTCCCACAGCCACGCCCTTTGAGCTCCAGGCGGAACAGCTTGAGCCAACTCATCGGAGCAGTCAAGCTAGTCAGGTGCGTGATTATGTGATGTTATGTTGTCCCCATCAAATGGTACTGGTTTGTGGTGAAGATACTATCAAAGTCTTCCCCCAAGTGACATGAGATACTGCGTGGAACATCATAGTCGGTTCGCCACATCCTGGACGAAGCATTCTTTGATTTGTCCACACATCATGCCCCTTTTGGATCCTTTTGGGTTCAACATTTGGCTCCATCGTATGTTCGCTTGCACCTAGAGTCGTAGAGCTTAGTCGCTTTGTTCAGACACAGGATTTGACAGTTCCAACGGGTGACTGTGAGTCCCTGTGGTTCACAGGAAACCAAACGACTCGAATGACTTTTTCATCTAGTCTTCCGTGGTGCAAAATTCACTGTGCAGGAAGCGCTGAGCAGGAGACCATCTCAGGAAATTTCCTTTAGCGACAGGCAGTCGTGCCCGTCGTGCCCGTCGTGCCCGTCGTGCCTGTCGTGCCCAATTGACCAAGTCTTTAGAGAGGGACCAATGTGCCTGGAGCTTGTGCAGAAACCCTCCTGCCAGGGTTTCCACTGGTGGCGTTGTGCATCGTAAAACAACTAGCGGTGTGGAGCTTAAGGTTTGAAGTTTATTTTCAGGTTCGTATGTACTTTGAAAGACTCTGGAAGCAACTATCGCACACGCGCACGCACGCAGACAAACAATGACACAAACACAGGCTTTTCTTCATCTACAGCTGCACTTCCACAGCATCCAAGGACCAGGGACGGAGCGTGCCTGGTTTGAGCGACAAGAAAGGCTCCAAATGCTGCCATTGTGTGTTCAAACATCAGGATCGATTCTCCATCTTGCTGTGATGCTGGGGTCATGCAATTGTCTAGATTTTAAATTGCAGAGCTGCGCACATAAGCGTCGCTACAAGGGTTGTGTCTGTGCAAAACATGTCTTTTTCCGCATAATTACCAGTTTTACAATCTCCCCAAACCATCATAAGTAAATACCATGGTTCTTACATTTTTGCCCCCCAAATCAATCCAAATCATCCTTTACTCTCGCAAACACAGATGCTTTTGGCTACCCACAAGCCAAGATATACGACGGACATGTTTTGTCACTTGGCTAAAAAGCCACGATATTTATAGTGTAGTGTTTCTAGCAAGCCATTTGCCAAAAACGTTCTCATCTATGCAGTTTTGAGCATGTTGCAACCGTTCTAGTTTTCACACGCAAGCAAAAACACCGCAAATGCAAGAATGGTCCAAAAAGGCAGCAACATGGGCCTTTCTCACTCCCACGCTATCGCAGAGTTTTGATGTTTTTTTAGGGGATGGGAGGGGCAGTTGCCAGACCACACGTAGCAAGTGAAAAACACTCGTACTTGGTCATTGATTCATTGATTGTTCCTTTTCTGGTGCAGGGCTCGTCGACGCAGATTACAGGCAGACATGTTCTCATGTGCGAGCCGGTGTGAGCCGATGTGAGCCGATGTGCAACTTCATCATCGGACTCCAAGTGTCCACAAAGTGCTTTCCAGTCCTTTTGCTTCCAGGGCGTGATGAACCTCATTCAGCGGCACAACATCATCATTGCGAGGAAGAGGTGAGAGCGTCCAGGGTGTGTTGCATTCACATGGTCCTGCTGGTTGTTTGGTTCTGAATACTTATCACGAACAAAGAAGACTGGATTGTTTTTGGACATGTTCAATTTCGTTACTTTTTTTCAGGACCAATTTTTGTTGCTTTTGATCATGCCAGGTCTGCCATTGCTTCCATTTTTCTTATCGACATCCCATTTTTGACTATTCGGGTCGTGGACTGAGCTGCACATCGCTCAAAAATTTGAAATGTTGCCTTTTTTTTGCTGTTTCTGCCAACACCCATTCATGACAGTTCCCCATTCATGAATGATGGACAGGTGCACAAAGGAAACAAACTCGAACGGCAAAAGAAGCTGATTCGAAACAGATCTCAAGCCAAGCGGCACTATCACTAGCCTCACTAGCCTCACTGGTTCCTCGCTGGCGCCTCACTGGCCTCCCCAGACTCTTGGTTGCGAACTCTTGTGTTTCCATCATTTTCCACCAGGCTATATCCAGTCACTGAGATTTTTTGAACACCTGCCATCAAAATGAGTCCAACCAAAACATCCAACTCACAGTCTATTCAAGTCTATTTCCTCGATTTCCTCGCAAGTATTTTTTGTCTTGGGTCTCCTGATGGCGTCCGATGCCACATGGACCCGTGACATCCGCCGAAAAGCTGCTGGTTTTGCCTTCGCCGTTGTGCCTAAACCAAACGCAAGCTTCCCAAGACCAACCTGCCCCATCTTGCAGACATGCTACCTTCATCTAACTTCACCTCTCTATGTAAAACATGTAAAAAAATGTAAAAAAATATGTAAACTGGGGCTTGCAGCTGCCTCAGCTGCCTTGCATTTGAGGTTTGGCTTTGGGCTCTGTGACCTACTCAGCTGGTCTTGACATGATTTGCAATGGTTAAAGGAAGTTAAAGGTGTCAGGCTGGTGTAGTTTAATGTTTTGGCATGATTCACATCAGTCAATCTTGAGATTGAATTTCGTGACCAAGGCTCCAGCATACATACTTTCCTGGACTTGGGATCAAGAATGGGCTTTGCATTGTGGCTCAGCCTTGTTTGAACAGCCTAGCATTCTCAGCAAAAGCAGTGCTCATGTCAGGTTTTGAATGTTATGCAGTATACACTGGTAGCGCTCGCGAGTCCTTCCCTCGAATTCAGTTGAGCTAGATCAGTGTCACTTTGTTAAAGTCGAGCACTCTGCAAGATTCTCCTCATGCAGAGTGCATTTTGCCTATTTGTTTCACTATTCAGCCTATTCATATGCTGGGCATTCGACAACAGTTGTAGTTTCAGGCAAAGAATCCTTCAAGAGGATCAAACGCGAGATTGCGGAATACATCACGAGGCTCGTTTTTCTCCATGGGCTCTGCACTCCGTTACTCTCCGTAATGAACGCAGTGGCGGTCAGAGAAAAAATATATATATATATACACATACATTTCTTGAAGAAGGACCGTCCGCCCAAGCGCTTGACTTCGAGAGGGGGTTCCAGATCAGCCGTTTGTCAGCCCCATCTTCTCACAAGAAGAACCTCAGTGATACTCAGGGATCTGTATGAACATCAGAAATTCCATGTTAAGAGATGTCTCAGCCAATATCAGCCACTGGTTAAGATCCGCGAGAGCCTCCTCGCGTTCTGGCCTAGATTTTCAAACAGGCTCAGTTTGCAAAAAAAAATATATATACTATATATATATATTTATAACTAGATTTGTTCATGTATGATATGTGAATGCAAAGATCATCTGGGCCATGGTTTGTCATGTGTGTATATGTATATATAAAATTATATATACATATATATATAATGCGTGTATATGAAATTTCATTGAAATGCTACCCGGTAGCATTTCAAGTCCTTCGTAGGTTTCATAGTGGTACATTGAAGGAAGAGGCCTGCTGTGAACTTATAGCCAGCTGACAGCGAGCTCATGTCATAGATAGAGAACTTCACACCAAAATCCAATGCAGATGCACAGATGTCTCAGATGCGCAGATGTCTCGGATGCAGGCTGAAGGAGAGTCTTACGGAGAACGATCCGGCCAGGAGGAAGGTGCGAGTCAGTCAGTCTTGGCTTGGATGGTATGCATACACAGAACTTCATATCATTCGCTGTCTAATCTCTTGAGTTGCTGGCATTTGTTGACCCTATTTTCTTAGGTGAAGGTGGGCCCCCCATGGTGCAAGCCTCATACACTGAAAACGCGGTGAAAAGCTTTGGTCATTCGTCGTCACCCTTCTCGACTTTTCAGGATCAAAGTGTTTCAGAGCTCATGCACCAGGATGCCAACGCGAGTACTTTTCAGCCAAGTGTCACATACAAGCGGAGTCATTCAGACCCACCAGATGTTTGCAGGATTCGGTGCCATCACTCTCTGCATCCAAGGAGCAGGCGTGACAAGGGTTTCAATGCCAACAGAGTGCGGACTTTGACAATCTTCACAGGTTACCTTTCGTCTTATTTGGGCAGGCTCATCAGATGAAGCAGGCACTTCACAAAGTAGGCCTGAACAACAGGGGGTTGCCCATGCAAGTTTGCAAATCTTCTCAAAGTGGACCGACATCATCAGTCCTGCCATTGGCGGAGAAAGGTCGGGACACTGCAAGGGGTGTTGGAATTTGTGTGGGACCTAAGGATTGATGGCCGGGTTGTTGGGTGTGTCCACATGATTTAATGATTTGGACTCTGCAATTTTGTCACTGGGACTAGCATTTTGTCAGTGTGTGTCCCAAGGTGTATATATTTTTGCATTGACACTAGCTTTTGCAGCCGGCTTCATCATTGCTCAAGGCCACAAGCTGTGCTGGATATGCCGGCTATGCTGCAGTGCACACATGTCACATACTGCACAGTCACGTGTTTTTAACATGTTTGGTGCGACTGCGCGGCACTGCGTGGTGCAGGTGAGACTGTGGTGGAGCTATTTATCGCATGGGTTCAGGAGCTTGATGGCCGTTGATGAATGTTGATGAATGTTGAATGTTGATGACCTTGACAAGGTTGCGAATGAGCTGCTAATGTTGCATGTAACAGTCAATAGCGGTTCAATAGCGACGGTGTGGCCCAGTGACATCAACTTCGTGAGTCTTCAGGAGACGATTGAGAATCAGGCACTGCTCACCTCTTGTTTTGCCTGAGTTGCTGCAAAGTAAGGTGTCGAAAGTCTCGAATCTCTTGATTTGTGTTCGATTCAGAACTGCTTCCATTCCGCCCTGGGCTGGAGCTGTCACTGAAGGACCAACGGTGATGGTGCGAGGACTTCCAACTCAGCATGTTTTCATGCTCGAGACATCTTGAGACGAGAGCTATGCTCCTAGTTCATTCTAGTTCCGCTTGTGCCAGTTCTGCCAAAGGCAGCAATCCTGGCATGCAATATTTCTCAGAGATGCGCCATGCCTGCGAACTATTGTAGGTCGTGTTGGGGCGTTGGCACGGGCTTTGGGTTTCGGACAAAGCCCTTGGAAACAAAGCTCCCTGCGTACTAATTTGGTGCTGTTTCCACTTGGATACAAAAGGTGTCCGGACGAATAAAGGGACTTTGAGTGGTAAAAGGCACAGTATGTACGAAATTCTGCGTTGTTTGTTGCCTTTTGAAGGAGCCTATCATTTCAAGATTTTGCATGCGTTAGTTGACAGTTGGATATTCATTGACTCATAAGTGCTTGTCAAAATTACGTTCACAACAAGTTGATATTTTTCATAGATTGTGTGTGCAAGGACCTTTAATTCGTCACGTGGTAGGAGTTCGCCTCTCGCTGTCAGTTCGAGCACAGATCGCAGAAAGGGTGAACCATCTCCGGAAAGCCATAGACAGTAAAAATCCGTCGACATGAAATGTGTACAGCAAACTGAGCTCGAGTGAGAAGGCTGCAGGGCGGTGGATCATCGCTGCACGAAAAAATTGCAGCAAGGTGTACTTGGCTTGCGAATTTTAATTTAATCGTCAGACAAGATGCTTTAAGGATCTTTAAGGTCTATAATCCCCAGGCAATTCTCTTGTGCAGGGATGTTGTATAACTTCTGTATTGCACGAAATTGCAGGACACCATGACATGACCACCCGATACTAGTACACACCAAGAGTGGTTCCTTTGACTCAAATTTCCATGCAGATATTGCAGATGCTTTTACAGAATTGCTAGAGATGTATAAAGATGCAATGTAATCTTGTGATATCTTGTGTATAGTAGAGGCAAGACAGGCAAGAGTTCGGCTCCACCCAGTGTTCTCTAGCGAAAAGGGTTATTGTCTGGACTTTGGATGACTTTGGTTGATTGTGGTGTCTTTGAAGATATGTTTGTTTTGTTTGGACTTGGCCAGCGTATAGAGCTTTGCACAGAGCAGTCAACCGTGAAGCAAACACACTGCTGTGAACAAAGTCGCAAGACGTCCCAAATCAATCTCACCAACTGAACAAGAATCAAATCTAAAGGAATCAAAAGGAATCGTGGGGAATCGCAAGGGGGCTTCATTTCATTTCATTTCATTTCTAGTGACCAAAGAGCACAGGACCAGGAACGTGACTGAACAGTGGAGGTTTGTCTTACATGCAAAGGTCACCCAAAGCACGGTGTGTTCACAGTACAGACGGTACACAATGTACATCAATGATCATCAATGTACATCAATGTACTGTAGAAAAGGAATCAAAAGGATACAGGTTGCGTGTCGAGAAATTGGTTGCGTGTTGACTGAGTCCACTCCACTGTTCCCATCCCCATGCGTTGACAGCGAGTCAAGCTTCCACAGCCCATGGTTCTAACATCGGCACGGGGTTCCAGTTTCACAACGCCAAGATGCTTCTTTCTTTTCCGCCGTGCAGTGTTCTTCAGATACTGTGGACGTTGAGCAGGAGATAGCTTGATAGGCAACGTTAGGTGATCGCTTTTAACTTGTTATAGTCTTAAAGTGGAATATGATGGAATATGATGGAATATGATGGAATATGATGGAATATGATGGAATATGATGGAATATGATGGAATATGTATGTATATGTATGTACATGTACGTGTATTTGTGTATACTTACATGCATATGGAAGATGTATATACATATATATGGTCCCGTCCTCCGTCTCTCCCCCCCCCCCCTCCCCCCCCCCATGGGTTGGGTCCCCAGGTAGCAGCCCCCCTTCCCTTCTATTTGCAAGCTATTGGCAGCATTTCTGAGGTCCA
>Ga0126342_10016582_pt1 | contig 12829 bp, 13 predicted proteins | sample Cyp1metagenome_FD_92528 | JGI IMG/M metagenome (GOLD analysis project Ga0126342, IMG submission 92528) | Coral microbial communities from Lord Howe Island, Old Settlement Bay, Australia - Cyphastrea 1 metagenome | ecosystem: Host-associated > Invertebrates > Cnidaria > Coral ...
ATACGGCTGGGAAACCAGGACCTTTGAGGAGGGGAAAAAGAAAGCACCTTTGATACAGGGAGGAGGGTTGAGACAGGCACATACCATTGAGAAGGTAGAAAACCCTTCATCCAGACTTTTGAAGTATGTGGAACCAGGTGGAACCATTGGCGATTTTCGGGTCACTATGGGGTCAAACATAGGGTAGCATTTTGGTGAAACGGACCCAAGACCACTTTTGGCAGGCAATCAGAAAAACATCAGTTTTGAGCAGCGTAGGCTCTTTCATGATCTTGGACCATTGGAGTATGAAACAACTGTTCTGTGGGTGATAAACTATGAACCATCCCAGTTCTGTTTGGGTTTATTATCCACGATCTCACCATGAAGCAGATCAACCAGGATCATCCCAGCAGGCCAAACAGATCAATGGTGCTGGACTTTTTTTTCTGCGTGTAGGAACATATCATAAGTTACATGGATGGTATGCGCTGAAATGGGATAAACTCTCGCTCATTCAAGGCTGAAATCAAGATGAACAGTAACAATCCATCCTGATGATCTTTCTTTCGAAGAAACCTCCATTTTGAATCAGCATAAAAGACCGCCAAGTCGCGGTGATGGCTGCGAAACCCCGCTCGGATGCCTGCGGCGAAACAGTCAGAAACCATACATATGAGGGTTTCCTAAAAGGTACATTTTGAAGGCACGACGAATCATGCGTCGTTTTGCAATGACATGGCTCGAAGAAGAAAATGTTTTGGTTGTAGCCAAAATGGCCATGCACCCCCAAAAACACGCCCCAGCTTCTACCAGCCCGATGCGTCCTAAAAAGGGTGGGGTACCCTCACAAAATAAATCAAACCATTTTTGAATTGGTTCCCATGGTTTTGGGGTACCCCCATTTTTGGAAGCCTCCAAAAATATATACACGTATTATACAATATCTTACATTTTTTCTAGCGGTGTAATGTACCCAATCTGATCTAATCTGATCTGATCGAATCTAAGTTGATCTAAAACTAATCCGGTCTAATCTATGTGCTAGGTTCAAGACATGATATGCGGTTATGGTCATCCATCCCATGATGAGAACTGGACCAATGGGTATTAATCTCTATTAGTCGGGCACGGCACATGAATTTATACATGATATGATATGTAATGTAATGTAATGTAACGTAATGTAATTGTATGTATATATGGGATTTCACCAGGAGTGGCTAAGGGTATTTATATTTATATAAATCCATCACAGACTTGTTCCTAAGGATCAGTTGTTTGCCAGTGGTCCCCAGGAAGCGGGTAACTTCCAACCTTGCTGTGGAGCCACAAGGGGGAGCCACCTACAAGGGGGTGTCCAAAATCCAAACCCAGCACCTGGATGTTGGTTGAAAAAGTTTCCGAATGTTCTGGATATTATGGGTTGCTTTTGTGATGTCCGAAAATCATCAAAACCTCGTTTTATCTCTATTTGCCATCCCCCATTATATCCATTCAATTGTGCTGTTTTTTTTTTGCGATACAACATGCCCATTTATTGACGTCAAAAATAATGTCCATCATGTGAGCGTATTCTCCATGATATCCCCATCAAATCCCAGTCATGCTGATCATTCAGCAATCATAAAACATAAATGATACCATTGAATTCAACTATCACCGTTGGTAAAATCCAATTCCAATGATACCATCATTTCTCATTCTTGATATTTGCTTTCTTCGCATCGTTGTGCTGTATTCCCTAGAATCCATTTAAGATCTGATATCCATTGATATCCCATGATATTCCTATGAAAGCACAGAACAAAGCTCCAATCATGTCCAATCTCAAGCATCTATCAAGGCTGTTCCCAATACCCTACACGAGAAGACAAAAATTAGGTAAATAGTTCGATGTGTTCATTTTTAGGTCTTAAAATAAGCCCCCAAAAACACTCCTGATTTGGTTCACATGTTTTTTTATCTTCACAAAAAATAAAAATAAAAGTCAAATCGTCACCCAAAGGTCTCACCCGCATCGGTCCCGCACCTGGATTTCTTTCACATCCCGCATCTCTTGGATTCCTTCGCAGGCTCCTCCAAGTGAAGCTTCACCCCAGGTGACCTGCTCTCAGGTGAAATTTTGGGAGGAAAATCAGGAGGACAACACGAAAAAATTGGCTTTTGCTGCTTGGAATAGGATGATTTTTTGAAAAATGGAAAACACCATCGATTTTTTGGCAAACGATGGAGAGGAAGCAACGATCCAGTTTGGTTGATGCAGTGAAACCCATCACATGTGGATTGAATGCAACATATGAAGCTAGACATCAAGAAACATTGCCAAGCTTGGATACCATGGCAAACAAAAAAAACTGTTCAGTCAATGTATCCGCCCTTCTAGCAACAGATTCAAGTACACAACTATCCGTCCAATTTTGACCATGTCAAACTTGCTAGCATCATTGTTGAGAGAAGTTCATGGTCTTCAATCTCTGTGTTCATTGGTCCAATCACAATTGTTCATTGGCATGAAATCCCTTAGATCCACAAGTGTCATCCCGCCTTGAGGATTAACCCACTAAATATTATGTAACAATTATGTATATTAATCCTATTTTCCTGATATGTGGCTTTTTTCCACGGCATAAGCAATGGCTTCATGAACGCCTTAATCAATGCCGTCGCTGGGATGATTCTCAAATCCAAACACCTTCATTGTTGGTAAATCCCGGTTGATTCTTGTGGTTGAATCCCCCAGCTATCCCCATGGAAAATCTCTATCTTGTGTTCGTTCACCCATTTATTCCCTAGTACTGCTAATAATAATGATGACATTACCCGATCCCCATTATAGTTATCCCCATCATGTAGTAATACTACTATTAATTATGTGACAGCAGTAGTAACATAATATCCCCACAATAAATACAATTTACTAGTATAACATTACTAGTAGTGCTCACTATCCCCATAGTTACTAATGGTCAATGATTACTAATATTTAATGGTAATAGTTGATAGTTACTAATAGCTAATACTTACTAATAGTCAAATAGTCAATAGTTGCCAACAATATAGTCAACCACTAGATGCTAATTACTAAAACTAATAGCTAATACTTATCAATAGTTACAACTAATATTACAGCAATAGAAGCATCATATCCCCACAAGAATTACTCTTCCAACAATATCCCCACCACCAATAGTAGTATCCCCATAATATCCCCATACTATCCCCATAATATCCAACTAATAATAGTTGATAGATACAAAAAAATCTACAAAATACTATAACCAATAGCTAGTACTTATCAATAGCAATTAGTATTACCAATAGTTGAAAGCTACCGTCTGGTTATTTAACATTGTAAAATCCATTCTAAATGGCGGTTTATAGCTGGGAAAATCATCTGTAAATGGGCCATCTATACCATAGCTATCTTAAATAACCAGAGGGTACCCTCTGGTAAACATACAAAAAAATATGGAAAATCACCATTTTCAATGGGTAAATCCACTATTTCTATGGTCATTTTCAATACTGGTTGGTGGTATACCTACCCCTCTGAAAAATATGTCAGATTGGATCATCATCCCAACTATTGGAAAGTCATAAAATTCTTCCAAAATCACCAACCAGAATAGCTATGCTATGTGACAAATAACCAGAGGGTAACATCCCCCGTCCCTCGATGCCATTGCCACGCCACCACCCGTCCATCGCTCCGCAGTGCCGCGCAGGCGCCGGTGGTGGCCTTGATCTGCTGCACGTTGCGCAGCAGCTTCGCAACGGCCGAACCTCGTGCAGGCGCCGCGCCGTGAATTCAGGGCCAAACATGGCCGAAAAAATGCTGGGAGATTCAAGAAACAGGTTGGTGAGACATGGTGAAAACCATGACAGGGGGGAATTTCAAGGAAACGTACTGAAACATGGTGAATTCATGGTGACACATGGAGGAATTCAAGAGAATTGAAGGACAATGAAACACTGATGAACAACTGTGCAAAATCGTGGAACAAATGGGGGAGAAAAGAAGCAACATGTTGTTTATCTTAACAAATCAAAACAATTTGGGTTTAACCTGTTTTATCAACAGAACTCGGATATCTATCCTGTCAAGGGGGGGATTGAACCGGCAAGACTGGGGATGCAAAGCAAACAAATGGACAAGCATGCAGAGGGTGGGGAAGCCGCAAAAATATTAAAAGACCACCCATGGTTGGATGAAAAAGACTGGACATATAGTGACAGCTAAATAAATGATGTTCAGCTACAAACAACTCACTTCTTGTTGGTGTAGATTCATTTAAAAACTGAGGGATCACTAGGTGAAAGGGAAACATGTAAGGAAACATCGTGTCTTTAACTTTAACTCTAAGTAAACAAAATGCGCTGAGTGGCTGTGAACCTTCCAACATTGGGAATTGAGCAATTCAGATATAATCTGAGAGCTGAGATGCACCTGTTGCTGCAGAAAAACGTTTATTGGATGTGTTGTCGGAGGGAATCATGAGGCTGAAATCCACACATCCCAACGATCGAACCTTCAGCACATTGCCTCCAGCATTCAGTGTGATTGAAATTATCTCTATATAAATACTAATATAAATACAGAACATTATGTATACACAGTAAATTTGTATATATATAAAGATATGTTATGTATGTTGCATCATTAAAGAGATATATATATATATGAGACTATATATATATACACGTATATACATATATAATAGGGTTATATATCTACATATATATATACATATTCATCAACAACAAACAGTAGTCGAAGTCCAAACAGGTGGCTTCCACTTCTGCACCGAGGGACTATCCCCGCCGAAATCCGGATGACCCCAGGTGGCCACATTTCCCGTGCGCGAGATCAGGGCAAAGGCTTTGGCCCAACGTCCTAACGGGAACCACTAGGGAAGTGAAACGCCGGAAAGGCACAAGGGTCATGAAACATATCATTAGTAACTAATCATATAGTTAATATCGTTATATATTGTTAGTCTATCATAATAGTCCCACATAATGATTACTATACTGACTATACTGTAAAAAATGATGTGATTAATGGTTAATATGATTGACAATAACATATAATAACTATGTGACTACGTCTATAATAACTCTGTCAATTAGTAAGAGTTTGCTTTATAAGTAACCCCTCCCCCCCAAAAAAAAAACAAAAAAAAATATCAATAGTAATATTCCGAACACTAGTTACGTAGTTACAATGTCTGTCATTACTATGTCTATTACAATAATCCCAAATAATGACTACTATATTGTAGTAGCCAATATCATGAGTAACTGTTAACACCTATTAGCATTAGTATGATTAGTACTAAGAATACTTACATATACCATCATATACCTAATGCTTACTAATGTTGGTAAAACAATAATAATCCATCCCCAGATCTACCATAACTCTACCATAAATGGGTGCTATACAATCAACCATAAATCCATATGGATCCATATGGGTGGTTTATGATTGCTTTACGAACATGAATGAGATTGCCGTAAGCTTGGGGACCCCATATGACCCAGTGATAGCCAGTTATGGGACAGGTTCCGGTTGCCAATCAATTGTTGGAGATGGGGACCATATTTCGGTGATCAAAACCAAGTATGACTGGGGGGGGGACTGAACATCAAAAACAATCATTACTACCAGTGCATCAGGATCTGGACAAAACCATCCCATAGACACAAGAAACTTGGCCAAGATCAAAGACAGGGTGAGGCCTGTAGATTCAGTTCATGCTACGTTTTGTTCAGCACATATCGCGGATCCTTTGGTTCAAAAACAAATCAAGTGAGCCATTAAAACTGCCACTTTCCCATCTCATTATAGTAGTTGCTTCATAGGTTGTCCTACTTTACTATAAGTTGTCATAATCAATCCCCCAAGATTTTTTGCTGGTATAAATCCCTATATTTATTAACCAATCAACCTGAAGAGTTTTCACTCCAGGGACAGGTCGACCCTGTCCTGCGGCTAATTTTGGAGCTTGCACCAGGGCCGTCACGATATCCCCATCTTTCCTGGGCGACACGGGAGGCTCAAGGACTTGGCCCCGGTTGCAGTACATCCAGCTGTGAGCCAATGATTGGTACCCAAGATGACCATTGGTTCACCATTAGTTCAGAATGGTTGGTCATGGGATATGAATGCTTCATGTTGGCTTAAGAATTGTGAGCAAATGCTTAGTAATGATAGGAATGGTTCTTGATAACATGATACAATCCATAATTGGTTGATGATGAAGAATCGAAGGATTTGAAAACAAACAATGACACTCTGAAGACCATGTGACCATGTGGATTCCATATGGCCCCATGCTTTTGAGACTTCTGAAGTTGTTTCTTTCTGAAAAAAAAAGTATGGTTCAAACACGTTCAAAATAGAGACCACCATATAGAGACCACCAAAATACAGGGCACTTCAGACTTCAGTGATATACTCACCATGTTCAATCATGGTTCATACATTTATCGTTGAAGTTTTGCGATTTTGGGGTAATGTTAGAAACGCAATAGGATCCACCATCCCCAAACTTACCATTTTTATGAATATGAATTACTAGTAAACTATGCCCAAGTCATCACAGTGAATCATGGGGATTTCAACCTTCCACAGTCATATCAGTCATAATAAAGTATAATAACTGGTGGTTGACCTACCCCTCTGAAAAACATGAAAATCAGTTGGGATTACTATTCCCAATATATGGAAAAATAAAAGCCATGTTCCAAACATTTCCAAACCATTCCAAACCACCAACCAGATATTATTGGGATGCCCACAGTAACCATCAACTAATATGGGTGGCTTATCCCTCTGCCAGGGATCAATCCCACATCCTCCAGCCGTCGTCGTGGTTCCAAACATTGGCCCTCCCAGGTAAGACGTAGAAAACCTAGGCGACACAACGGTACCCGGATGATACCCGGATGAATAAACAGTTGATATAGCTGGATGTGAATAAACCTCCAAATAATTATGGGAATTTCAGGGGTTGTTTGAATGTTTTTGACCCATCCACAGCTAAACAACAGCTATTCTACAAGGTTGAAAACATGAGACATGTATGAGTTTGTAACAGGTCGGGTGGGTTTTGTGAGATAAAATCCTCTCTGAAGTCGAAAAGGACGACAACCACAACAGTAAGGGGGCAACCCGTTGGCTAACAGTGAATATTCGTCGTGGATAGCTAAGTTCACGGTGGACAAGACCGTCAGTTCCTCCCTCTGGGGATGCAGGAGATCGCTAACGACTGGGTCACCAACCGATCTACTCTCTTCTTAGGTAGCAACAACCACTTTTTACAGGGGGAAAAAACAGTCATCTCAGATTGAGGACTAGATATACCCTCTAAAATGGGGGAAATTTAGTGTTCCACATACCTTGAGAGTTGTTGATAGCACCCAAAAAGCCACAGCAGCTGCAGCGTTTAGAAGGTGTTTGCAGCTGCAGCGGAGAACAACACGTGTGTAATCCCATAGATTCTGTGATACCCTCTGGTAACTCAACATAGCTATTGGAAATGGCCATTTATAATAATTGATTTGCCTACCGGACATTGTTTTCTTTCTTTTCCAGAGCTATGTTACTAGTTTACCAAGGGGGTACCAGGGGTATTCAAACTCTGCCAAGTCCACTCAACCCTTCAAAAAATCCCATGGCAGCGACCAGGAACAAAGGTTGAACTCTTCCTGTGCCGCTGTCTTCAAGTCACCTCAGAAGGCGCAGATGGAATGGCGAAACGGGGCCAAATGTGGGTAACAATTTCTGCGGTAAGGTTTCTATGCATAGTGTTGTATATATATATACAACATTATACAATATATATATACATATAGTGATTATGTAAAATATATTGTACTAAGTTATATTATACCATATCAAATTATAATTTATGATATTACATTGCATTATATTATAATATATAATATGTTGTTATGTTATATTATATTCTATTACATTGTATTATATCATATTATATTATATTAAATTATATTTTATGATATTACATTGTATTATATTATATGATATTTTTATGATATTACATTGTATTATTTTATATGTTTTATTTTGTCTTATGTTATATAATATTATATTTTATTATATTATATTGTAGTGTATTACACTATATTATATCATATTATATTATAGTATATTATATTATATTAAATTACATTAAATTAAATGAAATTAAATTATATTATATTGTATTTTGTTGTATTTCATGACAATATGTATACAGATGTATATGTATCACACAATATACAATATGTACTACTTTATGTATATATATATATATTATTTTAGAATATTATATTATATTATATTTTATTATATTATATTAAATTATATTATATTATGGTATATATAATTATATTATGTTATGTTATATTATGTTATGTTATATTATGTTACGTTATGTTATAGTATACGATATTGTACTATATTATATATATGCAGATAGTATACGACCCATATACAATATGCACACCAATATGTTATATAAGCTCTCGATTTACAAAGAATGCAATGCATTGCTTAAGAGCAGGCGCGGAGGTGCTTTCTTCAAGACTTGGGTCTGGAAATGTCTGAAAGATGATGGTCTTGTTGGAAGATTCTTTCTTTTTGTGCTATAAACACATAGAGGATACAACACCGATTGACCCATCGACGCGAAGCCTGCGACCATGTTACTAACAGTGGCCTTAGGGGGCAGCGACACAGCAGCGCGCTGGCCGCTTGGAAGATAGACATCGATCTTCATCGGTCGTTCCGATGCTGTGGCAGAATGCTGCGCTGTGGCTGCAGGGTACGAAGGTCATGCTGAGTCATTGGGTCGTGAAAGATTTCAGCTCAGTGGCACAGTGAAGAAGAATTGTTCAAGTCATGGTGGATGAGCTGGAGATGTTCAGCTACGGAGGCCGCATGTAGAATCACAAATGACACCCATCATGGCTGACCCAGTTCTGGCAAAATGATCAAATCTACAAGTACATCCTCAAGTTAATCATAGTATATAAATACATACAAAAGACAATAACTCATAACTCAGTGTATGCTTCAGCTATAAGTGGCGTCCATCACGGATTTGATGCGAGGTACTGATATCGCACTGAGAGAACAACCCCATTCTTCTGGTCTTATATTGTCATACTGTTTCATGCTGCTTTAGATAATCTCTCTCATCTCTGTTGGCTATATCACATTACCACATTTTTTTTGCTCCCACATTTTTCAGTTCGATTTTTGCATCCGACTCTTTTTGTTGTTTAACATAACCACCATTAATCACCATTGTTCATGTTTGATCATCATTAATATTATCGTCATTCATGACCACTATTACGTACTAATTAAGATCTATTAATCAAGTCAATCTCTCTCTCTGAGCCGTTCCCAACTTTGCGGCGTCTCCTCAACTTGATCGAATCGTCATTCAGCAGCTCCTGGCAACGCCGGCAATGCCTCAAAAACCTGGGATATAATCCGTTCAAATCCCTTCCTCCCTAAAAACCTTACACGATCATTGGCTCTCTTCATTTTTGGGTGCCTTACTATTTCATGACTTTCACAATCATGCCAACGTTACAAGGGTCAGCAGTTCCACTGACCCCTCGGTTGTTGTCGGGTACAATGGAAAGTGTCGGAGTAAATAGACCTGGAACATCCGCGACCCTGAAAAAGACATTGTGTACAATATATATATATATGTAAAATAAATTATATTAATATTGTGTTCATTATAATTATATCCATGCATGGCATGTAAAATTGTATATTATATATATATATATATATTATGTGCGCGGCGTGTATATATATATATATGTATATATGTGTCTATATATATATACACCTATATACATTATGTATATATACACCTATAACCTATATATTTATGTGTATATATATATTGCAAAAAACACATATGATATGCAATGTTATGTATAGATGCATTTAAGTGTATAATATGTAGTATATGTGTATATGATTGTATGGATGCATGTTATTTGTCTCACACGAATTGCCAGTTATATATACATAGTATATATTATAAGAATATCAATTTTACCTGCGCATGGTTGTGATGTCTAAAGCTGTTTTCCGTTGGGGTCGCAGTTGCCCCCAGCCAGTTGCGGTTCCTAAGGCCCCAATGTGCCTGATTGACAAAAATTTGTCCATTCACTCTCTGAATCTCTAGCTCATGAGTGCAGTCCTGTGAGAAGGTCAGATGGCAAAGCACACAAAAGGGGAGATGGTCGGGAGATGGCAGGGAGGAAGAGATGAACATGTTATAACATGTTTTCCCAATTTTTCCTTAAATATTGTTGGTAGAGGAGCCTCTTCCACGGCTTTATAAGAATGCTTGAAAATATACACTGGTCAATTCTTTCCCTCTCCAAATGCACGAGGATAGTCCAAACTCAAACATCTAAAACCTTGGTTTCAAATTTCAAACTGTCGGATACTCAAGTTAACAATGCCAAAGAGTGGGGATAGGAATGACTGACTTTTCAGGTGTCTCGAATCTCGGGTGCTGATGGTGGTGAAACAAATTGCCTATAGCTACACAACCACCGCATTGCAGAGTTTTGCTGCAGCATGGCAAATCGCAAGTTCGAGAAGTTGCCTTTTTCCCGAATGCGTAGTGAAGGGTTCCCGTTGATAGTCTGGGGGGGCTGGACCCTTGTTCGCCTCCAGTTGCTCGTCGGGTCGCCGTTGCGTCGTCGTCGCGTCGTCGTTGCGTCGTTAATTCCGTCCTATGGGGGAAGCTGCAAATCTCCTTTTCGAACGTTTCCACGCAGCTTGTCTTGCCGTTTTGCTAACGTGTCGAAAGTGTCAAAATTGAAGGATGTCTCGCACGAAACTCGTTTTGGTGCGCCCGCGTGTCTCGTCTCGAGTCTCTGGTTTTCCTCTGGCGTCCCCGTGTCTATGGGGGAAGCTGCAAAACCGTGTCTCGTCTCGAGTCTCTGCTTTTCCTCTGGCGTCGCCGTGTCTATGGGGGAAGCTGCAAAAACTCGTTTGTTTTGCTGCGCCCACGTCGCCGTGTCTATGGGGGAAGCTGCAAAACCTCGCTCGTTTTGCTGCGCCCACGTCGCCGTGTCTATGGGGGAAGCTGCGAAACCTCAGTCTCTGCTTTTCCTCTGGCGTCGCCGTGTCTATAGGGGAAGCTGCAAAACATCGCTCGTTTTGCTGCGTCGAGTCTCTGCTATTTTCGTCGACTTTGTGCAAGCTTTGTACTACAAAGTAGTGCTGGGAAGTAGTTTTGTGCAAACTTTGTAGTACAAAGTGGTACTGGGAAATGCTTTGTGCAAGCTTTGTAGTACAAAGGAGTACTGGGAAGTGATTTGTGCAAGCTTTGTGGTACACAGTACACAATAGTACTGGGAAGTCCTTTGTGCAAGCTTTGTAGTACAAAGTCGTACTGGGAAGTCGAAGGTTTCCAAGCAGGTTGTCATGTGAAGAACCCGAAATGCTCACACGTATGTTAATGGTACAGATGTCGAAACACATGGATATGCAGTCACGCAGAACACTTTTCTGCAATAGTTTATTATTTGAACAGTCTTGTGAATATTTCCCCTGTTACTAGTCCGCAGTGTGGAGTGGAAAGTGTAGAGTGCGGAGTGTGGAGTGGAAAGTGTAGAGTGTGGAGTGTGGATTGTAAAGTAAGGAGTGCGGAGTGTAAAGTGTGGAGTGGGAAGCCTAGAGTGTGTAAAGTGTAGCGTGTGAAGTGCGGAGTGTAGAGTGTAAAGTGTAGAGTGTCAAGTGTAAAGTGTGAAGTATGGAATGTAAAGTGTGGAGTGTAAAGTGTGGAGTGTAGAGTGTGGAGTGAGGAGTGTGGAGTGAGGAGTGTAAAGTGTGGAGTGAGGAGTGAGGAGTGAGGAGAGAGGAGTGCACAGTGTAAAGTGTAAAGTGTGGAGTGTAGAGTGCAGAGTGCAGAGTGTAAAGTGTAGAGTGTTGAGTGTGGAGTGTAAAGTGTAGAGTGTACAGTGTGCAGTGTAAAGTGTAGAGTGTGGAGTGTAAGGTGTGGAGTGTGGAGTGTAAAGTGTGGAGTGAGGAGTGTGGAGTGTGTAAAGTGTAGAGTGTAGAGAGTGGTGGAGTGTGGTAGAGTGTGGTAGAGTGTGGTAGAGTGTGGTAGAGTGTGGTAGAGTGTGGAGTGTGGAGTGTAGAGGGTCAAGTGTAGAGTGTGGAGTATGGAATGGAGTGTGGAGTGTAGAGTGTGGAGTGTGGAGTGTAAAGTGTAGAGTGTGGAGTGTGGAGTCAGGAGTTTAAAGTGTAAAGTGTGGAGTGTAAAATGTAAAGTGTGGAGTGTAGAGTGTAGAGTGTAAAGTGTAGAGTGTGGAGTGTAGAGTGTGGATTGTGAAGTGTGGAGTCAGGAGTGTGGAGTGTGTAAAGTGTAGAGTGTGGAGTGAGGAGTGTGGAGTGTAGAGTGTGGAGTGTGGAGTGTAGAGTGTAAAGTGTAAAGTTTGGAGTGTAGTGTGTAAAGTGTGGAGTGTAAAGTGTAGAGTGTAAAGTGTAGAGTGTAGAGTGTAAAGTGTAGAGTGTGGGGTGTGAAGTGCAAAGTGTGGAGTGAGGAGTGTAAAATGTAAAGCGTGGAGTGAGGAGTGAAAAATGTAAAGTGTAAAGTGTAGAGTGCGGACTGTGGAGTGTAAAGTTTGGAGTGTGGAGTGGAAAGTGTAGTGTGTGGAGTGTGGAGTTAAAAGTAAGGAGTGCAGAGTGTAAAGCGTAGAGTGGGGAGTGTAGAGTGTGTAAAGTGTAGAGTGTGGAGTGTAGAGTGTAAAGTGTAGGGTGTAAAGTGTAGAGTGTGGAGTGTGGAGTGTA
>Ga0126342_10016583_pt1 | contig 12829 bp, 8 predicted proteins | sample Cyp1metagenome_FD_92528 | JGI IMG/M metagenome (GOLD analysis project Ga0126342, IMG submission 92528) | Coral microbial communities from Lord Howe Island, Old Settlement Bay, Australia - Cyphastrea 1 metagenome | ecosystem: Host-associated > Invertebrates > Cnidaria > Coral ...
GGAGGACGACGAGGAGGACGAGGAGGACGAGGAGGAGAGGAGGAGAGGAGGAGGAGGAGGAGGACGAGGCAGGAGGAGGCAACTGACATAAAATCTAACAACCCTCACCTGGCAGGTGGGGAATAAATACAAACAAATACACTTTGTATGTTTGCATTTGTTTTTGTATTTTTCCATTACTTCCAAAAAATGCAGGCTGTATTTTTGTTTTTTTTTGTATTGTTCCATTCCTTCACAGATTGCACTTTGTCCCTTTGTATTTTTCGTTCTTTAGACATGCCGTCAAAGAACAAACCGCGAATCCACCAATGCATGGTTGTATTTTTTTTATTTTGGGTTTGTATTTTGTATTTTAATGATTCCAGGGTCAACAGTCTGTAGCCAACGCCTGACTACTCAACATTAATATGTTTTTGATTGTTTTTGTTTCATGCTACGACGTGTTTTGATAATTCCTATATAGACTTGTTACAAGTATCTATAATGGATGATATGAGATCTGTTTGGAAACCAGTCTAAGTACCACATATAATTTCATTTCTATGCTTGGTTATCTATTATCAACTCTGGTTGACGAAGTTACAAGTACCAGTACATACAAGTACAAGGGGGTGCTCCAGTTTGGAATCGCTAAATTGGTTAACACAAGTACAATCTCACTGTTGGGTTCATGCAGATATATGTGTACTTAATGGGGTTATAATCCAACAAACATATCTGTGGGCACCTCCCTGCAACCTTGTAGGGTAAAACATGACCAACTTAAGATTTCTTTGAAAGTCGGCAAGCACATATTGCCTGACCATCTCACCCCTTAAAGCCATTAAAATCCAGCTTGGAGATCAGCATAATCATAATCCAAGCTGGAAGCCATGACCCATTCATAGATCATCTATGATGGCAATGGAAAATCCCCAATCTCTTTCTCTCTCTATATATATATATACATACATACACATGGATAGATAGATGTGTATACGTGTATCCATCAACTTGCAGAATTTCATACTTGTTAGTTTTCTGGGGTTAGGATTTAGGAGGATGAAGATGCGGATTTCTCATTGCCATGTCCAACAAATCCCTTGCGTCGCAATGCGTGATCCGTTGCAGGAAGGAGAAGGCGGAAAATTCTTCGAGCGGGCAATCCATGGTGCATTGGACAAGTACGGCTTGGTGGTGACGCCCGACATGTGCTGTGTTTTTTCCCGGGATAACCCTTAAGCCTTAAGAAGTAGTGGACTATAGTGGACTAGTTGGTGGAATGGAGAAGATCCGATTTTTGTGACTTGGTATTTGGTTGTCAGATGGTTGACACGGAGTCTGTCCATGTAGCTTATCCCGTGCAAAGACGATGCTGTCAAATGACCTGGTCGGCTGACGAAAGTACGCCATGCACTTCAATGGAAAAGCTGCGGTATATTTGCCATCCATACTGACCTATAATATAGTGACAAACTAAAAGAGATGATGAACCCTGGAAGCCAACCAAGACTACATGGCAATACTGACGAAATTCGATGTGCATGGCAGGGTGGCAACGACTACATATTGTTGAACTGGATGCCAGATCCAGTCAAGTACAGGTTGGGGACTCAGGAATAGGCCAATGCCGGGAATTTGGTGATGCAGCTTGCCAGCAATCATGAGGTTTAGCCAACAAATGTTGGGATTTACCAAATGTAGAGGTAGCAAAACTGTATCCGTTTTCAAGTGCCTGGCTTCAGGCTGCGTGTTCGAGCATGTTCCATCGGTTTGTGGTTTTACTGTTTTGAGGGCATACACATCCCTAGTAGGCAAACCTTATTCTTGTTGGTTAATTGCACGTGCATAGTTTTGCTGTCCAGATCAGGGATTTCTATCCTTTCCTTTGGCTATTGGTGGTGTGTTTAGACAGTTTTCAACTCTCCATTTGTTCCTTCTGGATTGTCAGGTTTTAAACCAGTGCAAAGAACATACGGACCCATACCCAGCTGATTACTTTGGTGCAGCTGGTCAGCCCCATTTCGTTGCCGAAAAATTCAGTTCTTGTTCCTGGAACCCCCATGTTTGGCTCTTCGTTGGTAGAACAAGCAATAGAGTAAGCCAACACCCAGCTGCAGGGATGACCTCTGGCATGGCGGCTGGAAACTCTTCGCGGTCTTCGGGGGCGTGTGCCCAAGGGGCCGGCGCCCGGGCTGATGATCCAAGCGCAAGGTCTGGACCGCCCCTTCCACGATCGCAGGCATTTTGTCTTGTGGATCCTGTTTAGTATGATAAGTCCTATGCATCCTGGCTCTGCAGCATTATCTTCTGCGCTGTCCCTGACCCCAGTTCTAAGTTGGTTTATTATCCCAATTAACTATCAATGTCAAGATGCATGTAACACTGCATGAATATATAAATACATTAATATAAGTGTTATATATATACATAGACATTATATATATTGACTATATATATATACATGCATTATATATATACATTATATACAGACATTATAGACATACATTGTATATACATACATTCTTTCATATACAAACATTATATAATACATTAGTATAATACATTATATATACACTTACATTATATGTACATACATTACATATACATACATTATATATATGTTTAAATTGTATATACATTATATGTACATACATTACATATGCATACATTATATATATGCTTACATTGTATAGACCTTCATCCATAGATAGGACATTGACAAATTCAAGAATTTTGTGTCAATGCACACCCAAATTGCAAAACACGTGGTTTTTGTTGATACATACAATATATATATATGCATGTTTACATATATATATATATATATATACACATACAGTATATGTATGCATACAGCATTTTTATGTATATATATATATTATACATTATATATATATATACATACATTATATATATACATATACATGGTATTTACATACATTGTATAAATATATACATACATTATATATGTGTGTGTATGCCAAAAGTCCTACTCCTTCGAGCTATAAACCAACTTGGCTATCTTGGGGGCCATCAGGTACCTCATTATTTCCGCTATGGTGGGCTTTGTGATTTATCCCATCCTGAAGAGCACGGGCGCCTGGACCAGCATGACTCAGCTGAAAGCGACTACATGGGAGATCTGATGATCTCAAGGTCAATATGTCACAATGTTGACATCTACGAAACTCAGCTGGAGTCACATGGATTGAAATAGATCTTCCCATTCTGATTTTATCTACATTACATATACCCTGGCCCAACCCAGAAATAACTTGATGTCCTGTATCCATGGCCATGTTCAATTCGTCCCCCTTAAAACAACAGGAAGGTTTGGATCCCAGTTCGAATCGAGGCTCTTGAGGCGAATGCCGCTGCCAGGACGCGTCAAGTGCCCCCAAGATGTTGCTGCTTCGCTTGGTTCAGCATGGATCATGATTTTACCTAATTCCAAGCTGAAACTTCATCACTGATCTACACAACCCTGAAGGACAAACTTGGGACCCAGGGTCAGAAAATACCAGGGATTCGTTCCTTGCCGAGAAATGTCAGACGGATGATGCACTGGTTGGGTTTGACAAATGAAGCCAGGTGGGAATGGAAGGCACGTTCCAGCGCGTAGGACACTTGCTATCTCTAGTTTTCAGCCTACACCTCAGGAGCTTTATGGGCTTTATGGTTTCACCACGGCTGCTGCAGTGATCCCTGCTGTGAAAAGCGTATCTTGCTGAGAGATACTGTTCGCTCAGGGGGAGTTGCCCATGTGTTTCACAATCAATCAATCAATATATATATATATATTATGTCAGTAGTGAGATGCCATCCTAAAAATCAATTGGGAATCTGAACCAAGCCGGGTTCAAAAATAGAAGATACTTTTCAACACATGGCTGTTGTAGTCATTGCATGTCAAGTTGTGGAGGTGTATTAGTATGTAATTATTAGTTGTAGTTTTGTGTATTTGGGGGTAAAGTCAAAGCAGTTCTTTAGTGTTTTGTTCCCAGGCTGTTGCCCTGACCATCCATCAATGCTCCGAGAGACGATCGCCATATGTATGTGTATAAATACATATACATATTTGAGACCACACACGATTGTTGCTGTGAGGGCTCAGTGCCAACCGAACTCAATTTCTCTTGGTTTACATTGAGAATGTGTTTGACTTCAATTTTGTTTTTGCTTGAAGTTTTTATTACTTTTTGATCAGCTTCTCACACGATTTCTCTTCACCTGGTAGCAAATCGACCAAGATCAGCATGAAGCGACCTTCGCAATCAAGCACAGTGAAGAGTCCTAGTTCTTACCCCAGCCCTGAGTCACTTTCAACCTCAATAGAGCCAAGCAAAGCACAGCCCGGTCGCGCACCTGGGCGCTGCTTGTTTTTAGGCCGCTGTGACATCACCTGGGAGTAGGGGTTGCTATGTGGGGTTTGGACAAATCGACTACCTTTGCTTCAGCACATTTTAGCACTATCAGACATTTTGGCCCGTCAACCATTGTGAGGGATGAGTTACAAAAGTACGCATAAGTACACACTGATTTTCACCACTTCCCATGTGACCATCTGACAAAATCACAGGCGATGCTGCGATGGCCGACGACCCAGGGCTCCCCATTTCAGGATGAAATACGCATTGAGTTTCCCAACCACCAGTCTTTGTTCCTTCATGATACCCTCTGGTAATCATGGATAGCTGGAACATCCCCCAGTGATCCCCAATGATGATTTTCCGAAAATAAAAAGCTCCATTTAGGGATTTCTAATTGCCATGTTTGTAGCTGGTTTTTTCCGAACCCGGGATCTCAAGGTGCCCCATCCTCCCAGTGCTTTTGGCTGCAGAGGATCCGATGGGTCCATGGGTTGCCAAAGAATGCTCAATAGTTCAATTTATATAAATGTATGTATCTATCTATATATATACATAATCATACATAATCATACATTATCATATATAATCAAATATATATAATCATATATAATCATATATAACCATATATAATCATATATATATATTGGCATACCTATTTTATGTCCACAGATTTGGAAAGTACATAGGAGATATGTGCAGTCGTGGTTTAATGACAACCACTCCGCATGCGGTTTGAGATGTTGAAAGAGAATGGCTGCCCGTGGCTGTGGGTTGGAACATCTTCAAGCAAACGGGTGGTTTCAGCTAAATGTGTCTGGCCTTGTTGAAGGCTTATAACTTATGATGGATTGAATTCTTCATGGCTTTTATAGAGTGAACCCCCGTGTTCATTGACATTGCTTGTGGAACTCAGATTTTCTCCTTGTACTTGATGGATTCTTTCCTTGATATCTGATTTGCCACAGGAAGATGGGTCAAACATAGGCTGTACCCCATAAAAATTGATGGTTTACTTAGTTTACTTCTTGAACAGATCCAAAACTAAGCCAAATTGGTGCTTTTCAGGGCTGCCAATAGACCCAAGCCGGGATCATCTCAGGAGCTGTTGCCCAAGTGCAAGGACCTCAGAAGATCTCACAATTTAGAGCAGAAGAAACACTTTTTAGGACTATGGGTCAAGAATTTGTGGGTGGAATGATTGGTATATCAATCATTGATGTCTATATAAATGGATGCCTAGCCCCAAATTCATTGGGATATACCATAATATGCCAATATATACACATACTAGTTAGGTATATCAAGAGGACTCTGCTGCCAATGGGATTCTGTGCTATTGTAATCTGAACAAAGTGGTCATGGCACCTCATGTTTATAGGTTTCATTCCTGTACAGGTCCTTCTTATTTGGGCTTGTCAACGTTGCATGATTTCATATTGAACCCTATTTTAGAATTATTTTGGGAATGTAGAATTGAAACTCACAGAGTTAACCTCAAGGAACTTTCATTAGGATAAATTTCATGCTGTTTTTGAAGATGTACCGGATGTTTCGCCACATCAACTTTGGTACATCTATTTTTTCTTGTACTTTGATTTTTACTTGGGGTTTTGATCCCGGTCAACTCATGGCTTTGACCAAGGTTCCAGCCCGCCAGGGGTCGTTGAGGCTGGGCTGGTGGGTTATGTGAAACCGCATCTGACAGGTCGTCCGTGAAAATTGGCCATTCTAGGGATGAAATTTGGAAATCAACAATTGCGGTCAAATCTTCCAATTCCAAGCCTTTATGATATTATTGTGCCATTATTTTCCTACCAGAACAGCATGAAACAACATGTATATATGATGTTCATTCATCTTCATCATCTTCCTTTCGAAACAACAATTGGTTTATATATATATATGTATATACACATTAATGATGCAATTAATTACATATAATACATATAACACACATATAAATACTATATTATATATATATACATACAATATATATATATATATATGATTATTCATGATCGAACATAGCCAACTTCATTGGGCCATCCCGGTCTGAGGACATGGACGTTGAGATGGTCTTGCTCCAGGTGAAAAAACTTAGCAGCGGATCTCGGGGATTTGCAGAAACAAAGGAGATATTAAGATGAGAAAACATGACATAATTGAGAATTAAATGGAAGTTTAATGGGATTTAATGGATTTGAATGGGACTTTGATGGGATTTTAATGGGACTTTGATGGGATTTTAATTCATTTAACAATTGAACCTATTTATGTATATTTATTTGTTAGATTCAAGGATATTTAGTACCAATAAGTATGCATTAAATCTATTGGATTTGAGATATTCTGGATCTTCTTCACGACCTCACGTCGCAGTAGGGGCACACCGGGCAATGAACTATCCCGGATCCCCCAATAGCCTTATGTTGGGAGGCGTGCTGATGTCGGTTTGGCAATTTTATGTGTTTTTGACACAGTTTTGGCACGTTTAGCACCCCATAACATGGCGCCGTCTTTCTCTTATCATGTTGTCATTCAACATGTTGCTACGTCAACGCTTCCGCACGGTGGGGTGTGGTGGGCTATACAATAACGTTCATGTTGACTTGCACACGCAGTTGATGCTACGCTTCCATCATCTTGCTCTTCCTTGGATTTGCTTCTGCCACATTCCCTATATGTATACCTGTCTGTGGAGATATTCAAGAAGTGGCAAAAATCTTCTGATGGATGAACGGCGGACAAGATGGGAAGAAAAACGGCGCGACCGTAAGAAGAGGTATGTGCATGTTCTTGTGGCAAAAACACCAAAGATGCATTGTAATGTAACCCACGGTTAAAGATCTGCATGTGACCTTACGTATTGTGTTTGTTCCAGAAGAATTTCAATCCGGAAACAATTTGGATTGAAGGTAGCCAGGGATAGAGATTGACCGAAGAAGGCAAATTTGGATTCGACTTGGTTTAATTTCCCCATTGGATCAGGATGCAAGTGCAGCGGAAGTGGGGATTCAAACAATTATTTTTTTAGCACATTTATCCAACAGAAGAGGGTCCATGCAACGACGTGACCATTTGACCCATGCTCATCCATTCTGTAAAAAAACGGGGAGTGTCTCATCAAGAAACACATCTTCTGAGTGGTTTAAACGTTTAATAAAACGATGGTTATATACACACGGATATATCATTGATTCGCCTCTTGGCGGTGACAACCTGTGACTCCATAGCAGCCTTGTCCCACTCCTAGGATCTCGGTACATAACAAGACACATGGATTTGCCCAACAAATGTGGATACCATCAACCTCTTGATGATCAACCACTGGGATATTTCCAACATTTTGTCCCAGATCCCCAGAACTCAGATGGGTGCAGGTCGACATGGTGCTCCCCAAGGACGTGGATCGGACAGTCAGGCGCCCAGGTGCCTTTGGTGCCTTTTGGTGATCGAACTTTGGAGGATTTCACTTGAAAATGGAAAGTTTACCCAAGATGGGCCTTACGAAAACCCCAAGGTGCCTTGTGGTGTCAACCATGTTTTTTCATGTTTTTTCCACCCTTGCTTTGGGATGATGATTCACAGTCAGTTGGCTCATGGGGTTGAAACCACCAAGCAGAAATGCTTTTTGGTACACCACCCGCCCCACAGACCAACAACTTTCATACAGCTACGGGTTAAAACAAAAACCAAACCCCACCTCACAGGATTCCATAATATTTCCCAGATAGCACTGGTGACCCCAGATGAACCTGAAAGTATGTGAAAATCTTAGGAATAGTTGGGATGCAACGTCCGGTAAATTGCACAGGCATAGCATGGCATAGCTATCTCCTGTGTTTGCACACACCCAGACGCAGTCTTGTATGTTTGGGCCAAACACGGGATAGATTCCTACAGTACTCAAATTGAGCAAAATCTGTGGGTAGCGATCCTAGATCTTTTGGACCAGAACCATTTTGCGGTTTCTTGGATGGTAATTATTCCAGTAGACTTATGTGTTTTGGATCGTTTTTCCATGTTTTTCCCAACATATCCATCATGTAGCAGTTTACATCATTTTTTCGGTGCACATTTTTCTGGATCAAGTCCCTGGTCAAGCTGCTTGAATCTCATTCTTTATTTGTGCTGGTCCGTCAACTCCCAATTTTTTGAGGTACAGCTATAAACGCTTTCTTTAGATAAAGTACCGGATGGTAGATCCCTAAATCCATTGGTTTATGATCCTTTTCCCTATTAGACTATTAGCATGGCGACAAATTGGGACTTTCCGAATCATTTTCCATTTGACTATCACTATCCGAGGCTGCAGCCACAGCTCTGGGACAGTTCTGGGAGTCCCTTGGAGCGAGATCTGGATGGGCAGACCATCCAGAAATGACGATTTCGCCTCCGGTAATCAATTGTGGCTGGAATTCCATCGTTTACTTTTTTGATTTCCCCAGCGAACTAAACCTCCATTTAGTTTGGACATTTTCCAGCCAGCCACGTTTGATTACCAGAGGGTAATTAACAGAAATGGGGTGATATGCTGGTGATTATATACATATCCTGATGTTTAACCAGCCAACGTCGTGTCTTTATCCACAGAAGGGGGTTTCCAACCATTGGCAACCCCAAGATTGGTCATTTTCGGCGGGGAAACCTATGGTTGAACTGGACATGAAAGCTCCAACTAAAAAAACAGGCGGTGTAACCAGCCAACATAGCAACATAGCGTCGTAAACAAGAGATATGATACGATACACCTGGGTAAATGTCAAGAAACTCACAACCATGCCACTGGAAATGATAGTTGACATGGGCTCTACTTCCCCACACACTGGGTTTATTCATGTTCATCGGTGTGTGATTTGAATTTGCCCAAATATATGCCATATCCGGTGTAGAGCCGCGCCTGGAGGTCTCTATGTCATTTGCTGTGGGCAGCCTCGCAGGAGGTCCCAAGCCCTTGGGAATGACAGGGTCAGACGGTCAGACGCTGCTGGATTACATCATATTTGTTCCTATCAGAAATTGAAGCCTGGCAATGGAAATCTTCTGTAGATTGTTTTCCTATCAAGCATGATTAGTGATTAGTGGTCTTTTTATTTGTCATTGCCAAGTTTGATGACCAGAGTGTATCTTTGCTGGTCACTGGCTGCCGCTTAGTAAACTTGGCAACCCGTGACGGGTAGAGGCCAAACCGTTTGTGGGACGCGAGTGTCACCATCATTCAGTCACTGTGTAAGTCACTTACTTTGAAAGAAATCCTTATTGGGGTATGGCCATGATGACTGCAACGTAGTTGCTGCTGTACTCTAGCTATTCGGTAGCTTCCCATAGTAATTCTGTTTGAATATCCCGGCGGTCGGTTCCCGCAGCAGGTGACGGTCCATCGAGTGCGATGTGTCCTCCTCTTCTGCATGCTGCTGGCTATGCACCCAGCACAGATGGATGATGTATGTATGATTATAGCAACTCTTCTGGTTAGTGGTTTTAAACACACTTGTCATGTTCCACACTGTTTGAAGTGACGATCCCGACTAACAGTTTTGATGGGATTGAAACCACCAACCAGTCTGGGTATCTTATTGGGAGCATCCCATCAACCCAATGAGTTTGGGTGACCCTGATGGTTGCATCAGCCTCCAGTGTTTGCAGGAATTGTGTTTGTTGGCACACCATTTTCTATGTATATAGATAGATAGAGATAGCTAGAGATAGATAGAAAAATATAGATAGATATAGACTTAGATAGAGATAGATAGAGATAGATAGAGATAGATAGAGATAGATAGAGATAGATAGAGATAGATAGAGATAGATAGAGATAGATAGACTTAGATAGAGATAGATAGAGATAGATAGAGATAGATACATGTATATACTGTATATATATATAGATAAAGATAGATAAATATAGATAAAGCTAGATGAAGATAGATCAAAATAAATAAACTGATAAACATAGATAAAGATAGATCAAGATAGATCAAAATAGAGGTAGAGGTAGAGATACAGATAGCTGGATAGATTGGATAGATAGGTAGATACATAGGCAGGTAGGCAGGCAGGAAGTTAGGCGGTCTTGGTGGATCCCAGATTTTCATGAGGTCACAGCGCAGCTGTTCACCATCATGCAGGGGACCATAGGGGACCTGTTGGTCGACGCGGGTCTTTCTCTTTGGGATCCAAGAAAAGATGTTACAAGAAATCCATACAAATCCTAGCTGACAATTCCATTTCCAGTTTCTACAAGGTACTTCTAAACATCCACTCAAACAAGTTGACCTTGAGGACTCTGGCATTCCTTGTGCTAAGATAGACCATGACATCTGTCCATTTACCGCTTGACCCAGACCCAGATGAAAGTCATGGGAAATGGTATCAAACTTTAGGATCTTTAGGTTTCACCTGCACTGTGCAGATCGGCCAAAGTTCACCAAAGTGGCCACCAAGATGTAGATGTATGATTTGTGGCTTCATACCTCCCTCAACATTTACCTCGAACCATGAACCTATACTGAGGTGGCACGCCTCCCAGGCCTGTCATGCCGCCGAGGGAAGCCTAGAAAACAGAAATGGCTTGATTTCCGAACCAACTCAATGGAGCTGGATGTCTACATCCATGGATCCATGTACTTGTATAATAAATCTAAACGTATCTTTATGATTATTATGTGTTCAGAATATAATTCGCCTCCAGGTACTCATGAATTCATTTGCCTCGTTTGTCCATCTGTCCATTTGTCTATCTATCTATCAATCAATCTATCAATCTATCCATTGAATCTATCTATCTACTCTAATTAATCTATCTACATCTATATATATATGTTTCATATACCTTTCCATATCTATCTATATCTATATTTGATATCTATATCTGTCTATATCTATCTACGGCTGAGGCTTGTGATAAGAAATACATAGAAATAGGTATTTTGGGTTAGTTTAGAGTCCAACATATTTCTTAGCCCCTCTCGTTAAGAAATGGGGCTGGCAAATAGACTCTAAACTAGGTTTCTTAATAGCATCCGGTCCGTGCCCGGACTCGCCCACCCAATTCCGGGTTTGGGAGTCTCCCGTGATGACACACATACATCAGGATTCAACAAATAGCTACGCGTATAATCCACGCATTTTGTAGCTAGCCCCCAAAGGGTCTGAAACAGGTCTGAAATGACTCTGAAAGGCCAATCCCAGGACTGGCACTGTAGCTGGGATACAGTACGTGCGCTCTACAAAAAGGAATAGTGATATGAGCACTGCGTTGACGACATATGTCTTTTTCCCAATAAGTACTGTATGTCAAAGTAATTTACTATCCCCGAAAATTAAAATCCAATTTCTTGTTTAATAGGATTCTTAACACAATCCCCCACCGTATACCTATGGCTATCTGTTTTTATTTATCTATATATATATATCTATATCAATCTATATCAATCTATAACTATCTATATCTATCTATACCTATCTATATCTATCTATATCTATCTATATCTGTATATATCAATATATATATATATATCAATCTATACCTATCTATATCTATCTATATCTATCTATATCTGTATATATCAATATATATCAATCTATACCTATCTATATCTATCTATATCTATCTATATCTATCTATATCTATCTATATCTATCTATATCTATCTATATCTATCTATTATCTATATCTATCTACATCTCTATATATATATATGTCTGTATATCTATCTATATATATATCTGTATCTATCTATACCTATCTATCTCTATCTATCTCTATCTATATTTGTCTAGTTCTTTCTATCTCTATCTATCTCTATCTATCTCTATCTATATCTATCTACATCTCTATATATATATATATGTATATCTATCTATCTATATATATATATGTATCTATCTATACCTATCTATCTCTATCTATCTCTATCTATATTTGTCTAGTTCTTTCTATCTCTATCTATCTCTATCTATCTCTATCTATCTCTATCTATCTCTATCTATCCCTATCTATCTCTATCTATTTCTACCTATCTCTATCTATCTCTATCTACCTCTATCTATCTATCTATCTATCTCTATCTATCTATCTCTATCTATCTATCTCTATCTATCTATCTCTATCTATCTGTATCTATCTGTATCTATCCCTATCTATCTCTATCTATCTCTACCTACCGTATCTCTACCGTATCTCTACCTATCTCTATCTATCTCTATCTATCTCTATCTATCTCTACCTATCTCTATTTCTATCTCTATCTCTATCTCTCTATCTCTATCTCTATCTCTATCTCTCTATCTCTCTATATCTCTATCTACCTATCTACCTATCTACCTATCTACCTATCTACCTATCTACCTATCTACCTATCTACCTATCTACCTATCTACCTTTCTACCTTTCTACCTATCTACCTATCTACCTATCTACCTATCTACCTATCTACCTATCTACCTATCTACCTATCTACCTATCTACCTATCTA
>Ga0126342_10016584_pt1 | contig 12827 bp, 8 predicted proteins | sample Cyp1metagenome_FD_92528 | JGI IMG/M metagenome (GOLD analysis project Ga0126342, IMG submission 92528) | Coral microbial communities from Lord Howe Island, Old Settlement Bay, Australia - Cyphastrea 1 metagenome | ecosystem: Host-associated > Invertebrates > Cnidaria > Coral ...
GCCACGCCTGCCACGCGAAACGAAGCAACCAGACGTCTGAAACCTCCAAAAAGAACCACCTCTGCAAAACTTCCCATAGGCACGGCCATACGGAGTTCGCGCGAACGGTTGCGGACGGTTGCGAACGGTTGCGACCGTGAACGCAACGTCGAGCGAACACACCCTTAACCCCCAGACCCCCAGAGTGAAACGGGAACCCTTGCTACGCATTCGGGAAAAAGGTATACGATAGTTACACCATAATACCAACTGTATGGGATGACGGTTGATCTTGGATAGTTTTTGTTGACATCATAGGGGCACAATGGGTATGGAATATAGTTGGTGGAATATATATATATATATAGTATTATATCTATCTATCTATCTACCTATCTATCTATCTATCTATCTATATTCATGCAAGCACAACAATTATATTATATGATATGATATGTGTGGGGTGTATCCACAAAAAAAGGTCCCACCCTGGCCCCAAAGGAATGGCTATCGGCTATCTATTAGGGAAAATTAATGGTAGCGGGGTGTATTCAACAAAACCTGGAGAAAAAAATTGGTTCCTGGGTGAAGGGCTGGTGTTTCCTTCCTGGGTCAAATTACCAAAAAATGTTTTTTTTTTGATAGGGAATATGATTCATATATGATGACACACCGGGTTTTGGGGCACCCTAGTTTCAGACAAACTCTTTTTTCTAGAATATACCAGACGTTCTTAGCCAATGTAATCGGGTAAACTGCTAATAGACAACTCCGATCTATCGATGATCCCCCTGTGCGGATGATCGGATAATCCTGGCCCTAGCAGTTTCATTTGATTGTTACCCTTTGGTTATGACTAACATAGCCATGGTATAGATGGCCCATTTATAGATGGTTTACCTGGGTTTACCTATTAATAATGGTGATTTTCCATGGCTATGTTAAATAACCAGATGGTATTTTTACTTCTCTGTATATTGTTCAGGCAGGTGAGGCCTTCAACTAGTGTGGGTTGACCTCCAATTTGATCAATCTCACGTTGTGAAACTCTCCAGTTTTCAGCTCTCACAATGGCCTGACCATGCTGATGCAGATGTGAAAAGCTGAGCACTGCCCACCCCCTGATGATTGAGTTATATGAGCTGCTCCATTTGATTGGGTTATAGTAACGACCACATCATGTATCCAGGATGATTTGTGTTTTTTTGCATATGTTCCCCTTGTCCATTGATTCTATGTTTCTTGGTGTTCCTATAATATAATATATATATATATCTCTCTCTCTCTCGGCATGGTTTGGTAGATGCCCAGGTAGCATCGAGTGCTACGTCTCAGCCTTGGCATATATCGATCGCTTGCAGCAGAAGGACCTTAAGGTGGCTGCGAAATCCAGTCTCATAGGTGGTAAATCATCCCTTTTTAGGGCTAGGGTGGGTTGCAACCATCCTTTTTGGTGGTGCAAGATTTCGCCACCACAGTATCTTTCAAAATATCTTGGGATATCTTGGGATATCTTGATCACCAGCCACTTAAGAACCGTGGCTCGTGCGATAAGTGAGTGTTGGCGGGATCACCCGGTGAGATAAGCCACTTACTCAATGGGATTCACCCAAAGACGTGTGGCAGAAATGATCCCCAAACATTGAAGCCATGGTTCATAGAAATAGTGGATTTAGCCATTGAAAATTGTGATTTTCCAGTTCGTTATATAAACGTTTACCAGAGGGTAAAATGGTTACCATCCGGTAATCAAATGTGGCAATGGAAAGCCTCTATCAATGGAGGTTTTTTAATGGGAAAATCATCTACCAGCGAAGGATTTTCCAGCACGCCATGTTCCCAGGATTGTTCAGACATACCGTACCCCAAAATGGTACTTTACCTAGGATAATAGTGAATCACCAGTGGATTTGGTGGGTACTGTAGCCAATTTTTGGACAAAACCATGTTTCGTCACCTCTTTTCATCTAGTGATATTGTGGATGGAAGAAATCCGAATCACCAGTTCGTAGATGGTTTATCCATGTTTATCACGTTATAAGCCCGCTATGTACAGTGTTTCATTAAAAAAAAAAAACAGTTCCCAAAACTGGTGCGCAGCTATGCCAGGTGGGCATTTTAAACGTTCACACAGTGTTCCTGGGATGCCTCGCCGGAACACCCAGCAGATGACGTGAGACTATGAGGCAGGTCAGTTCAGGGATATGACCAGCTGGATGATTGAGAAAGGAGTGTCAATGCCAATGTTCATTGGGAATCTGACCCGGCTGATTTATGGGAATATAATATATATATATATATATGTATATATATATATGTATATATTTATATATATATATATGTATATATGTATATATATATATATGTATATGTATATGTATATATATATATATGATATATGACTTAGCTGAGCTTTTAGTGGTTTTGGGAATGTGAAGTTGATCCAGTGTTCACTTGGGAGGGATAATCTCATCTATCCTATTGGACGGGGATGAATCTGGCCAATCTTATCATTGAATACTATTAGAAGCAGCCTTGCTATTTTGGTGGAACCAGCCTTGACTGCGTGTGCCATTACCTAGCACCAATCTGATTCATGACCAATCGTGTGTACGTTTGTCCAGCCTGCAAAAATTAGGGATTGCAAATGTGGAACTTACCCTCTGGTAAACAAACATAGCTATTGAAAACGGCCATTTATAGTTGATTTACCCATCAAAAATGGTGATTTTCCATAGTTATGTAAACGTTTACCAGAGGGTAGCTTGCTTTTTGGACCATGGTCGCAGCACCATTTCTACGGCTTTATTCCTGCTGTGTTTTGATTTAGTGCTACAATCCCATCGCCAAAGTATGTGGACTACACTCCGGTAATCAGACGTAACTATTTTCGCTCGCACTTGACTTGCTATCATAGCTATTAGAATGAACTGCCTTAGCACTTTGCGTAGACCACAGTTATTGGACATAATCAACAATACATATAAAAGAAAAGTTTGAACAAGAGGCCACTAACATAGCTATTATTTTACAGGGGGTCAAGTTTCTAACATAGAAGGAAGCCCACTAACATAGCTATCATTACAGCACTCAAATGCACTCAATTTTTTTGTATATTGAAGGCTACACTGTGTCCAGATATTGAAATGATTTCGGCACCAGGCAGTTCACCACAATTGTGGATGTGGACACTGGTGTTCCCTCACCATATTTTACTATAGTCAAGACCAGCAAACATGGGTGCCAGTGATGTACCAAACAAGCTTTGAAGCAACCAACACACTATACCATCACAAGTTTCTGCTTGGAATAGTTGTAACATATTCTCATGTTTTGAACATGTTTGGGATTTATTATCATTTAACATAATTATTTAAAACACATTAAACGATGTTAAAACATGATACAGAAACAGTATGTATAAAATACGCCTTCCGCATCATAAAACGATGCTTTTCCCGTGGTTTTCCTATGTTTCACTTCACCCTCTGAGTGACTCCCCAACCCCATGCCCCATGGCCGCGTCTCGGTGATCGCCTAAGGTTGTGGCGGCCAAATTCCATGATGACGCCTATCGTAGTAACACTTACTATGTCCCGCGCCCATGGGGATGGATCCATGGATCCCTTGGAGAGTTCCGGTCCGGAGAGTGCCACAACTTTAAGGCCATGAAGGTATCCATAAGGTATCCATGTACCTCTGGTAAACGTTTACATAACTATGGAAAATCACAATTTTTAATGGAAAAACTCACTATAGATGGCCATTTTCAATAGCTATGTTAGTTTACCAGAGGGTAAATCCCAACTTCATCCCTTTTTGGGAATATCTGAAAAATGATTGTTTCGTATCGTCGAATCATCCATAGATCCCAAGTATTTGGCGCTGAAAAGTGGGGAAAGCACTTGGTTTTGACTGCTTCCCTGGTGAGGGCACCAATGTAGGACCCACTTACAAGATGGTGTGTAAACTCATTCCAACTACAGCTAAAGCTATATGTATATAAGATATAAGTATATTACATATAATATATATGCACAACAAACCATAGTAAACCTAGTGCTAAGCCAACTTGGCTATCGAGCTCAAATCGTATAAAAATGACATGGGCTCAGTTGATTGAAGGGAACAATCATGTAAAGAAGGCATAAGACCCAGGCGTGTGATAGAACCGCTAACTAAAAAGCCAGAATGTAAGATAGACTATCTATACATTGATATAGTTACAATAAACCAGTAATACACTTTTAACTTCCAGAAAATCCACCAGTTTGTGTCACAGTTATGGTCAACCACTCGTGGTCGCAGCAAGTTGCGCTACAGCTCCATGACTTTGGATGTCCAATTGTTCCTGCTTGAAAAGAACAAGTGTAGCAAGAAACCATAAGAAACCACCCAAAAAACAAAACATTCTAATAGAACAATAATTGTTTTAAGGTTTTAAGATTTCTACAAAGCCATAAGTTGAAACAACTATGGTCACGTTGTGATCCAAAATTTGGGGCGTCGAAGCCGTTTCCGCGGCGCTCCCGAGGCGCGGGTGGGTGGCGTCACAGCGAAGTCCTTGTATTTCGTTGAAGCCATGGTTGCAGTTCAGTTCGAGGGGCGGACCCAGGGGCTGCCAGGTCGGACCCAACAAAGGTACCATGAAATGGGACCCACCAGTCTGAGGTGGATGTTGAAATATCTTTGGATGCGAAATTCGATGTACCAGTTGGTAGATGGTAAACATCCCATTACCCATAGGATCCATGGTGCTGGTATATATGCTAACATAGAGGGGGTATATTGATGGTAAATGTTACCATATATATAGCAGCACCATGGATCCTATGGGTTATACTCCCAATAATTGAACACTTGTTCATGACCAAAAATTAGCAACTGGTGATTCGGATTTCGCAACCATCTACCATATCTTTGGATCTATGATCTAAGGGGAATCTTGTACTTGGTGAAGTTACTTCTTTTCTTTTGGAGGGGGGATGACATCACAATTCTTGTTGGCAAAGTTAAGTTCCCTCATGTTGCTGAAAGACCACCATTTTGTGATGAAAGAAGTCAAGATTTTGAGGTTTGATGGCCATCAATCTGGGGATAACTCCCCATAGATCTATGTGAACACTAGATTATTTGTCAGTGTATCCCCATAGAATAGTAATAACCACCAACCTTCAATCGACCATCATCCATCATCCATCATCCATCATCCATCATCATCATCATCATCATCATCATGATCATGTTCAGAGCCCTTTTTTCCCCGACTGAGGAGACGGAAATCATCAAACTCTTGGATTGGAAGGCCAAAGTCACTCTCGAGGAATTCAGGTGCCAATTTGGGGAGCTTTTGCGCTTTGCGTTGTGGACCCCTGAAGTGGTGCGGTTAGACGGTTAGACCGGATATACCGAAACAAACATGGCCATTGATTTTAGGTTCAAGAAGACCCCCGGATTCCGAGATACCCTGGGTTTTTCGTGTTGTATCAATGGATCCAGTTGGTAAACCTTTGATTTTTGCTGATTTTGTGACAATTTACCTCATCGATGCTGAAGTGTGTGGATGGTATCTTATGCTGAGCCACTGGAGGTTTGGTCAAGTGAATGTCTCGGCATTTATATTTATATATATATATATACACACCGCAAAAAATGCTATTTTATGAGAAAACGTGTAATATTCTGGTGGAATTGGAGGTACCCCATTTTCAGACAAACCCATGTGTCTAAAGTCCTTGTTGAAATGTTTAGGCTATGGGCAGAGTGTGGTGCAGAAGCCGCAGAATTCCCCAGGGAAGACACAACGAGCGGGAAATCAAACAATGACAGTTGGTTGTTTGTCGACAGAAACATGGCTTTGTCAAGAATGACTACCCTCAGGTTATTTAACGTAGCCATGGAAAATGGCTCATTTATAGATGATAGATGGTTTACCTATTAAAAATAGTGATTTTCCATGGCTATGTTAAATAACCAGATGGTATATAATTACCCAAGTTTAGCTCCCTTTGGCATTGAGGGAAACTTTTTAGACAAAACCATATACGAAAGACAAATATGTTCCATAGATTTTATTCACAATATTTCAGCCCAAAATTGTGGTGCTTTTGCACATGAGGGGTGTTGGTTTAAAAAAAAAGGTTTGCGTCAATGAATCATTGCAATAGGATGTCCTACCCTTTGGAATTGGCGTTTCATCCCGAAATTGTGGCACTTGGTCAATTAAAGGTAACAGCCATTTGGGGATACATGGGATTACTGGGATTACCGTAAATTAAACTCATATGTATATTATATATATGTGTGTGTATTCCAAGATATGCCATTAAAACCAATTGTTTCAACAATTCCCATTGTGTCCAATGCTATATCCCCCCAATGTATCCTCCTGAGAAACTATTCGATGATATCCCCATTCGATCCCATAGAATCTTCCTGTAGAATATTCCCATAGAATATATCCCCATGGTAATTCTGTGGGAATATATACCCTCAGGTTATTTAACATAGCCATGGAAAATGGCCCATTTATAGATGATTTTCCCACTAAAACCTCCATTTATAAGGGATTTTCCATGGCTATGTTAAATAACCAGAGGGTATATGGAATATTCAAGTATCCCAAAATGAAAAGCCGCCGTGGAATCGACCGCCGCCGATTGCAGGTCCTGTTGCGAGTTGCTCTACAGCGAGAAGCGGTGGCTTCTCCTGCGCTCCGCCAAGGAGGTGGCTGTGTCTGAAGATTCGTGAAGTGACGAGGGAATGGTGGTTTAATTGTGTTTTCATGGTGGTTTAATAGTGATTTTGATGGGATTTCATGGGAATATAGTTGGAATACCATGGGAATATCGTGGGATTTCATGACCCGCAACGGTTTCATCAAATATGGCAGCTCAAAACGGAGCATCCTTGAACTAAATAGGTGTTTAAATGGAAACAAACATTTGTAAATGAAACGAGTGACTTTCCATTGCCACGTTTGATTGCCAGAGGTGTGTATTATGGTGTCTCAACAATATCTACAGATGTATATTTGTACATGTATATACACGATATATATATATACACGTATATTATATATACATACATATACACTATATATATACACGTACATATTTATATATACACGTACATAAATATAATATAATAATATATAATTTAATAATATATAAGTTAATATATAATAATATAATATTTATTTATTTATTTATTTATTTATTTATATGCTTATGTATATATTATCGATAGAGGGATAGATTGATAGATGGATAGGCATACAGCTATATAGACTTAGATGGATAGTATTTAAGCGTATTCCAACAGAGTGTAGTAATATGCACTTTAAATTTTCTGGGCATGAATTTATTGGCATATCACTTGTGAAGGATGAAAATTATACACGAATATGTTTATATATATATATAGGGTAGACAAGTTTCAATGCGACAAAGTCGGACTCGTATCAAAACATCGGTCTTGATACCACCAACAATGGGGCAAGACAAACCAGAAAAGGAAGATGTTAATGTAGAGGTTCGAGGTGAAGGGTCGTTTTGTTTCAAAGTGTGGATAAAACATTGCAGCTGGTATGAGGATGAATCTATGTGTTTTTTTTTCGGAGGTCCCAAAAATCGGGGTAGAGGTTGTGAATCATAATCATATAATATAGGATATATTTGTTTAAATATCATGCGATTTGAGTAGTGGAGAGATAGACAGATATACAGTAGATGGAGATGGATATATATATAGATTGATACACATGGACATGGAAACACATGGACATATTTGACGATTCTAGCATTGGATGGGAGTAGGATTGGAGGGTTGATCAGGCTGAATCCTATGTTTATCAGAAGAATTAGCCAGGGTTACAGTGGAAGCAGGGCAACCCAACTGAACAAGAGGCTTGGTTGTTGGTTTTATATATTTTCACATCAAGGATTAGCACCTGCCCCGCTTCCACCGCCTGACCCCTCATCTTTTTGGTGCTTCAACAACTATGATTCTATGCTAATCCCCATCTTTCTCGGTCAAATTCAGATCGTTATTTTAGTCACCATCAAGTGATACTAACTTCTATACTTTCATTGACAAGGATACTTTTCAGACACTCCCAAGTTGAGATACCCCAATTGCTATGATTTTCCATTATGTCCCCATCAAAAATAAACACATGTTCATGAAAACATCATCAATACCAACTAATCATTAGTTCCATTCATCCCCATTAAAAATATCATTAGTTCATGAATGATCACTTAAATATCATAGCATCTTAGTTTTCATTAGTATCCATTAATCCCCATTCATCCCCATTAATGATAGTTAGGTACCAACTAAGATCATCATGGAAAATCCCCATGGTGAATTCCCACCTCGGTTCCGCTTGGGTTCCTAGGGCTATTTGGCCGTGCAACTGTCGGGGACCTCACCGGGGTCCCATGTGGATTGGACCACCCCGTTTTTTCATACGGAAAAACCCATGGGTTTCTGGGTTTCATATGGAATAAACATGGGTTTTTCCACAAGAAAAAACCCTGGGTATCCGGTGATTTTGCATGGTTTCATGGTCGGATTTTCCTGGATTCCCCAAAAAGAACTCGATGGCTTAATCATCGGAACAACGCAGGGGATTTCTCAGAAACTCTCGGATTTCCACCGTTGAGAAAATATGGGACTTCATTAGGGTTTGTTGGGAATTTTGATATGATTTACCATCTGACAGATGAAACCAGAAATCAGATCATAACCATCACAATTCAAAAAGATGGCTTCACGGCTTCACGTTTCAAAAACAAAGGATCTCTCGTACACGCAGCGCAGCTTGCCTGGCTGGGTAACTTAGAACCCTAACAGACCCGGAGATATGACCCTTAAGAATTTCAATCCCCAAGAAGAATGGATGCGCGGCACGTCGCGGATATATCCCTCCACCAGAAAGTAGAATATGGATAGATTCATGTCCTGATTTTGCCAGATGTCCATCTGAATGTTGATTTCAGCATCCACTTAAAGACTGTATACCAATAATCACTATCTTCGTCTACGAACATCTCTTGCGGGCACCATAGACCCAACAGTTGACTTAGTTCTAAAGCAACTTAGTTATCATAAATCCACTCAAACTCCCCATGTTTGTTGGTGAAATCATGTGAAATCATGTGAAATCCCCATGAAATCACCCATATCTCCATAAAATCATGCTTAAAATATCTTCAAATCAGCATGTTCCATACATGTCTACATTGTGAGCCCCCCCAGTTATAAGTTGGTTTATAAACCCCATGAATACTAGTTCGTTATAAGTACCATTTTTACTTCGTTATAAGTACCATTCTTACCATAGTGAAATTGGAGTTATGTTCACCAACTTAGCAATCGAGGGGCCTCACATTCTATAGCTGCCTTAGTTATTGGATGTTCCACCATTTTTCCCACCATTTTCCCCACCTTTGGGGTGCCCACGGGCCCAGGCGTCGCACCAGCAGCGACAGCATCGCTGCCGCGTCCACGGTGGATCCGCCGGACGAGTGCGACAGCGGCGTCGAGTCGGAGGACGCGGCCGCGGCCGGCGGAGTCGCTGGGGAGACGGGATGTTATAGCTATTTGAATGGGATTTTATAGTGATTTAATGGAATTTTATAGTGATTTCATGGGATTTTATAGTGATTTAATGGGATTTTATAGTGATTTAATGGGATCTTAGAGTGATTTTAGAGTGATTTCATGGGATTTTAGAGTGATTTACTGGATTCTATAGTGATTTAGTGTGATTTTAGAGTGATTTAATGGGATTTTATAGTGATTTAGTTGGATTTAGAGTGATTTAGTTGTATTTTATAGTGATTTCATTGGGTCTTATATAGTGATTTAATAGGACTTTATAGTGATTTTAATGGGATCTTATAGTGATTTAATGGGATTTTACAGTGATTTCATGTGATTTTATAGTGATTTAGTGTGATTTTAGAGTGATTTAATGGGATTTTATAGTGATTTAGTTGGATTTTAGAGTGATTTAGTTGTATTTTATAATGATTTCATGGGGATTTGTAGTGATTTAATAGGACTTTATAGTGATTTAAATGAGATTTTATAGTGATTTAATGGGATTTTATAGTGATTTAATGGGATTTTATAGTGATTTAATTAGATTTTACAATGATTTCATGGGATTTTATAGTGATTTAATTGGATTTTCTAGTGATTTAATGGGATAGTGATTTAATTGATTTTTTTGTAGTTATTCAATTGGATGTTTTGTGGTTATTCAATGTATACCTTCTGGTAATTTCACAGTTTGCCATTGAACATGGTCCATAGAAATCGTTGATTGGCCCATTGAAAATGATGATTTTCCATAGCTATGTTAAATTACCAGAGGGTATGGGTTTGTCACCCAACATATATCGCTATAGTTCATCTAGACATGGTGTATCCCATAGTTATGATTATTTATAGTAGATTTACCTGTTAGATAGAAAAATGGCCGATTTAGCTCGTTGATTTGCCTAGTAGACATGGTGATTTTCCAGTTTTCAAACTGTTAGCGTACCAGAGGGAATGGAGTAGAATCATGAATGATGATTGTGAATGATTCTTATGATTATTATGGATAATATGATTATGAATGATGATTATGATCGATGGTTATGAATGATGATTGAGATTGATTATGACATATATATATATAATACAATATATTATAGATGTATAGATCATAAATGGGTATTAGTGATAATTATGAGTAGACCAACTATAGGGTTTTATGATCTATAGATATCTATAGATCAGTTACATGATTATGATGACTAGGAATGATTGTTATAGATAAATATAGATAACATATGATCACTAATGATGATAACTAATGAGACTATAATTATCATAGATAATATTATCATAAATGATGATTGTTAACAATGATTGTGAATTAGGTTTATTAGCGTTTGTCATTAAAAAAAAGTCCATCATACTTGGCTAACCTGTCTAACTTACTTAACTTACTGAAAACTTAAGTAAACTACTTAACTTGCGTAACTTTGTTAACTGTGTTCACTGAAATCACACTTAGTTATCTGGTTGGTGGTTTGGAACATTTTTTATTTTCCATAATATCGGGAATAATCCGTCCCATTGACGAACTCATATTTTTCATTATGGTTAAAACCACCAACCAGTTGCCAACGAGTGTAACCAGTAACCATTTAGGAACCATTTAGTTCACTTAATTCACACTTACTTATCAAGTTAGTTGGTGGTTTGGAACATTTTTTGTTTTTTCCATAATATAGGGAATGTCATCATCCCAACTGACGAAGTCCATCATTTTTCAGAGGGGTAGTTCAACCACCAACCAGATGATTATTAACCATCATTAACCATATAATAACCATTAATATTAACCATATATTAACCATCATGAACCATTAATATTAACCATAAAATAACCATATCATAAACCACCAAAATCCCATGTGTCATAAACGGGCGGTTTTGGGACCAGCCGCTGGTCCACTGGCTTGATCAGGAGAGCTGCCGCGAGCCGCTGGAAGAATCAGGTCCGACGTCACCGACGTCCGCCCTTTTAAAGCGAAGAAACATCCGGTCGAAATTCGGAAACTGAAAATCATATAGGGCACATCTATTCATTGTGAAAATTTAATGTATATGAATGATTGGTAAATTGTCATTATATTCTTTGATTGGTTAAATACACATATATATATATATATTATGGTTAGTTACATGGCTATGTGACTATATAATAGTTGATTGGTTACAATAATATACATATATATATATACAAGGTGAATGGATAATAATGGAAACATATATGATCATCACCTACAATCATTTGCACATATAATGAACAATACTGGATCATATGGGCATGGGTCAAAATTGGGTATCCCAATAATTAGATGGTGAACATTAAACATTATTAAACATATACTAAAATCTGTGGTCCTTCCTGGGACTTCAATTTTGTCCCATGTGTTGACCCATATGTGGTCAACATATTGCCTCTATGTGAAAGTCATGTACTGGCCATCCAGTCCCTTAGATGTCAGATGTCACATCAGTCCCTCAACTCACGTTTCTTTGGGTCAGCTGTTTTCTTGTAGGCCAGTAGGATGACTTGAATTTTCATATGACCTAATGGGATGCGAATTCACCAGCTGCCTGCTGCTGGTCATCCAGCTTCGCGAAGTGTTGATGTTGCTTGATTCGTTGTTTGATGTTTGTGATTCACAAACATACTGAGGATGGGTATCAGAAAATCGTGTAATCCATGGGTGTAATCAACCACAAGGTAGGTACCTACAAGGAATAATTCTGTGACTAATCCTTGAAATGCTGGTCTTTAGACCTTGCAAAAATATCGGTGCCTCTGTACCAGAAAGGTTTCCGTTGATGAGTTGGGCTCCTTACCAGTGCTTCAGTGCCGAATGATTTGACCATTAGGTTCAACACCAGGGATACACCACATAAACGGAATACGGAGAAGTGCTGGCCGAAAGTGGATTCCCTAGGATTGCGACCCCGAAAGTGATGTCACCCGAAATAGATAGGTTTATTCAAAGCTAAGTATGATTTCAGGTGATGTCTGGCGTTTTCAAAATAATATATATATATATATACACATGTTAATAATTAGATACATGATTTATTTACTATATATACATATATATATATATGCACACATTTTTTATTATACAATATATAGATACATAATTAGATACATGTACATGTATATATATATATATACCTTCGGGCCCCAGGTTTCCGCAAGGGGTGGGGTGGGGTGGGGCATGTTAACGTCATGTTCATGGTACGTTGAA
>Ga0126342_10016585_pt1 | contig 12826 bp, 14 predicted proteins | sample Cyp1metagenome_FD_92528 | JGI IMG/M metagenome (GOLD analysis project Ga0126342, IMG submission 92528) | Coral microbial communities from Lord Howe Island, Old Settlement Bay, Australia - Cyphastrea 1 metagenome | ecosystem: Host-associated > Invertebrates > Cnidaria > Coral ...
GAAGCATTTTTGGTGCCAACAAAGGGCAACCCCCAGAATGACTGGTTTAAAAGCATTTCCAAAAAATGCAATAAGCCTAGATCGGGGAAAAAGGGAAGTAGCTTGGGAGCCCAAATTATTGTAGATCTATTCCAGGTTTACGAATGCCAGAATCGGGACAACACGACCCCCACCCCCTGACGGTGGTTAACATGGAACAGGCGAACCCGTTGTTGGGGCAATGAAAAACAATGAAAAACAAGGAACACACATTTAAACATAACAGGGTCTATGTTAACAAATAAGGGGCCAACTTTTAACCTTCGAATATGTCCTCCAGAATTCGACAACTTTTAACATGGACGATTGCGGCAAAAACTATATGTTTTCCATAACAGCGTCTATGTTAATGATTGTGGAACCAATTTTCACCTTCGATGATGTCCCTCCAGAATTCCACAACTTTTAACATGGACGATGGCGGGAAAAAATGTTTTTTCCATAACAGCGTCTATGTTAATGATTGCGGGGCTAATTTTCACCTTCAAAAATGGCACAAGAATATATAAAATCCCCTAAATTGGGTTATGTTAATGTAGGTTTGGCTAACATACGGTCCATGTTAAATAATGAACATTTTATACGGTCATTTTGGGGTGATTTTGAGTTTTACCCCAAATGTGTCTACGTTAGCGTGCGAAAGCATTTTTGTTGTGCGTTTTGGCCTTAACATGGAACACGACTAAAAAAAGTCTTCTTAACACGGAACTATTTGTTTTTTTCGTCTATGTTCTTCTGTCGGGGAGTAAATCTCCCTATTATATTCATACTATGATTATCAGGAGGTGTCCCAAATAGGGATATCGGATACCCCAAATCATGCAAAATTGAAGGGGTTAAACCCATGGTGACTTGGGGATCCCCCATTGTGGAAACACATGGAAACACCCATAAAAAAAAGAACATGTTGGTAAATGATGGCTTTTCCAGTTCCTGCCTCCAGCATCTGCCGCAAGACTTGAAGGACGCGAATCAGCTGAGAGACCTCGCGCGGGCACAACTGGCGAAAGGGCACTTTGGTCCGATCGCAGCCGTGGAGTTCCTGAGCACATGTCAAGGACCGCCGGCAGCATGCCATCTGCAGAAATCTATGAGGATCTGTCATAAACCGAAAAATGAGATGATTTGCTACTTATATGATCTTATATGCCTATTCTAGATAACTTTACACCCTCAAAGGTTAATGAAAAATCCTCATAGTACATCCCCACCCGACAACAAACCCACATCAACCAATTGTGGGAACCGAAAAGAGACTTTTCTTGTTTGAGAAAAGAGGGTGGCTGATGGGATCTTGGATAGATGCATCCTCCGGGTATAGAAATCATTAGAAATCTAGGTACAGGCTGCAAAGGAGGCGCCCAGAGAAATTGTATAATCCCTTCTGCCCAATATGAAGCACCCCCTAAAAACATCCAGAAATATCCAGAAACCATGGTTTAGTGAAGGGATGTACGTATGTGCGGGACCATTTAGGGGATGTTTACCGGTAGAGTGATGGGATTACTTCGGCTCATCATGGAGACTGTCAGCATAGCAAGGTGCACTCGGAAAGGGGCCCAGCTACGACTGCCGACACAGGAATGATGTGTTACCAAAAATGATCAATAATGTACCGACGTGTATGAACCACTTGAAACATGTTGAAATTCAAAATCAGGAAAACCTCTCGGATAACGTTGGCTTGGACTACAACAGCTGTCATTGTGAGTTATTGTGGGCCAAGTGACTTCAACCAACTAACTATGCCAAGTTGCCACGGCTAAGTAGTAGAAGACATCCCAGTAAGTTACAGCTTCGGCAATAATGATCTCCTGCGCAACAGTCAAAATCGAACCCCAGCAGGGTTAATGCCACTATTGATAGTGTCTTGGGGCGAGCCCTGGTATTCTAGCTCAAACTGCAACCATAGTATCACATGCATCATGGTCAAAATAAGCCATATGGTTTATGGTAATCTATCCCATATTGGGAGCCCGTATAATAGAAAAACCTCACATGCTTTATTGCCTCTGTTCTTCATCACCGTCATTCTAATGCTCCCCGCTGATTTTTGCCACCTATTCTGTCCCATCAATGGCTTGGAGGGTGATACCTTGCACAACAAAATGGCTAGCCATGTTGGCTATATAGCATGGCAACATATGGCAACATCTTAAAGTAACAGCGAACACCTGACCCTCCACGGTGTTAGCCCACAATTTTACAAACTTGGCACCCGCTTCCACCCCGGCACCCCCCCTTTTTTCAAGACGTCCTCAATGTCCGCCGTTTCGATGAAATCACTGCTGCTGGAGGCCCAGACGGGGGAACCCCAGGGAGTGACCCAAGCACTGCGAGACGTCAGCTGCAAACCAAGGCCCTTCGTGCAAACGACCTTCTCTTCGAGGACCTGCGAAGAGAAAGGCTGGATTGAACACATTTGAACATAAGTGCCCCCCAGTGATGTTTGTTGGTTTACAATCCCCTTTAACTATAATGATATCAATGATATTCCCCATAAATGTCAAGTGAAATTGGACGATCATCCCAGGAAGTCGAAATGGCCAAAAAACCCTTCGGAAAAAACAAAACATGGCGGAAATTCTGTTAAAACCATGTGATTAAACATGTGCATTTCAATTGGAAAATCATCTCTAAATGGGGGTTTTGTATGGTTTTGTCAGGTTTGGCGGGCATAAAGCATCATAAACTAGCAGCCTTGCGCCTTCCCCTCGTCTTCCCCTTCCAATCACTTCCTCTCTACAGTTCTCAGCCTGTTTCGCATTGAGGAGCAGCAGCAAGAAGAGGAATACAGCACTTTTCCACCAGCCGCCACTACCTGGGATTCTGAAGTGGTGTTGATTCGCTGTTGATGGCTGTGCTATGCTGTGCTTATTAGTGGTTGCCCTTGTGAAATATCAGGATTTTCTGATTCAATCAGAAGTGAGTTGTGTATATTTGAGCTGGACAAAACATCTTATCACATCTTGCCACATTCCAAATCTGGTGATTTCCCTACGTATACCTTAGATCATCTTGATCTATGTGGATTACCTACACGCCTAAGCTCATGGGTTCTCCCACAGGAATCGAATCCAGTAGATATACACTGAAACTCGGCTACTGCTGGTTTAGCTTTTCTGACCTCATACGTCATACACCCCTAAGTCGCTTGGGAAGTGACTCACAACATCAGTTGGGGGGGCAACGGATAACCCCAAGATTACCCTTATTTTAATCAATGTGTCTCGGTGTTTCTTAACATTCGGGTTCCACATGGTTCTACCATGTTGATTTGCCATGTCAAAATCCAACAAAAAAGACAAAGAACAGTATTTCTGTATGTTAAGCCCATTATATCCCCAATGTTCATGGTATCCCCATATCTTCTCATACTTTTCCCTTATGTCATATCCTATAATAGCCATCAACCCATCAACATGGCTATGATCGTCCAAGTGGCAGAGTAGCACCAAGGCCGCAGCCAACCAGATGCCACGTGATGTCGAAACAGGCTCCAAACGAGCCACGAAAACCTGGGCCACTGGGGGCTCATGGCCTGTCAGATGTTGTTTTTTTTCGTGCGTATTGAACGCAAAAAACATGAACAAAAAACAAACATGGAACATGCTTATTTTCGATATTATGGGGAGCAATGTTTGATTATATTCAAATATGTATGTGCTTATCACATTATATACGCAAAAAAATAAAAAACATATTATAAATGCAATGTAGATCAATAAAGATCAATATAGTACATGTGAGTGTAATCAACTCCACCATTGAACATGAATCAGACTTGGACCTTTGTTATGTATGCAAGCAACCGCCCATCCATCAGTCAGCTCTTCTTTGAAGCTGATGGCCATCGTAGCAGCTTGAATGCCATCGCATGGCTTTGACTTCGACACTACGTGGAACCGGTAAGGAACAAACCCATTACCCCTGAATTGTTACTGCATGATTCCTCAAAGGCTTCAATTGATCGAGTTGAGAACGTCAAGTCTGTCACATATCCCAAAGAAATCGGGAAACTAATTATAGAATAGTTTCATGATGTCATCCCCCCGGTAGGCAGCAAATAAAATACATGCAAAGACAGTACGGGATCTTTTGGAAAGGTCGGGGTCCTTGTCTTGCTCTTTCTCTCTGCCTCTCCATCTTACTACGCGATTGAGTCCTCATTGCGTTGGGTCTCATGAGCTAGCAATTAAAGGTGCAATCTCGCTATTAAACCTAAGCAGTTGCAGTGGGAGCTGTTGACACATGGATTTTCCGGCTAGAAGTTCAAGTCCCGATTGGAATTGCATGTGGATCCGTCTTAAACCTGTTTGACCGAAACTCTAGCCACCAATCGCCACCATATTTCTGTTGATTCCAAGTCCAGGTTTCACCATGTTTCACCCAAAAACAAATCAAAGCCACAACTTCAGAGTAATAATGATTGTCATTTTTTTTCTGTAATGTTTTTGCTATCTTTGAGCCATGAAGATACCTGAGGCTACCCAACTGGATTGGCGAAATCTGTATCCCAAGGGTATGCATCTGACATCCCTCATCCGAGGTATTTTGTCAGCTTTTTGAGACTACCCTCTGGTAAACAAACGTAACTATGGAAAATCGTCATTTTTAATGGGTAAATCAACTATAAGTAGGGCATTTTCCATAGCTATGTTAAATCACCAAAGGGTAGCTTCATGCCGAAAGTCCTACTTCGACCACATTCCTGGGGTTCCTCAATGTTTCACGCATCAGCCACGATATGCCATGATTCTCCAAGAAAGGAACGACTGGTAACTCTGCAATATGTCCAGCTTCACTGACCCACAATTGCCCCATCCAACTGATCGCCCTTAAACTGCTCCAGGAATTACAGCCGTGATGATTCTTAGCATCCTCCAGCTCAGTGTTGAAACCTCAATCCCTTCATTGGGATTCAATGCCCCTCAATGCTGACCCCAAGACGCGGCCAATCTGACATAACCTGCATCTATAATGGGCTGGTGTAGGATATGCCGATGCCCATTGATGGCAACAAATTAAAGTGCCAAAACTACTGGATTTCATTAGATCACTTCTCCATATTTGGTGGTGCAACCACTATTTTTGATGGCTAACATTGTATCCAACGGTATAGCATATGATAATCGCTATTGTAATGATACCCTCTGGTTATTTAACATAGCCATGGAAGCCATGGCCCATAGATTTATAGATGGTTTACCGGGTTTACCGAACTGAAAAATGGTGGATCTTTCCATGGCAAACTGTTAGTCATAACCAGAGGGTATTGTCATGATCCCCGCAGTCCGCGGCGTCCGCGGCACGTTTTTTGTCGTCCCGGACGCCTCTCCCAGGCGACTGAGCGCAGGCACCAAGTAGGTCCACTGAGCCGCTGCGGCACAGGCGTCTGCCACCAGGGACAGTAGAATCACATCCTGGGGCCATGGCAGGGGCAGCTGTGGTTGGACTGTTGGAATGTGGATTTAGGAAGAGATGAATCAAAATAGATCAACATAGGAGCCGGTGTGCCTCCAAACTATTCCAAACTCACATATGAAACTGTTGCAGCACAGCATTTGTAGAGCATGCTCTTCCGACAACTATGATGTGCTCCACATCCTATATCATAAAACTTCGTGGGCAATTTTCTAGGATCATTGGCAAACAATTCGCGAGCCAAGTCATGCCAAGTCTCAATCTCCACTTGCAAGTCTTGCATTCGATCCAGTAGGCACAGGCTACGTTGCCATTGGATGGCACATGTCAAGGCCCGCATTGCACAATTGGCCGTCTTGCCGTTCACAATTTTCCCGAATCCATCTGCCTGATTTTGGGATACCAATGTTTATCAAGCCCTGGAGGTTCTGGGTGTGTTGGTGGATGATCATACTATCACATATACATATACATACGCATATATATATATGTATAAGTATCTATATATAATTATATGTATATATATATATTAAGTGATCCGCATTTCGAGCTAGTTTTCTACATCCTGAAGTGGCTTCTGGTAAAACCCAACGTCATATCACACGGTGAGGCCTCATCTCCGGCCATGTAGTGACACACAAGGTGCAGGGCATAAGGCCACTGAAGGGCAGAGGCGCATGCACTGATCACTGCATTGCACACGACCAAATCCTTGGACCCCCCAAAAAAATGCTGAACAAGCTGCTGAATGGTGATATAAATGGTGCATATCACCATTATACTTACGATAAAATACTATAAATACTTTTATAAGTTGAGACCATCGGAATAGCTGTGCACAACATCCGTCATAACCTGTAAGTGTTCCTAAAGGTGCTATTAAATGAATAAGGACCGTCCACCGTGGAGGCCTTAGCCCATGCGATTGTCTAAACATCAAAATATACCCTCCAATACCATGGTGCATCATGTTTTTCATCATTAAACATGCCAATTTTTGGGCCATACCCCTTTTCAAACACACCCGCTAATCCGGGATAAGTAAAGTAATTAATAATAATTAAAGATACAATGATATATTATATATATATGGAATAACTACATATGATTAAAAATAATATATATATATATATGTATATTAGTCATTATACAAATATATATATATATGCATGTTACAAAGACCAATTACGTTTCTATCTTTTTCTGGCTTGCAACAAACATCGAAGCACTTCGAGCCAACGGGCCCGCCGGACTGATCCATGATTGGCATCAGCCAGCAATTGCAGAGCCTGTTGCCAATGGCAGGCCTGCTCGCAGGCACTTATGGTGGCACTCAGCACCACAGCATTCCGCGGTGCTTCATGAAACCTTGACATGCTGAAGGCAGCGACATTGAGGAGTCCGGGAGGTTGAAGCCTGAAAATGAATCAAAATGAGACATAGCAACCCCAAAATTATGAAGAAAAGCAGCAAGTCCTAGTAAAATCATGGTGAATATTGGTGAATAGTCTTTCCATCCTCCCAGCAAGCTCCGTCCCAAGCGGCAGCTCCAGCGCTTGCTGCCAGCGTTGGAACGTGCCGCAGGCCGCGATCACCGCGGAGTACGTCACCGCGTCTGGCTGCGCCGTTCCGCGGATCCTTGGGATCAATGGGGATATCATGGTGATTCAAGGGGGAATCAGAGGATTTAAGCACTGAACATGGGGATTTCATGCTGAAATAATGGGAAGCCATGGGGAATTCATAGATAATTATGATGGGATTATGATGGATTATGGTGATTTTCCATGGCTATGCAATATAAGTAATTAATAAATTATATATAAGTTACCAAAGGGCAGTGGGCTGGAATTGGTCGATCTTTAAGGGATATGAACATCGTTGGTGAACAGAACTGTTGTGTGTGTGTGGTGACCCGCCAATATTACATCGTTAAGATTTCCTCTGAAAAAAACATGGTTGTTGGTAGTTAATAAATGTTAATACGACCTCATAATAGAATTACGATGAAGCAATAAACAAAACACATAACTATAGTTTCATCTTATGGAAGAGGACTCCTCCTGCCAGGCCACTTCTCCAACTGACCGATTGCCTCCACCCATCGTTGGCTGCGTTGGAAGGCACTGATGGCCACGTTGTGAACCACCAAACTCCTTTGTTGAGGCCGCGACTAGGATCGATGGTCGCATGATGTTTATCTGGGTTATATCTAATATAGTGGTTGCATGTGTTATATCTAATATAGTGGTTGCATGGCTTATAGCAGTAACCAAGATGTCCATTGAAAAATGAATAAAGGTAGAGATATCAATGTCATCTATAGCCCCAAGGGGTTCTAGACCAACTTATAGGTGGGCCCACCCTTCCTGTTGGTTCCATCCATGCTTCATATGTTGATATTTTCTTGGTAGGGAAAAACATGAATTATGAATAGTTTTGCATATCCCGGGCTGATTTGACTTACCCAATCTCCAGTTTCCAAGCAAGCTGCGGCTTCACATGCTGCCACCTTACGCAGCATTTGGACATCTTGGGACAAACAAGGTGGGTGACTATATTCACATATATATATATATATAAATAAATGGTGGCCATAGTCTAACTACTAACTACCTACCTAACTAACTAACTAAGTAACTAACTAATTAACTGAACTAACTAAACTAACTAAGCTAACTAAAGTAACTTAACTAACTAACTAAACAAACTAAACAAACTAACAAACTAACAAACTAACTAACTAACTAATTAACTAACCAATGTGAACTATATATATATATATTAATTTAACTGGTGGGTAAACATAATATAACTAGTTATAACTGGCTATATAATAGTTCACTAGCTAAGTTGGTGAACATAACTACAATAACTAGTAACCATACTATAGTAGGGTTTATGGCATATATATATATATACATATATATATATAGCGAAAAAGGACCATACACCAACTTAACCAACTTATACTGGGGGAGCACATTGTACAATTCACCATCTCTGGTTGCCCCTGGTGCAATCTGGGGTAGCCTCAATTCTGAAGATCATCCCACATCCGTATATTGTTCAAGAGGGATATAGGTATTTTTTTATCCTCGAAATGATCCCCATTATAACATGTTTAAAGATGTTCAAGGAAAGTACATGAAAGTACCGCAAGTACTGACCAACTTCGTTTCGGCTTCGCAGGGGTTCCGGGAAGGTCAAAATCCACACTGGATCCACCAACCCGAAGCAACTTGCGCTGCGGAGCCGGAAGCTCTCCAGCAACTCAAAGCAACGAGGCCAGTGACTGGCCTTCTCACAACAGCCTCAGACCAAAAGGACAGAAGGGCTGTAGGCCATGGCACACACGCATGGCTACTTCCCGTTCAGACAATGATCTACAAATGGTTGGTTTCTATGGGATTTTACTATACAACTAATATCAACTAACAGTTACCGAGTGCCAAAACATCAGGATCCCTCTATGTCTTTGTTGGTCAAAAAGGCAAGTGTTTGAGTAGTTGTTGCAGTGCTTTCGGATGCTTTTGGCATATCCCCCTAACCGCGTGCAATGCACAATATTTAAAGTCGTTAACATATCAATTCCAGAGTTACAAGTATAATAAAGTATAGGTATGCTCTCTCGCATGCACTAAACCATGCTAAACCTCCACTTTCCCTGAGATGGGAATGGGTCAAAACCCTGCACCCTTCTGCTCAGACAAACAAAACTCGGAATTAAATCGGTTCATCCCAATAATGCGTATTCCAACGTGCTCTCCGGTATTCAACCGTGGCATTGGAAAATCCATCATTTATAGTAATAGATAAATTATAGATGAATTGTTCATATTTGTTTCGATTCCTTATCATTTAAACCTCTACTTATTATAAGAGATTTGCCAGCTTGCCATGTTGGAGGGTAAATCCATTAATCACATAAAAAGCACCATTACCATCACCATTAATCACCAGCACCATCACCATTAATCATTAACCATCATCATCACCATTAATCACCAACAGCATCACGAATCACTAATCAGCATTAGACATAAACCAGTGTCATCACCACCACCATTAATCATTGATGATAAATCACCATTAATCATTAATCATTAATCAACATGAATCTTTAATCATAAATCATCATTGATCATTATCCATTATCATCACCATTAATCACCATTAATCACCAACAATCCATTAATCACCGTACGCATCATACGGGTATTTCACCCTCGCCACAGCACTCATCAGAGCAGACAGGGTGAACTCATCACTGCCAAGGCCTGACGAAGATTTCATGGGAATTCAAACAACTAACGGGGAGATCATAGGGCCATATATGGTATCAACCAACTGTATCCAACTAACAGTTTTCATATGATCATCAAATGTATCACCAACTTTGCGAACTGGAAAATATCACCCTTCTGTAAAAGGTTAAATCATCAAACTAAATGGCAATTTTCGAATAGCTACGTTCAATTAGCGGAGTGTTTTCTTGGTTTGACTGAGAATTATGTTAAAATGTTGGCAGATTTGGTTAGCAGATTTGATGAAATTTCATGGGGTTTGATTGGATTTCATGGGGATTCCATGAAGGAATTCCATGAATTCCATGGGATTGCGTTTGTCATTTGCCCCATTACAGTAGGCGCATGTTGGGTTGACAAAGTCACCGGATCGATCTTCCCACCTAGCAGTTCCTGTTGTCGAAAGATTTCGAAGGCCGCTTGCCATTGGCTTTCACCTTCGCAGGCACTCATGGCAGCGCTACAAAGTACCTGCGCGGGCGTCTTCGGATGCACAGTGCTTCATATGGAGGTTTCCTGAAATTGAGGTGCCCCCAAATCATCCAAGTCATTAGACAATTTTAATATTAAAACCTATTGAACCCATGGTTTTAGGGATCGCCCATTTTAAGAAACCCTCATAGTTCATTGGTCTTCATACGAGGTTTGAGGTCAAAAGAATAAAACTGCTCCAGGCAGCACACCTACTGGCAGCACAGGATGTGATCCACCGTGCACAGATTTTGAACACTGGAGGCCCCTAGCAGTGCAAATGTGTCGAAACATTTTTTGGCACCAAAGTCTGAGTGAAACCAAATTCTGGTGAAATATGCAAAACATTGGAACTAAAATATCCCACCATTGCAGGCCCAAAAACCTGGGGTGTCAAATATACGTATAGCAGTGGTTGTCGAATTGAAGTTTATAGCAAACACATCCCTTCAGGAATTCACCTCAATCTTGCGTCTGATTCCACAAAACTTGAGCCCCCCGGGCCCCAAGTCAAGATATTTAACAAACCTCCACTTTGCATGGATTTCCCGTATTTGTTCCTGTTTTTTCCAGCTATAGTCTATAAACATCTATATATAAACTATAAACATCCATCCAGTTTGCGGTTCCATGGTTTTTCCACGGTTTTTCCATGGTTTTGCCCACACCTTTCCTCAACATCCACCGGTCATGGCGCCTGATTCACCGCCCGCTGCCGCAGCGCCCGCTGCAGCAGCTCCACGGCCCAGCGCCAGCCGTCGCGTTCCGCGGCGGCGCAGGCGGAGACGGCGGCGCTGTAAAGGATGACGTCGGGCGAAAGCTGGGCGGCGGCTTGGAAGAAGAGCCTGGGAGAAATGTGATTTTAGTGGATTTACCCATTGAAAATGGTGATTTTCCATAGTAAATGATAGTTAACCTGATTGGTGGTTGAGCCTACCCCTCTGAAAAATATGAGTTCGTCAAATGGGATTATTGTTCCCAACTGAATGGAACGTCATAAAATTCCATGGTTCCAAAACCAACCAGTGAACGTTGGTTTATAAACAGTAAGTGATAGAACATAAGCCATAGTGAAATTGGAGTTCACCTAGGCATGGGGCATCACCTTGTGGGAGATTCGTGACGTTTTCTATAGGATGTAATGTGGGATGTAATTATATATAGAGATACTCTCTAAATATATATATATATACATATATATATATATACATATATATATATGTGTGTGTGTGTAACTTTTCCTGGGAAAAATAACAACTGAAGCAACTATCAATAACCAACAATAAAGACTTTAATGGTTATTAACCCCCCAAAAAGATGAAACAACTGAAGTGAAAGCATGTGTTGATTTAGAATCTGGACTTTGGTAGCGAAGTTGGTGAAGATAACGCACATTTCGCTTGGGTTGATTAGGGGCATATACCCTGTGGAGGGTTGACTTTTTGGAATCAAACATCATGAGCCAGCTGAACTGAAACCTAGTTTTAATCTTCAATCTTGACTTCGGTACAATTCCATCAACTTGATTGTTGGAATCCCAATTGTTTTCAGTAGCATTAGCGGTTGTCCACTGTTGCACCCCCATACTCACGCTGGTTCCTCAGTCGTTTGACATACTCCTCACTTTTTTTGACCAACTGAGTCCACGGGGCGCAAGGGCTGCTTGCCATTGTCCGCTCTTCTGGCAGGCACTGACCGTTGCACTGTGACCTGCTGTGGAAACACGGATGATTGAACTAAGAGAAAACATGTGGAATCCTCCAGTAAAAGAATGACGATTTTAGAAATCAAAACAGGTTTCACCAGTGCCCATTCTCACAGTATGTTGCCATTGAGGGTGGTGATTTTTCGATTTTCAGACACACCTCATTTGCATCGTTGCTAAAATCATGATGTTGGGCTAAATCCCCATGCATGGATGGTTGAAAGGTCATTTCAATCCCTTTGAACACATCCATTCTGGCTGAATCATTAGCTGATTCACTAGCCTGAAAAGAACTGTTGTCGAGCGGCAAACTATGGAGATGATTCCCCAAATCCTAAGACATAATTCCAGGTCATAAAATCATCAGAACATATCCTTCTTCTCCAACTCAGTTATAATCCCAAACATAATCCTATTGTAATCGCTGATCAGGGTTCTTCAAGTTGAGGCCCCACCGCTATAAGTTGGTTTATAATCCCGTTAAATATATATATATAGTTATAAATCCCTCATGTTCTGACCCCTAGATAACCAAGTGATGTGCGTCACCTTAGCGATTTCGTGGCCTCACCTTGCAATTGGTTGTCTTGGATTTGCTTCAGGACTCCCCCAAAATCACTATAGATGGTCTAAACAGTGGACTTCCCATTGGAAACATGTTTGAGAAAAAACATCTTCAGCAAATCAGATTCAGGTTATATATATATATATTACGGTAACTACATTTAAATATACGGATTTTTAAATATACGAACACGTATTTTAGACTACCTCCGGGAAGGTTTTCCTTGGCCCGCCCAGCCATTTAAACATACGGAATCCAATTCATTTAAACATACCGTAACTACATTTAAATATACGAACTGGTATTTCATACTAC
>Ga0126342_10016586_pt1 | contig 12824 bp, 10 predicted proteins | sample Cyp1metagenome_FD_92528 | JGI IMG/M metagenome (GOLD analysis project Ga0126342, IMG submission 92528) | Coral microbial communities from Lord Howe Island, Old Settlement Bay, Australia - Cyphastrea 1 metagenome | ecosystem: Host-associated > Invertebrates > Cnidaria > Coral ...
GTCTTCTTACTCTTTCTCTTCTACTCTTCTTTCTTCTAATCTTTCTCTTCTCTCTGCCTCTTCCCTGCTCTGCTTTTCATCTCTCCATATTGTCGGAAGTTTGACTTCTAAACTTCCTTTGATAATATGTAATTATAATGATATGTATGTAGATATGTATACGTACATCATCATATATCATCATCGTATATCATCATGGTATATTCAGAAAAATAATATTATTTAAATTGGTTGAACGTAAGTTTCGCATGAATGGTTTAAGCCGTCAAACCATGTGAAACCCATGGGTGTCCTGCAACATGCGCAACCCTCAGGACCATGGGCAAAGATGAAGCGCCCTTGGCGCAGTTTTATGACCCTTGGCTGGTGTGGTATCCAACCCTGTCAGCTGACAGCTGGTGATTTGGGGGAGGGTTTTGACTCGTCTGATTCAACATCTATTCAAACATAGCTTAATTATGGTTCATTGATGATCCCTGCTCCCGATCGAAAACATGTTGAATTTTGGAACCCCCAATAATGACTCACATACTCCAAGCATGGCCAGTTGGTGGTCTACCTTGACCTTTGGGAACCATCTTAATATGACTTCATTATGATGCCAGTTTTTTTTCAGATACATCTCCCAGGAGAAGCCAAAACAGCTATATGGTTTAAATTTCAAACCTCATGGCATATAATTAGATACGCATACATAAATACATAATACGTACATAGATGTACTGTACAATCATAAACGTAAAAACATGGGTAACCGTACCCACTGGTCGGTCTATATAACCAAGTCCTCCCGCCATGGCAGTGTTCGTAGCTGCCCTATCAAGTTGCCCCAAACTTTTCTTGGCAATTCGAGGTGGGTCTGATGTTTTGCATTTAAAATTGTTGATAGGGAAATCATCCGATAGCAATGATGTCCCTCTGCAATTTGAAAGTGTTCCTCGTTGTTTGTTTTTTTTGTTCTTGCAGGCTCGGGGGTCCTCAAACAGATGCGTCCAACAGCGGGGTAGACCTTGTGTACCGTGTTAGGAGAAGCTTAGCTCAGAACAGAAGAAGAGCCTCTCCAACGCGGTCACCGAAAAGTTGCAAGGCCTCGAGGGTTGTTCGGAACTATTCCGGACCTCGCCAGGACCTCTACAGTAAAAGGTTGATCGTGATGCATGCCAGTAGGTTGGGCCAAGGTAAACACGGCCCAAGTTCCATTTTTTGTAGAAGGGGGGAGGTAACAGTAACTGATTGGTCTTGAGCATCCTGACACCAAATCAAGGGGAATGTGCGATGGTGCAGGCATCATCGGTGGATATGGCGAGCTGGGTGTTTTGGTGGAATACATCTCAGTGACTTGGTGGAAACTCGGGTGGTGTGAGTGGACAGGTTTTCATGCTGGGATTGCGCAAGTCAACTTGGGCTTTGGGTTTGCAATCTCTAAACCCAAAGAAGGCAGAAGCAGGAGAATAGGAAATCCTCCAGCATGGCGCAGTTGTGCCTAGTTCATGGGCAGGAGCACATTAGAGGCCCTATATTCTTGAGAATACTCATTATGCCCCCAGAAATGGATATGATGGTTGTTTTGTTTCATGATGTATATTTTCACATATTTTCCATGTTTTGTGGTTGAGATTTAATCATGTATATAAATCCCTTGGTTTTTGGACTGCATCCACAATGGCAGCCCATGAGGTGATGCTGCAGTCCAGCCGACCCAAAGAAACCATCCAATCAGAGTTGGAGGTACTCTGGCTGTCAGCTCAGGGTAGGCTATGATCATGTCATCATGATCATCATGTCCAGCATGGCCCCAAGCCACTGGTGTCCTTTTTGGGCTTCCCAATTTGGGCAGATTTCTGAGCTTCCAACTTTTGAGATATGATATGGTCAAAACCTTCAAACATGGCCCACCGAGCTACAGCTGCTGCAGCTACAGTTACTCCAGGCCTTCTTGCAGGACGAGAGCGGTCCGTTCACAACTTGGCTTTGTGTTACTTGCCTTGGTTATCCTTGGTTGAAATCCAGTTGGAGGGAGCAGTTAGGATCTATGCCAATCTATGGGTGTGCATATTCCCTACGTTGGCCCAAGAAGCAACTAAGAGTTTCGCATCCATATATTGTATTATGTACAATATATCACGATGTAATATCCCATTCCTTTGATGTTAACTGCAAAAATCCTCCTCGGAATTCCCTGGTATAGCAGTGTCTCACCAACCTTGGAATCACGGAATATATATAATATGGTTTGAACAACTTGCATACATCCCGAGTAGAGTATATATCTACAGTCAGGTTCATTGTACAGCATATCATCAATTGCGCTGCGTTGTGAAGAGCTTCAAGGATGCCGCGGAGTCAGTGGCACCAAAACTGAGGAGAAGTTAGCAAAGATGACCGAAGGTTCCACAGGAAAACGTCGTCGCAAGAAGGATCCAAAGGACCCAAAGGACCTATACACCTGCTGTATCTCCAAAGGTCAAAGGGAGGTGCCTCACGAGCACTTCAGAATGAACTTCAGCATTTCATATCATCATCGTCCAACCATAGAATGGTGCTTTAACCAGCCACTTTTTTCCTGCAGTCGAATCGTGCATAAATGATTGAAATAAAATGAAATAAACTATAAGAAACTGAAATAAACAACGATAAAGTACGTTACAGTATGTTCTCGTATGTCGTCTCTTTGGATGGATATGTAATTCGACCTGCAGAAGTTTAGCCTCTGTGGACGGCTTCAGGAGACCAAAGAGGTCAAGGACAGCACTGATGCTGCTAGAAAGGTGCCTGGGCTGTCCTTGATGAAGCGGCATTTTGAAGCACTCACTGACTATGGTTGCTTATACATGGATAGATAGATTGATAGATAATCATGAAATATCATGAATGATATGAAATGACTGAGTTGTGTTTTTTGAAATATTTGCAAGTGTTCCATCTTATTAGGATGATGACGCCCAATGACCTGCATATGTTTCAAGGATCGAAACCACCAAGTATGAGATTCAGCATCAGAATTTTGGGATGTAGTATGATGTGGCATGATGTAGCCACGTATTAAATAAATAAATAAATATATATATATATATATATTATATTACATATGATTCGAATAATTCTACGTGTGAAATCACATGTGCATCAATGCACCCGGTTTGTGTTTTCCTCATTTCAAAACGTCGTGATCCTGAAGAAATCGCATGCTTGGAATGGGTAGCACCAAAGAGGTTTCAATTGTAGATCCGATATGATCCGATCACACAGAGACTGAATCGTGGCGTCCTACCATTGTATGACTCGATTCCTTCCTAACAGGGACCTGATATTTTCCTCTTCCAATGGTTTTTGCAACTGCTGTTGCCAAGGAATGAGGTCTCCAGATGCTCACTCATAGCACATCATTGCGGGTCAATCAGATTTTTCATGTATTGAATTTCTATACATATCTTGCCCATCTTGCCCATTGGCGCCCTTGTGATTCATCATGGAAAATGACTTAGGCCAAGAAGGAAAAAAAGGCCGCGGCAGCCGCAGCTGCCAACGCTGCTGCCGCAGCTGCTGCGGCCGCTGCCCCCGTGGTGGCCCCCGCTGAGCGTCGAAGCCGCAGCCGCAAGCGGCGGCGGCGTGCGGCCGCGGCAACGGCAACAGCGGCGACAGCGCCGGGGACGGCAGCCACGTTGACTGCAGCAGACCGGAAGGCGAAGCTGACGCCAAATGTGGAAGCTTTGGCTAACCGGGCCACTTCAATTATCATAGCGATGGGCTGGAAGTACCATGATACAACCATGAGGTTGCATGATGCTTACACCCGCAAATGCAGGTGTATGCTTTTGGGGCTTAATTTTGTGATTTAGGGGTCTCATTCGTAAGGAGTAGGCCCGTCAGAGTTTCAATATTGTACGAGTTTTCGATGACGCCAGATTGAATGGTCGTGATCTCAGCAACACTTGCGCCATGCACATGCCGATACTGAAAATGGTGTGACTAGACACTTCACTGCGTAAAATCAACCCTTCAATATATATATATATATTACATGTGCCAACCCTCAAGTGAGATAGCTCACAAAATCTCACACAGTTTCCCAACTAGAGGACAATCATATATAATTGCATCTGGTGAATCTGCGCCGAATTACGATCCATCCATCGCCATATATTAATGACATAGATTCCCCCACACTTGGGTTAATTTGTAGGTCACATGTTGGTCAATCTTCCATTCCAAGACTTGGATGAACGGGAAAATGTGCAGGATCCCCCCCAGTAGTATTCCATATTTCCTAGGAAAACATGGGAAAACTATACCCAAAAAGTGCCAGAGAATCATGATATCAGGTGTTTTTCCATGTTTTTCCCATTGTTTCATCGTTTTTCCCATCGTTTTTCCCATCGTTTTTCCCATCGAGGACTACATCCAGGAGCCCCGGGGCTCGGACGACGCCACGCGCTGGTCCTTCCGCGCAGAGACGCAAAACCAGGGCCGCGCACAGCCGCCGGGGCCGCCGGGATCGCCGGTGCGGTATGTGCCGCTCCCCTATCCGGCAGGTGGGGCTATGGTTGGATAGGGGGGTCGTTTCATATTAGTTGATGGTGGAGGTTAGAAGAGTTTTTGATTTCATATAGAGGAATTGAGATGACTTTAGTGTATCAATCAATCATACTATAATATCATTTGTAGTACGTCTATGTACATCTTGATTTATGGTAGTTGATGTAAGTTATATAATGTTGATGGAAAATAAGGTTCTTATACGATTAATGTTGATATTTCCTGCACATGCAGTGACGGAACCATCGCCTATCATTTATGATGTTTTTCCAACTGGGGTTAGAACTTAGCACTGCAATATGTGCACAATCATTTGCCAGCAAATTGTGGTGGAAAAAGTCAGCTATGGCTTGCAAGCGGAAGGGGCTCATCACCGTATGTAGTATGGTGTTGGTGTTTGGGGTTCTATATGCGATACTGGCATCCACGGATTGAGGGGCTGTGTTTGAAACCATCCAAATTTGAGGTCACTGCTAGATGTTGCCTGAGTTTGTTGAATGCTATGGTATTTGATGTTGTTTATTGTTAAGTTATTTGTTTTCTGGAAGCACCTTTCAGAATCCCGTTAAAAAAAAACAGCAGGCTATCCTGGCTATCCTGATTTCAAAGCCCGGCTGCAGCCGCCGTGTCAGGTCCTCCTGGCTATCCCGCCTCGCGGCCGCCCTTCACACCAGCTCCGCATGCACCGCATGTAGCGTACGCGCCGAGCCATGCATCTCCCATGATGCATCCACACGGACAGCCATACTTCACACCCAAGAAGTGGAAGGTGGTGCGCAACAATACAGTGGTGCGGAAGACCGAAGCTGGGCAAAACTGCTGGATTTCTTTCTTGATTATTGTTTTTATAGAAATGTATACCAGAAAATCAGAAAATCACAGATTTTGGTAACTAGGCACCGCAACACCTGTATGGTGAAGCAGTGCTCAACGCATTCCATAATTTCTGCTTTTCAGTTCGTCAAATGAAGCAGGTATAAAATTATTGACATTTCATTGGGGAACCCGCGAGCCTCTGATCTTCAGCCATCAATCATTTTCCAACATCAAGTTCATCTCTTCATTCTTGATGGGTGCAAACCAATCAATGATACAGATTGAAGTAGCAGAGATTTGTCGCATGTTCGAAACCATTGCTCTAGATATTGGTGTTCCAACAGGCCTATAGCTACAGCGTGTGCCTAAGCCTATACTTAGGAGAAGCTCGACAGTGATGAAGTCCAGAAGTTGCAAGAGGGTGAGATCGTGGAGCAGGCCAAGTGGTTTCTCTTGGTGCGATGGTGGGCACATCCTAGGCCCAACTGTAGCAGATGCTTTATGACAGAGTTACAAGGCGGGCCCCCCTAGATAGCTAAGTTAGGTTAGTTTACTTAGTTGAATTTTATTGTTTTTGATAGATACTGGATATCTATAGTTAGATCCGAACTTTTCGTGGGGGTTATATAAACAAAGTTAGAACTGGGAGCACCACTTTGAGACTATAGATATCTATTATAGATGATTTTTAAATTGTAGATATCTATTATATATTTGTTTAATAAAATTATAGATATCTATTATAGATGATGTATAAAATTATAGATATCTATTATAGACCATTTGTAAAAATATAGATATATCTATTATAGATGATTATTAAGTTAGACCGTTTCATGATTATCATGGCTGTTTTCAGCTTGACAGTCATGGTGCCCAGGTGGCCCCGTCGTTCACCACGGAGAATGGCATCGTTCGTGTGCAGATCCGACATCCGTCGTCGCCCTTATTCCCGAAGCCCATTGGTTGCTGGGCGACTGAGTTATTCGGTCACTGGTCACTGGTTGGCCTGGTTTTGTTATGTTTTGTTGACATTTGTTGACCATGAGATCCTGTAGTTTGATAGATCTGATAGGCATTCTTAGCCAATGACGTCCTGATTCTTGATTCTTCGAGTTTGTTTCACAGCGATGACTGGTGTTACTTTACAATACTGTAAGACTGTAAGAAATTGGTTTCATGGCCAGCATACTGAGCGTGTAAAACCCCATGCCCAGGTTGGGTGACCCAAGACGCCAGCGCAGCTGGAGGGCCCAAGTTCTTGGAACCAGGTCCTGAGCCAATGAAAACACCAGGCCTTGTGGCGGGCGTTGTGTGCATTGCTGTGGGATAGCATGTACATTGGAAAAAATCAACCAAAGGTCGACATGAATGGAAAATAATGGAAACATTAAGCTCAGTTGGCCCGGCCTGTTGGTTCAATTATGATTGACTTCATCTGTGCGTTCAATAATTTGTTTGTAGCTCCTTCATCCCACAAATTAAATACAAATTAAATAGATACCCCCAAGTGAGGGCCCCCCGAAATGAATAGACCCAATACATTGCACGAAGGCTTCGCTTGGGTGGTATTTAATATTAGGGGGATGGCATCTAATATTCCATTAAACAACATAACATACGTTCCGATATCCCCGTAAAATTAGTGGTTGGTGTTGATCGGTTATGGTTTTATACATCAGTTTTCTTGGTAAACCCAAGTCTCATAGAGCCCCGAATGGGTGGTACATATATATATATATATATATTATATTATATCCCCAGTCATGGTTTAAGGCATTGGGTTTACCACATTATTATTGGGTCTATTTTTGGATTAACCCCATCTATATCCAATTATTTATCCATATTACATCATATTACAATGTCTTTCTTACAATATATTGTGTATATATATATAATTTATATAAGTTGTTTTAATTCACACACACATATATACATATATATATATATATAGATTTCACATTATTTCACCATGGTTAACCATCACTGTCCATGGTTATGACTGTTGGAGCCTTTTTCCAGGCCCTCCGGCCGTGAGCGGAAGCTCCTGGCGTCCCAGCTACTTGGACTTGGACTGATTTGACCCAGAAATTCATGGTTTTTATATGCTGATTTGACCAACAAAATGTGGGTATGGGTATCATCAGTAAATCTGGAGACCATGGATTCTATGGATACACCGGTGACTGCTGGAGTTTATCAACTTTTTTTTTCGAGGAGGTGACATTTGGCCGCAGAAGGGTTTCTTGTAGATGCTCCTGGAAATCAATACGGGGATGGTTATTTTGAGGGAAGCATGGATGATGTGGTTGGATTATATATATATACTTGGTTATGCACTTTGTGAATGATGATCATTTGATAACAATTTGCACAATCAGACGTTTTTGCCGAGAAAAATGCGAGGAAACATTGTGATGTCATCCGTTATGGAAGCTGATGACAATAACTACTGTAGCAGGAGATTGGGAGGAAACCAGGTTGGCTAAGTAGTGATTTCAATTGTTTACGCTGTTCCAGGTAAAACCATCATTCAGATGAGACATCAAGTGCATAATCGAGACAAATGGGGATAGCCAAAGAGTAAGTAAGATCGAGCGATCATAAGCCTAATTCATCCTAATTCTACATACTTCCAGCAGATGCGTAAATTCGCCTGGTGAGAGGTATGATGAGACATTCTATGTCCAGCAACATTGCGCTTCATGCTTTGGATTTCAGCATCGTTGGCACCTCTCAGAACCCCAATATATCCGTATGTATATGTATATATAGTATGTATGTATATATATTATATATATATATTTCCTCTAGAAATTGAGAGCAGCAAGTTGTCAAGAAAACAAAGGTCCGGTGGTTTCCTAAAAAGTTAGGCTATCCCATGGTATCCCCTGGGAACCTGGGAACCTGGGAAGCTGGCTCCAGCGAGTTCACCAACCCCCTGGGTTGAACCGGCCCAAATGGAAAAAAGAGTTGCACAATCCAGAGATATATATAGAATATAAAGAAATATAAGGGAGATGTATGTAATCTAATCCAATCCAATCTATATAATCTAATCTAATCTAATGTGGTGTCATGTAATGTAATGTATAGGTAGATAGGTCGATAGATACTCTACACATGTGCTTGTTGATCAATTCTATTCACCCTTGTTTTGGCACCATAGGAAGGCACGGCATGGCAGCTAGGCTACTGGCGACCTCCACGAGCACCTCCACCACGACCATATGGTGCTCGAAGTTTTCAGCTTCTCGGATGGGAAAAAACAGCTCTTCCAACGGGTATAAACGGGAGTAACTCCACCAGAAATGGTGATTTCACCAGCAAAGATATGTGGGGATATATGTGTGAGTCGTTTTGACAACTCGAAGATAGCTTAGTTAGTTTATGGATGTTTATGGATGTTTATAGATGGTTACGGTAGATACCTCGAACTATCTCGAACTGGTTGGGTGAAATTAAAGCAACAGGCAACCAACAGAACCACCTTCAAGCGTCGGTGGAAATGAATGGAAATGAGTTGGATTCCCTGCAGGATGGGGTCACTATACCTGTGCTGAGCCGTAGCTATTGCAATGCCATGGTCGATTGCCACATGGAAAGTTGGCTGTCCAGAAGGGTTGGCATGTGCGGACAGTCTGGCTAATTGACAATCTGGGGGCTCGTGACATACCTGTACTATCTTCTGATCAGCCGAGTCATGGTAGAGCGTAAGATCTTGGGACCTTCCATGGACTTCCAGCACCTTAAAGGGGCTGATTCTGTTTGAAAATGATGGTCCCTTACTACCCAAATGCCAACAGAAATTGACATCATTTGACACCCAGTTTCCATCAGACCAGGCATTTGACGTGGACGCCATCCGGGTGATGCGCTTGTGATGCGGTTATCAGCTCCACCAGACGTGCAGTTGGAATGCAGAAAAAGTAGTGTTTCCACCTTGGGCCTTGCAATCCCCAGAGCAAGATATAGATCATATAGGGCCACGAGCTAAGCTGCCATCTTCCATTTCTTTCCAATATTTTCCAATATTGATTTACTGTGTTCTACATGTTTCAGGCAAGTTGTAGCTGTAGAACTGTAGGACATGTTTCCGGCAAGTTGTAGCCCATCAATATAAACAATATATAAACAATTAGATATAGGGGCTACGGTCTGGTACCTGCTATTCAGTTGGATGCCCCCCTGGCGAAGCCAGGATGCATGTCCCGAGTCCTGAAAGGTCATGCCAGGGCAGACATCTCCCCACCGAGAAGATAAGAAAGGGCAGTTTAGATCAGCTAAAAGCATAGAGTGACATCATTATATATACATATTATAATATTTAAATTTATATATATATATATATAATTATATATATAAATTATATATTATATATATATATACACATGTGTGTGTATGTATATGTAGATAGATAAGGTGATCAAAAGGTGGAAATCATCAAACATGAACAAGTAAGGTTTGCCTTTTGCAAAAAAGCCAGATAACATGCGGGTTGTATCATGATGTTCAGATATCCCAATGTAGGATATCCCGACACCAAGAGACCGCTTTTTCTGGACCTCCAAGGCCACTTTCGGCGGTCCGCGCCGATGAGGTACCGCCGTCCACTCATACGGAACCCCCAACAGTTGTTGAGCGATGTTTCTTGCCAAAGACGGATAAAGGTTGTTGTGTTTTCTTGGGGGTGTAAGCGTGAGGATTTTGAGGCCCGCACATCTCTGGATTTGGCATTTTGGAGGCTCACACCATCCAGTTTGGGGGTGACATGTTTTGCATGGCGTTGGTTCGGTTTCACAGATGCCAATGCCCTACAATGTCAGTTGCCAACTTTGCATGGCATCATGGCATCCACAATAATTAAGGCCATTATATTGGCACTACTTCTTATAGTTTAATTGGATATATATATATATTATATAAATACATATATATATAATATGTCAATTGTTCAATTGTTAAACTCAAACCGGCATTAGTTCCGGGCAGTGTTACTTTGGGCCAGTATAAACTTGTGAACGGGCAACTTGGAAGCATGAATGAACGCCTAGATACGCTTTGCAGCTACCTAGATGCAACCTCGCTAAGCCCTTTACAGTTGGGCTGGAATTTGGGCACTGTACAGAGCAAACCTTTTGATAATCAGATAATCACTGGTTCAATCGCCGCATATGTCTTGCCTCCACATTTCGAGAGTCTAAGTCAGAGATAACAGGTCGTTTTCTATTTCTGCCATGGGCTTGCCTTCAGCGAGAGGCACTGAATCTTCGGCCGCGTTGTGTCCGAAGGCTCGTGTGGAGTGCTGAGTGCATCCCACTTTGTACTTGGTCCTTGACTCGTTGGGCTTTCAATTTGTGTTTAGTTCTGATGTTCAACCCGACCTGGGATGACTGTACAGCGTTATCATGCTTGATATTTTACAGGGGGAGCCACCAACCAGATTCATTCAATATGGGTTTCTGCGTGCAATATCTTGCTTCACATTTCTACTTGTTGGTTGCAGGTCATATCCCGAGATTTCTTGGAGCCAGGTGAGGGGGCAGCAGGTGTTCAGTTTATATTCAGTTGAAGCTGCCAATTTTTTGTTTGCTGGTAGTTTTGGGCCACACATTGATTGAAGATGATTGAAGAGTCATGTAAATGAGATGATTCGAGAGACTGGAAGATTTTCAATGAATGATTCTGCTCTGAGGAAATGAGGAACACTTGAAGATTATAGAAACTTACGTGGCCATAGGTGCTGATGGCCCATCAGATGCCATGAGTGACTGCAAAAACATTCGCGGTGGCAGTGCCAGGTGGCTGCTTCTGCAGTTCTTGTCGGCTTTGCGTACGCAAGAGCTTCCTTTGCGCGACAGGTGAGTCACGGTGGCTTTCTGATCTTTCTGCGGCCAGCATCCACGTGCACAGCATACAGCATACAGTAGCCATCCGGTGATTCTATTGACATGGAAATCACCATGTTGGGAAGTTGGGAATCTGGTGTAATCAAATGAGAAGAGAGAACGAGTACAGTAAGAAAGTGGCCTACTGGAAGAGTGTCAACTCCCATCATGTGTCAGGATGAAAAAAAGGACGACTGGCAAGAGCCTCAAATGGTCCTGATGCCGCTTTTCTTCAGAGCATGCATGTATCATCATGTATCAATTTCATTCAATTACCAATCCAATCCATATGGCTTATAGTAACGCTTAGTAAAGGTATAAACGATGTAGATTATATATATATAGATTTAGATATAGATTTAGATATAGATTACAGATGGTATAGTTTTCCCATGAGTGTTATAACAAGAGCCACCCCCATTGCCACTGTGGTCCCCAGGCGAGAATTTCGCGCCCGGCTGGTAGAGCAAGAGAAGGCTGAAAAAAAAACGGACTACCCCGCAGAAAAGGACATCGTCGTTGCAAAAATCACTGGGATATGACATTGATATTACATGATATCATGGGAATTCATGGAATTCTTTTGATTTTCACATGTTTTAACTCAACTTGCTGACATGTGTGGTGTGCTGGGTCTGTTGCCCCGTTACCAACTTTGATCCCATCAGGGTGTCACCAAAGCTGGTTCGACTGCGGAGGACTTGGTCACGTAGTCACACGTGGATCAACCTGGCCGAGATATATATCATGTGGGGTTGGATCAAAACCTATGAAATATAATAGTTTGGGAGGATGAACTAATGAACACCCATAAATTCTATGAACAGAAGGGGGTTGATGGCTTTTGATCCATGACCATGTCGATGGACATTTTCAGGTGAATACTGTATCATTGGTCCAGAAATGCAGATTTGCAAATCACCACGTGAGATTCCCCGAGACGAATGGAGACATGGCTAGCCAATGCCGTCAGTTAAAGTGACTGAGAGAACACATTGACCATTGAGACATACCAATGTGTTCACAAGTCTTGCATTGAGTGGCTGATGCAAGTTTGTGAGGCTGCAACAGGATCTCAAGCGGTTGTTCTACAATATCGTGATTTATTCTTCCAAAACTGCGATGCTCAGATCTACAATAGCATATTAACCTTATTGACCCAGTTTATTCATGTGAAGCATCCAGCACCCAGCTGTAACTGTAGGACACCTGGTTGCATGGAGCCAAGTTGTTAGAGCCGCGCACACAGCCGGGGGGGTGCATTTCGAGGAACACTGGAACACTAGTGCAGTGTGTGGAAAAAAAAAAGACATTTGGGAATAAACCACGGGTGAATTGGTGAGAGTTTAGATGAATTTGGCATTGCTATCATTGGTTTTATTAAAGGCAAATAATTATATACATACCTACATATATATATACATACCTATGTACCTACCCTACCCTCCCCTCCCCTCCCCTCCCTGCCCTCCCCTCCCCTCCCGACCCTCCCCTACCCTACCTACCTTACCTACCTTACCTACCTTACCTACCTTACCTACCTTACCTACCTTACCTACCTTACCTACCTTACCTACCTTA
>Ga0126342_10016587_pt1 | contig 12823 bp, 8 predicted proteins | sample Cyp1metagenome_FD_92528 | JGI IMG/M metagenome (GOLD analysis project Ga0126342, IMG submission 92528) | Coral microbial communities from Lord Howe Island, Old Settlement Bay, Australia - Cyphastrea 1 metagenome | ecosystem: Host-associated > Invertebrates > Cnidaria > Coral ...
CCCATAAAATCCCATTAAATCACCATAAAATCACCATTAAATTATCATTAAATCACCATGATATAAACAATTAAATCACCATTAAATCACCATTAAATCACCATTAAATCAACATTAAATCACCGTTAAATCACCGTTAAATCACCATTAAGTCACCATTAAATCACCATTAAATCAACACTAAATCCCATAAAATCACCCTTATATAAATCACCGTTAAATCACCAATAAATCACCATTAAATCACAATTAAATCACCATGATATAAACCATTAACTCACCATTAAATCACCATTAAATCCAATTAAATCTCATTAAAACACCATTAAATCACTATTAAATCACCATGAATTAAACCATCAAATCACCATTAAATCACCATTAAATCACCATTAAATCACCGTTATATCACAATGATATAAACAATCAAATCACCATTAAATCACCATTAAATCACCATTAAATCCCATTAAATCACCGTTAAATCACCATTAAATCACAATTAAATCCCATAAAATCCCGTTAAATCACCATTAAATCACCATTAAATCACAATGATATAAACAATCAAATCACCGTTAAATCACCATGACATAAACCATAAAATCACCATTAAATCACCATTAAATTATCATTAAATCACCATGATATAAACAATTAAATCACCATTAAATCGCCATTAAATCCCTTTAAATCACCATTAAATCACCATAAAATCACCATCAAATCACCATGAAATCACCATGAAATAAACCACTAAATCAACATTAATTCCCATAAAATCACAATTAAATCACCATAAAATCCCATAAAATCACCATTAAATCACCATGAAATAAACCACTAAATCACCATAAAATCCCATAAAATCACCATTAAATCACCATTCAATCAACCACTAAATCACCATTAAATCCCATAAAATCACCATTAAATCACCATAAAATCCCATAAAATCACCATCAAATCACCATGAAATAAACAACTAAATCACCATAAAATCCCATAAAATCACCAGTAAATCACCATTAAGTCACCATGAAATAAACCACTAAATCACCATTAAATCCCATAAAATCACCATTAAATCACCATTAAATCACCATTCAATCAACCACTAAATCACCATTAAATCCCATAAAATCACCATTAAATCAATATAAAATCCCATAAAATCACCATTAAATCACCATGAAATAAACCACTAAATCACCATAAAGTCCCATAAAATCACCATTAAATCACCATTAAATCACCATGAAATAAACCACTAAATCACCATAAAATCCCATAAAATCACCATAAAATCACCATTAAATCACCATTAAATCACAATTAAATCACCATTAAACCACCATTAAATCACCATGAAATCACCATGAAATAAACCACTAAATCACCATAAAATCCCATAAAATCACCATTAAATCACCATTAAATCACCATGAAATAAACCACTAAATCACCATTAAATCACAATGATATAAACCATTAAATCACAATCAAATCACCATTAAATTACCATTAAATCACCATGAAATAAACCACTAAACCACCATTACATCACCATTAAATCACCATTAAATCACCATTAAATCACCATTAAATCCCATATACTCCCGTTAAATCACCATTAAATCACCATTAAATCACAATGATATAAACAATCAAATCACCGTTAAATCACCATGACATAAACCATAAAATCACCATTAAATCACCATTAAGTTATCATTAAATCACCATGATATAAACAATTAAATCACCATTAAATCGCCATTAAATCCCGTTAAATCACCATTAAATCACCGTTAAATCACCATCAAATCACCATGAAATCACCATGAAATAAACCACTAAATCACCATTAAATCACCATCAAAACACCATTAAATCCCATAAAATCCCGTTAAATCACCATTAAATCACCATTAAATCACCATTAAAACACCATTAAATCACCATGACATAAACCATAAAATCACCATTAAATCACCATTGAATCACCATGATATAAACCATAAAATCACCATTAAAACACCATTAAATCCCATAAAATCCCGTTAAATCACCATTAAATCCCATAAACTCCTATTAAATCACCATTAAATCACCATGAAATAAACCATTAAATCACCATAGACCCCAACTTTTTGACCATGTTCATCCCATCTCCATGGGCCGGCAACTCCTCGGCCTTAGGCTCCGGTGGCAACTCCGGGACATCGGGCAACGCCTGCGAGATTTCTCCGCTTCATGTGGGGACGTTCATTGATTTAACAGATGTGCTATGGAAAATGGCCCAGTTCGATGATTTGAATGATGATATAGCATGATATATAAATATATTTATAGTCATATATATATAATTATATACATATATATATATATACAGTAGCTACTAAAAATGGTGGTTGTCCAGTGCACTACGTGAAATTACCAGAGGGCAAACCTTGATGCATGGAGAATTTATCAAGAAAACATCGGATGATTCTTGATATTTAGTATAATCGGCCAACAGAACTTCACTTGGGTTTGTCTGATTGTTTAACATAGAGACACAGATATCAATGTTTCTTAATGCATCTGCAACGGATGTATCATTGCTATCTCATGGAATGTGGGATATACATCCAACAATATGATCATTAAATTTAGGGTTTTCAACCATGAAAGTGACCAAAAAAACATGGACATTTGGGGGGTATCTACATGAAATGGTCGCAGGAGACTCAGGAAACCAAAAAATCGGAGCATCATCACATTGGGTACAAATAGCTTCTAAATGCTTCTAATACCCTCTGGTAAACTAACATAGCTATTGAAAATGGCCATAGAAATAGTGGATTTACCCATTAAAAATGGTGATTTTCCATAGTTACGTTAGTTTACCAGAGGGTAAATGCTGATGTTCAAGGATTTTCGTGTAATAACTAATTTTCATGAGCCAGCCAAGTTCATGATGACTGCTAGTGACCAACCCAAGCAATCCAATTCATGTAGTTTGAGACAACGCTTGAAAAAAAAAAGTAAGATGTTCCACGAAACCCTGGATATTAAGTCTATTGCTTGGAGAAAGAAACCCTTGGCTTTGACTCAGAAAACAGTGGCTTCATGTGGGTTCCATCTTGAAATATCGTAATTTGACCCAGCAAACCATCTCCGCATGGGTCACCCAACCGAGCCACATCCAAAAGCTGGACTTGCGTTACAGCAAGACTAGTCGTTTACCAACAGGTATAGGAACCAAGAAAATGCCCTTGAGAAGTACCGCCCGGCACTGAAAACAATATGATACATATGGAGATCGATTAAACAGGCCGCTTGGTTCTTGCTGTCCCTGACACAAAATCCTCTTCCTTAGCTCAATGAGAATTTCATGACCTAAAATAGAGGTACTGTAATCATATCATGCCATATTTTGGGGATATATCCCCTTAGATAGCCCTTACATAGGCCTTGTATATACAGTTACCGCCATATTCAAGTACCCAAAATAGCTATTGATTCGCTGGCGATTTTTTTTATGTCAGTTCAGCTCAAAGACAACCCCAACATCCCCCAACTTCCACGACCCGGGCCTTCACAGGATTTTCAATTACCAGCGTGGTGTTGGTAATGTCCTCGGAAAGATCCCTCTTTCCAAAGCCCAAAGACTTCACCAAAAATGGGGAGATAGCCCCAATTACCCTCTGGTAAACTAACATAACTATGAAAAATCACCATGTTTAACGGTAAATCCACTATAAATGGCAATTTTCAATAGCTATGTTAGTTTACCAGAGGGTAATCCAAAGTACCTCAAATTAGGGTGGTTTGAAGAATTCTAAGATTAAGGAGCTTTTTCACATAAAAATCATGCACTGCCGCTTCAAGCTCATTGACATCCTTCCATTGGTGCAGGAAGGGCCCACCAGTCACAGTATAAGCTGGCTTATAATCCCATCAAAATCCCATCTAAGTCTAGACCTCGTTAGCAAATCTTGGCAACCAACTTACCTATCATAATCTTTGGTTAAATCACAATGTTCTAAATATGTTCTATACGTTTTTGCCGGTTATGCACCCCATGTCAGTTGGCCCCGCACCATCAGTCTAAGCTCCGGTTCTCTTGGCTTTCCAGCGGTGGTCGTGGGGGAGCTGGTTGTGACCTGTGGCAGCTCCCTGCTGGGGTCACTGAACTGAGGGGGTTTGGTTGAGTCTGAACTCAAGATTGGAGATAGCATATTGGGGATATGAATTGGGATACAATGGCATGATTTTTCAAGGAAATTTGGGATACTGAGCATCTAGGACTTGATAAACCATCCACAAATGAGCAGTGTCATTGTAATTTATAGTGGTTGGTAAATGGGGATTAGCAGAATGAATTTGATGCTACAGTAATTCCCAATATATCGGAATGTATGTAATATTATGTAATCAACACCCAGCTGAGTTTTTGGAAATTACCCTAGTACCTTCTGAGTGTTGGGGGTATGATTGTACTATGTAGAGGGTGAAGTTGGATCATAGGGGACTCATATTCTTGCGTGTTTTCCATGGCCCAGCTTGATTTCAAGCGGGTATAGATTATCATATGAATAGAACCCCAAAAAGTATTGGGATACACAGTAATATATATATATATATACATATTTATAGTAGATTTTCCCACCAAAAGCCTTCATTTATAGTGGATGTTCCAGCTAGCCATGTTTGATTTTCCACCAGAGGGCCCTGTTTGGGTCCCTGATGGATCATCCAAATACGGGTCCCAAGCATTGCATTGCATTGTTGATTTAATGTCCGATTAGTTTGAGCTGACTAGATATGTATATAGATGTATATAGTATATATATAATTATATATAGATATGCTAGACTGCTAGACTGCTAGACTGCTAGACCAGAAAATCTACTGTATATGAAGACTTGATGGTGACTGCCGAGGGTAGCCAATGGTACCCAAACAAGGCTGGTGGTTTCCGCTGCATATCAGCCCATGTCTATCAATGCCGTGACGCTTGAGGTATAAACAATTGCCCTCTGGTGAACTAACATAGCTATGGGTATTCCCTAGTTATTGTATGTAAATCAACTATAAATGGGTCATTTTCCATAGCTATGTTACTTGATTGAAGGGTACGAATTAATCCGGTTAGAAATGCTTTGGAAAATACAGCTATGGGTCAACTCAGGGCTTCTGTGTGCTGCTGCTGCTGTTCAATCACATGTTCCGGATTCCAGTCAGTTGGGAAAAATCCATGACATGTGTGTTTTCCAACGAGATTCGTTAGGATCTGAGGCGTCAAACTCATGCGTTTTAACTCATCCTCGAAACAGACCATGAGTTTCTTTAAAACAAATTGGGTTATCCAGTTATTCCCTGCTTTATGGTTAGTTCATGTTATTCACATGATTTTCATGGGGAAACTGACCTTAAAGACCCATGGTAATATTGTTCGCACCTGTTCTCCCTCACGGACTTGAATCACAATGGACTGCCTCGGTGAGCCACGCGTGACACGTGGCACGGAAAGGGGATTTGTAGTCACCAAACATGGGGATACCCTCCAGTAAACTCACATAACTACGGAAAATCAGCAGATATCAGCAGTTTTGTTTATGGACAAGTCCATACAGTTCCATACAATTCCCGTTTTATGATATGTCATGGCACTTGTCATGGCTATTAATTGGCTAGCGGCTATCTACTCAACAGTTATCTTTTTCCAAGATTTACGGCTACGATCGCCAGCCGGACATCCAACGAGGCGATTGGCACATGCGGGGAGATCTTGGCTCCAAGCAATTTTGTTCAAAGCTGTGTTCAGTTGCACATGTCAAGTCATCAATTCAGTTCGCCAAGATTGGTTGTTAGTAGGTTCAGTACTTTTGATTGTTCACTCAGAGTCAAGTTCCATATTCGTTTCAGAGGGCTACATAAAACATGGCAAATAACAGAGAAAACATGCTGCATATAGACATCAGAGGAAAGGCATACAAGATGAGAACAATCCACAACCCTACAATGTTCAAGAATCAAACGTGGTAACCCCAACACCATAAACCTCCAAGAACTTGATCAATTTTGGCGGGTTTCAATCCACCAATAGCCTCAATAGCCCCAAAAAAATGTGGTGTCACCCGTTTGGAGACAAACCCATCCGATATTGTTGGTTGTATGTCCCTGTATTCTTGGATACCAATGAAAATTCTTGCTCAAGTCCCCACCGGTCAAAACCCACTCATCAAAATAAAGCAAGCAACAAATGGATGTCCATTCCCCCAAACTGTCGCATAGGTTTGAACCCATCCCCTGTCGTCGTTGTTGTTGGTTAAAGCACCATTTCACCAACGTTGGTCACCCGGCTGTCCCGATCGCACAGTGATGAGCGTGCCATCGCCGTCGCCCCCTCAGCAGTAGCATCCGGAACTCCAGTTCCAACCAGAAAATCAATTAGATAAGTTTGTATAGATGATACTATGATACCCAGCCAAATTGTTATATGATAAGTTATATTATATTACTATGTGTATATATATATAATATATGTATATCAACCAACCAATCATTCCCTGTTCCATGCATGTTGGATGGCATCTTCATGGGATAAAACAACCCATTCCTTGCAGGAATCGAAGATCGTCGAAGTAGTAGGAAGTCCAACACATGGCCACAGTCCAATCACAAAAGATGATACTGAAACATGGCAATTGAACATCTGAATATCCACCATTTATAGATGTTTTCCAGTTTTCCCCAGTAGAAAACCTCCATTTCAAGCGGATTTGCCAGGTGCCATCGCAAGATGAGCCGCATTTGTTTTTTGGCTGCGAGTGGTCCCACGACCGAAGAGGGTCAATAAAGAGAGAAGAATACCATCCGGTTTTTCAACATATGGAAAATCACCATGTTTGATAGGTAAAGTAATACTCAATTAATTAATGATCTATAAGTGGGCCATTTTCCATAGCTACAAGGAAACACCATGTTTGAGGGGAAACCATCGATCTATATATGGATAGTTAGCATCCGCAGATGTTACTGTTTGTTTATCTATAGAGATGTCATGTTCCGAGATTGTCCTACACTCAGTGTGCACCATAACATCCCAAGAGAGTAAGACCCCATGGATCCCATGGTGATGCGCCCGGACAAGGGCGAGAGGCTTGTGACACTCCTTGATCCATGGTTAAACCACTGACCCGAGTAGAAAAAAGGTCGGATCCCATCCTTCAGGTCAATCATGGTACCCTCTGGTAATTTAACGTAGCTATTGAAAATGGCCATTAATAGTGGATTTCCCCATTAAAAATGGTGATTTTCCATAGCTATGTTAATTTACCAGAGGGTAAATTCTGTGGAAGCAGTGAGACCCAATTGGTAAATACTTCAAGGCAGTTTGGAGAAGTTCCAGGGACAAAACGGTTGATGTTTAAAATATGAGTTGTACAACATAAGGTACAACTAAGGTAATCAACACGGCAATGCAAAACTACCATTCTTAGATGATTTCCCATCAACACCTCCTTTCATACAGAATTCCATTACCACATTTGATTACAAGAGGATACATCCTTAGTTTCTGTTCATTTTGGCAATGCATTCAACGTCAAACAAAACGCAAAAATGGATTTGATTAAAATGCTTAAACCACGATAGCCTGTTGTTCCAAACCGTCCGAAAAAGAGTTCTCAATCGTAATCATTATCCTAATTCAGATGGTGGACCATAACAACTTTTGTCGAGACCACTAATGAGTTGAGACGTCAAAAAATATACCCATTGTGCCGCTTTGCTGATAGTAACATCGCCATTCTCTTGTTGGCGAAAATATTCCAGGATGGTATAGATTGTGTTATCCACAAATTTTCCAGCCAGTCTTCCAACTGTTCTATCCTTTTTGGGGTTCTTGTACTATTATGTGGGTAAAACAATTTCATAAACCATCCCCCAGTCATCACCATTTCTATATATTTGTTATAGGTGATGTAAATCATTCCCCAATGGGTGGTTTATGGCATTGTTTTACCCCCATTTGTTGTGTTTCCAACAGCTCTACATCCAGGTGCTGTGCCAGGGCACGGATTTTCGCATCCGTCGCGTTGGCTCTAAAGGAGGTCGCCTTTGCCTTGCAAGCTGGGCCAACTTTCAGTGATGTTTGTTGGTCTATAAACCCCCTAGTGACCATAGTATACCATAGTTATACGTTATAAGTATCATAAACATTCATAAACCATAGTTATATAGGAGTTAACTATGAAACTTAGCAATCTCGCCCCATGTGGAAACCATATTTTTTCTGGGCGATCCCAAGTTTGGCCATTCCACTTCCAGGGAGCTTGTTGTCTGCTTAGGAGTGCTAGATCTGTATGGATCTGTGGTATCCTCTAGATCCTTAGATGCTGATGCCGAAATGATATGAAATGATATGATCATGGTTTTGCTGGGGAATCTCTGGAATATACCTAACAATGGGTCCATGTTTCAATAGCTTCTTTTTTTCACCCTGGATATCCATCAAAACATCCTCTCAGTATAGTCACTCCCCCCCCAGCGCCTGTGTGGTAGACACCTCCTCAGCTTGGGTTCTGGATGATTGACGTCTAGATTTAGATGCGAATGGGATTCTTAAGTTTAAGAAAGACGGTCAAGGCAACCCTAATTGGATTTATGATGCTCTACAGACATTTCCTGGCGGGTTAGGGGATAGTTGGCAACTAACGTGCTCGTTTCATCTGCAAATTACGATCGAGAAAGCAACAGGTTCAATTGTCTAAAATTGTCTATACCCCATAACAATACATACCCTTTCTTGTATTTCTTGTATATACTGTAGTTAATAAACCCCCACAAAAAAAACATAGTAAAACTTTGGATAAATGGGGTATGGTTGTCTACCCTTTGCTTTTTTACCCTAGCCAAATGACCAAAAAAACCAGAGTACTTTCCCAAATCCACTAACCTCGACCTCACAGTTGTATCCCCAATTTCGATGAAAAAGTGCAGTCTTGGATGTCTTGGTCCTGGTCACAAACTCCCAAAAATATCCAAAAATAACTAAGAATGCTGCAAGGATTCCAAATTCCTCTGTTTCCCAGCATTGTTGTCCTCAAATCTCTGATTTTCACAAAGAAAACCTAAAGAAAAACACCCCACCTTTGTGCAAACCTGGAAAATCAGGTCCCAAGTGAGATATGGTGCTGTTGGTCTGCTGGATTCCCAAACATGTTCGAATGTTTTTTTTGGGGTGCAAACACCACAGCTAATGATAATGCGTATTCATGTTGGAGAGTCAAAAGGCATATGTTTGTTGGTTCTACAGCATACAATCCTCTTTGGCTGGTTCTATGTATGCTTTTGTTTGCAAAATCCGCTGTTCTCTTGGTAGAACAGTAGAACCGCTCTGCTGTATGTATCATGTTCACCCCCCATGTTTGATGCTGGTATCGGGTCAAAGTTCTATTGAATTGGATGATCTATATATATAATTCATTCAAATCGAGAGTTTCAATCAGAAGTCTCAATGGCAAAGCTGATTTTTCGCAGGAAACCATTTGGTTTTCTCCCATGAACTGCGGGGGATGACTGTACTTCTGTATCTATAGGAAAGTTCCAAGTCAAATAGCTCTTCACAAGTACAAGAACTAGCTCCGAAATGTTGTGATTAAGTGGGATAGGTTCAATACTTGAACCCCCATCAGGGAGATGCTCCTTGAAAGCAAAACGATGCTTGTAGACATCGAGCACGGTAATCATTTAAGACACTGACATGTTTCCAGACACTGTGAGCCCCTTACCGCTACCCAATCATCATCGTGAAATCTCTGAAGTAAGACAAAAACGTACGCGCCCTTCTGAGTATTCAACGTGGCTATGAAAAATCGCCGCGAATCATTTAATTCATTTATAATAAATGGACCATTTTCCATAGCAAACTGTTAAATGGCAGTGTGTCAAAACCTTGTACCCCTGGTGAACATCAAAATAGCTGGTAAATGGATGTTCATCCCACTAAAAATGTATCTATAGGTATTGACCCATACCCAAATATCCAAAGGGTTGACCCAGAAGCATAGCCGGCATAGGCCCCCACTTTGGATTCTGAGTTCCTTGCACTGTCTCCATCTCCGATCTGATCCGCCCCTGAAATCGCTGAGCTGAAGCCGCTGATAGTCCAAACATGCTGCGAAATTGACATGACATGATTAACCCTTAGAAGCCTTATATATATAGATACCACTGCAAATGAAGATAAATGAAGCAATGCTGGGAATTTCCGGGATACTAAACATCTATAAACATCTATAAACATCTATAAACATCTATAAACATTCTCATGAAGTCACCAACTATTCACCATTCGAAGACCGAGATCATCCCTTTTTCGGGCCCTCGAGGGCCCAGGTCAACGTGATCCGACGATCCGAGCTACGCATGTCATCGCATGTCTAAGTGAACCGAAATGGCCAAATGGGTGTGTCTGAAAATGTTGTGTACCCCATTTTCCCAATGGTTTTGCTGATCATTATCCCGTTTTTAAATGGCTATTTCATTGGGAAGATTAACCCTATTTTCAGACAAACCCAAATGGCCAAATGGGTCTTAAGATGAAAAAACCCTAGTGGTTTTTCGCATATTTAAGTCTTATCAAATGACAACTGACTGTCACAGCCCATTTCCGTAGATTTCCGTACATCCCCAGACGCTATTAGCATAACATCAAGTGATGCCCAAAAAAACGCGCCTCTCATCTGCAAGCTGGTGGAACTTGTGGATAGCTCCTGGATGGCTATCTGGACCCGCTGGTTTCATTTCAAAGAAATACTGGTCTGACTGGGACCCAAATTCAGCATCCCCTAGGGAACGAATTGGAAGAGTGAAAACCTGTTGGCAGAAACGAAAAAAAAATGGCTGGTCAATGCTGGTCACCTTGAGCAGTAGTTGGAGTTGGAGTGTCCGTATTTTGTACATCCACTTGTATAATAGTATAGTGATGGATAGACTGAAGTAGGTGACTCTCTTGACATGCTTTGACCAGACTTGGATCCCAAAATTCCATCAAAATTCCTCACAAACGCTGCCCTTCGCCATTCCTTCGCAGTTTCGCGCCTTACCAATCTGAATGCTGATCTCTTTGTCCCCAGTCTTCACCGTGATGGTGCTGTCCTGGCTGGCTGAACAGTGCCATTAATGGCCCAAAAATGTCCAAAAAAGGTGCCATATTATCTGTAGTGTGCCTTCCAAATCCTAGGGTCCTAGGGTTTATCACTCTTTAGCCCTTAAATCATCATTTAAGGGTTGTGACAGGGGTATACACACCATGGACTGACCCAAATGGCTCAACTCAACTCACAGAAACACCAGCTTGTGCCGTTGTGCCAGGTCAAACCACGCAAGATCGTCCCAATGGGGCAGCCCTGTGCTTTTTGACTTCTCAGAATTTCAAATAGTTCCACATCTTAGCATGATCAAACAGATCACATCATGTTCAAAAAACACGACTGGCCTAAGCTCGACGTTTTTGGTGATTTTGGTTCTCCGGTTTCTATCGAAAAAATAAATACAACAAGTGAGTTTTGGTGGCAAGAGTTGTGATTTGCTAGAGGGTCATCCAGCGTTCCACTTCAAAGCGGCGGAACAAAGAAACACTAATGAATACGAACAAACATGTGTTTCATAGTTGACAACATTTATGTAGATAAAACCGCTTATCAAAGTTTATCCGTTTAAAATGTGTTGGCATATGGGTGATAAAAACCCATTTGGTCAGGTTTCACCGTTACGATGCCGGTGTGTGCGACTGGTGCGGATTTTATTCGTTCCCCTAGTTACAGTATTTGCTTGTTTGTAGCCCATATAATCTGTAGATATGTAATTGAGATATCATATAATATCATATACTATATCCATCACAAATCCCAGTTAACCATAGTTAACCATATCAACACCAAGTTTTACCTCTTATTATGTTTCTTCAAAACAAATTTCATCCCAAATGTTTCTTGCTTATGTGCCGATTAAAAAATCCATGGGCCTCATCCAATCTCGGTCCTTCACAGCTTCCGGTTCCTTCGGTTCCTTCGGTTCCTTCGGTTCCTTCTCTGTCTTGGGGGTCTCCTAAATGGGCCCACGCTTGGGCGTGCTGTTTTCTGTTTCCAAAATGGGGGGTTCTAAAATTGGGGGATCCCCCAAGTCACCATGATTCTAAACTGGATGATACTGGATGATCTCCGCTGACCACGGCACGGACCTGCAGCTTGCAATTCTTTAGTGCATGTTTTGGGGACTTTGCGTCAGTTTAGGGTGAAACAACAACAGCAACAACACCAACAATAAGTTGTTGGTTGTTCGCGTTCTTTATACAATATACAAATAATATATAATGTCAACGTAGGATTAATCAACCGCCCCCCCCCCACAAGGTAGGTATATACCTTGTAAGGTCTTTCCTGTATCCCCCCTAAATAAACGGCCCCTGAACCATAAAATTTTGGATATGGCTTGAAAACTGGCTGAAAGCTATGGAGGACAGTGGGAATCAATGGGCAAATCCAAAGAAAAAACATTAGGGACATGGGGGTTGATTAATAAGGGGCAAAGCCTGATTATTATTAATGGGGGACATGGGCTCGTGGGGGGTACCCTTTGGGAGCTATCCAAACTGATGATTTTTATAAAGAATTTTGTTAATTAGAAATCGATCATTTGGGGAATATGGTCACCGACAGAATTATGGAAAAAAAAAACGTTCAACTTAGACAGGCGGCGCCTGCGTCCGATTTTTCCATAATTGGATTTTTCCCCATAAGGGTTCAAAATATCCCGGATGTGATCC
>Ga0126342_10016588_pt1 | contig 12823 bp, 14 predicted proteins | sample Cyp1metagenome_FD_92528 | JGI IMG/M metagenome (GOLD analysis project Ga0126342, IMG submission 92528) | Coral microbial communities from Lord Howe Island, Old Settlement Bay, Australia - Cyphastrea 1 metagenome | ecosystem: Host-associated > Invertebrates > Cnidaria > Coral ...
AAGCCGCATATTTATAGAAGCCATTTACCCGTTACAATGAGAAGAAGACACTTAGAAGCCACGCATGGAAGCCACAGAGTGAGTGAACTTTCGCACCCTCGCACCTGGAAGGCAACAATCCTAAGTACATAGAAGCCACGTACATAGAAGCCATTAGGAACTACATCCGAGGCACAAGCGAGGAAAAACCCGAGGCACAAGCGAGGAAAAACCCGAGGCACAAGCGATGTGCCGACCCAAACGGAGCAGTACCCGAAAAAAGGCAGGGTCCAAGTCAAGGCCAAGGGCCGGAGATGGGCGGGCCGACAGCCATGCCCCCGCTGCAGGTGGGCTCGGCCACTGGCGTCCTCTGCAGTCACCATCAGCTGCGCCAGTTGCGCTTTGTCTAAAACAGCTGAGAGGGCTTGCTGGCGATGGGCTTGGTCGCCACGGAAGCGATCCGCTTCCAGGACAACTGCATTGTAGGCTGCAGCAGTCGCAGAGGAAGTTGGCCAGTCCGGGTTGTACCGCCCATCTAAACCTCGACATGCTTCTGGCGTGGTAGCCACACAAGGTAAGCAGCAGTAGCATGAACGGCGCATTGTCGAAGGCCAAGCCCCCCGTGCTTAACGCCCAAAGTCGCTTGGTGCCAGATCCGGTCTGAAACTGGGAAGCAGCCAATGGATTTGAGGCAGGCGCGTACTTTTCCATCGAAGGCCACCAGTGCTGCACTGTGGAGCCCAGCGGGGGTGGTGCGCATGTTGTGGACAAGCTTCCAATTATATAAACGTGAAAGTCTAAAATACCTGAGCACAAAAAGAAACAAAAGATCATATTAAGGAGTTCTGGAGTTTGCAGATCATATGTACATCATGCGTACAAATCACCCCAAATCACGGCCTGTCCAAATTCTTGAACGACATCGATTTGCTTGTGTCCAAACCAGTACCGTCTTCAAAGTACACTCTTCCAGCATCCATGAGCTGTTGTCCTCCGCAATTGACACTCACTAAGAAGGATTTTGAACATAATATGGGCCTCAATGGTCCCATATGAGCAAACTACGAACGCTCAGGATGAGAGGAGAAGGTCAAACAATCACAATAAATAAAAAAATAATAATCCTGTCACATCTGAAGGCTGAAACTTGTTTTCTGGACAAACACCGTTCAGGAGATTTTGATTATATTAGTATATCGGCATTACTCTCATTTGCCCACTCACATGCCCTAGGAGAGATAACAAAAAGATACCAAAAGGCCAATTTGGACAAAGACGAAGCAAGCCCTGAATTCATTTTTCCATGCTTCTGTCTTCGATCTGGAGGTCAAAGCAAACCCTTTGCAAGCACCACATCTCTGCAAAGGTATGTCTCACTACGTCAACGACATGCAGTATTGAGCTTCTCAATATCAATGGCAGCAGCATTGGTTTGGACATATTGGGATCTCTTCCTGGCTAGTTCTAGCAAGAGTTTGTAAGAGTATGTAAGAGCATCTCGTCACTAAGTCATCACCACGGTCAGCACCTGTGTGGGTTTGTAATTAGCATTTGTAGCTACATGCCCATGGGAAGGCGGCAACAGCAGTCCTCTTTCTCTCGCTGGATTCACGTCAGGATAAGAGTTGATATTTTCAATATCCTTAGCGAAAGGGTCAAGATGGCGAAGCAACCGATCGATTTCCGTCTGAGCAGCTTACAGCATACAGTCCAAGCCGACAAGGGGGTTTCCCAGTCAAGAGGCATAGTATGGCCGCATGTTGTACCAGTAGTTCATATCTCCTTAGCGCTGACACTTGGGACACAATCACAAAATGGCTGTGCCAAAATGCGCAGAAAATACCACAATAAACAGTAAGCAATCAATAAGCGTCAACATGATTCAACATGTATCAAACTAATTCCAAACATGTCCAAGCCAAGCGGCCAAGAATAGCTGCAAGCACCGTTGCGGCGAAAAACCTCACCGTATCTGAGAGCATAAGATAGCATAAGATAGCGTAAGGGCGTGCAGGTGCGGACGGCAACGCTAGAGGCAAGGCTGAGACTGAAGACGAAGCCCCAACATCTCCCAAGCGGTTCCTCTCGGAATGCTCCTAAAGTCTCCTAGTTGCCCTAGTTATTCAAGTTCAGAACATGTCAGAACGGAATTTCCCGGGTTGTTTGACAAGGCGCGCAAGAGCCGCAAAAGCGAACCATGAAGGGTCTTGCTCACGAATTTGATTCCTGCACAATCTGCACAGTGCACACTCAAAATCTTTTCGGCGGTCTTTGCCAAAGATGTTCAGCACTGCTGTTCAGCACTGCTGTGGCAGCGGATTGTTCACGGTTCATCACGGTTCCAGGCCGCTGCATTCCGCTGCCCGTAGCTCAGTGGCAGCTCAGTGCTTTTTTTGGGGGGGGTTGTCTTGCTGATCTCAACACTCAGTCTTGCTGCATGACCGGTGTACTTGTTCTCAAGGTGGAACATGTAAACGAACAAGCAGGCATACGGCATACAAGAATTGCAAGCGCGCACGCATAGAAAAGAAATAGAACCGAACTACAACAATGGTAGCTTGCGTGAATGAATGAACAAGTGAAACAAAGGAACAAAGGATAACAAGGACCAAGGACTAAGTAAGTGCAAGTCAAAATGAATGAAGATGTTCACACAGAAACACAGCACCAAAATATAACAAATCCATACAAATCCTGAACGACCAGCTGCCAGGTCCTGCGTGCGAAGAACGCTGCAATGCCTGTCAGCGCCAGTCCAGCCGCAACCGATGACCACGCTGCTGAGGGGCTCCAATAGTGTAGCTGGAAGGACCTGACAGGACTTCGATGGACACTTCGATGGACTTCCTGGATGCTTTTCGAAAAGCTTCGGAAGTTCCTGGAGAAATTCGGAGAAACCAATGGATCCAATGGTCTCAGTATGTCTCAGTCTATTTCCTCAAGGCATCTCAAGGCATCTCAAGGCATCTCAAGGCATCTCAAGGCATCTCAAGGCATCTCAAGGCATCTCAAGGCATCTCAAGGCACCAAAAATGCTGCAGGATTCACCGAGCCGAATATGCCGCCAAGAAGCAGGGCAGCAAAAATGCCTTGGAGCAGAGAACCATTTTGAAAAATGAGGAGAATCTTTTTTTAAGCTCTCTCAGGAGCTACAGTAGTACAGCTCAAGCTCTGTGAGTGCCAATCCTGTTTGCGCCAAGCAGCTGCAAAACAGAACCCAAGGAGTCAGCAAGCTCACAAAGATGGCAACAAGGTTCAGCCGCTTTCCTTGGTGTCATTTGGCTGCCGGCGCGACATGTCCGACATCAAACATATCAAGCACTTGATAGTCACTTGATAAAAACGTGGCAGCAAAATTGTTTGAAGCACTTCCCTTGCTGTACAGGAGCCACTTGGATTGGACCATCTGCCTACCTGCCTGCCTGCTTGCCTGGCAAGTGCTATAAACAGTGCATATCTGCGTGTATATGACAGGATGCCCATAGATCTGCATATTGTCCCTATTCTGGTTCCAAAATGACGACCGGCTGTGCCAGAACCGGCATGTCGATTTGCATGTTCATGGTGCCTCCGCAAGGTTATTAATTAACATGTTTCCCGCGGTTGGAGGAGAAAAAACAACTTCTCCAAAACGCGGGTCAAAGCGTGCGCGCATGTGTGCAGCGTGCATGCACAGCGTGCTATGCGTGCTGTAGATCATGTAGGATGTCATGACATGTCAAAGCGCATCCAGGGATCGCTTGCCCGGCGTGAAGCTGCTGAAGCTCTGATCTTTCTGGAAGCCACCCTCGACAGCTCCATACGCCGGATCCTTGTGCAAAGCATTGCAAATAATACTCAAACTATGGGCCTCATGGCCTTCAGATTCAACTGACCCCAAACCTCTTGCTTGCTATCACAAGCAGGCGGAAGATCCTCAACATTGACTTAACATTGACTTAACATCCTGAATCTCAGCTTGTGTATTATTTGTTTGACTATGTTTGACTCTCTGACTTCTGACACAGTCCAGGTGGAGAACCCTCTTGGGTTCGCAATTTCAAGGCCTTTTTCGCTTCATATGCTGCCACCAAGCCACCATGGTCGGCAACTTCATTCGTGGCCGGCTTGAGCCGGAAGCTATGCCCAAAAACGTGCAAAGACTCACCCAAGATCTTTTTTGTCTGCCGGTCATGGCCAGCCCATCTCAAACGAATGTCTATCTCATTGAAGAACAACTATATGGTGTAAATATATATATTAATATATATATATATATATGTGTGTGTGTCACTCTATAACATTCTAGATATAGTCTATATGGGAATAAACATCAGAATGTGTCATTCTCGCCAGCATGAAAGCGATGAAAGCGCCGGAAAGCGCCACCACAAAATGAGCAGTAGCTGGTGACCCTTCCAAATATTGCCAATTCATCTCAAAAACTTCAGCAGGGGCATCACAGATGCACTTTAAAATATTGCAATCTAAAACCTCACGAAGTGGAAGGGATGGGACGGATGGGAAGATAAGGGGCAAAAAGGATCAAAAAGGATCATTTTGTCATGTCTTGTCCAAAAATCGAGCAGCACCAATTCTGGGGGAAGCAAGGAAGCAGCAAGCCGCCTTGCCCAGCGACTGGCCTCTCAACCACCACCTCACACGATGCAAGTTGCAATCGGCTCATGAATGATTCATGATTTTCAGTCGTTTTCACCTTAGCAACTTGTTCAGCAACAAATATCCGGAACTCATCCCCACAGCTGCAACTGCATCTGGCACATCTCTCCAAAATCTGAGGTCACTCAAGATGTCCTCCCAGAAGCATGGCGCCACTAACACTAGCCAGCCTTGTTGATCAAGGCTCCATTGAGTATTCGAACTGCTGTCTTTGCCTTGCTGGACCCGCGGATATTGTGCTGCAGTATCTTGTTGGTGCAGAATTTGTTACCCGTAATTACTGTTTCTACCTTTGCATCATAAATGCTTACATATGGCACATGTTTATTTAATATTTTATACAATGTGTATATAATTATAAATATAGTATGCATGTAATTGTATGTATATGTATGTGTATATGCGTATATGCGTATATGCGTATCTGTGTATCTGTGTATCTGTGTATCTGTGTATCTGTGTATGTGTGTGTGTATGTGTGTCTGTGTGTCTGTGTGTATGTATGTATGTATGCATGCATGCATGGATGCATGGATGCATGGATGCATGAATGCATGGATGCATGGATGTATCTATGTATCTATCTATCTATCTATCTATCTATGTATGTATGTCTGTATGTCTGTATGTCTATGTATGTATGTATGTATGTATGTATTTATATCTATGTATGTATGTACGTATGTACGTATGTAAGTACGTATGTATGTACGTATGATTACGTATGATTACGTATGTATGTACGTATGCACGTATGCACGTATGCACGTATGCACGCATGCACGTATGCACGTATGCACGTGTGCACGTATGCACGTATGCAGGTATGTACGTGTATGTACGTATGTACGTATGTACGTATGTACGTATGTACGTATGCAGGTATGCAGGTATGCAGGTATGCAGGTATGTACGTATGTATGTATGTACGTATGTATGTATGTATGTACGTGTATGTACTATGTACGTATGTACGTATGCACGTATGCAGGTATGTATGATGTACGTGCATACACGTATATGTACGTAAGTACGTATATGTACGCATGTACGTATGTACGTATGGACGTATGGACGTATGGACGTATGTACGTATGTCCGTACGCATACGTACGTACGTACGTATGTATGTACGTGTTTCTTCTTGCTTCTGTGTGTGTGTGAGTGTGCGTGTGGATCCTTCTGAGTCTCTCTCCCAGTCTCTTCATATGGCTTTCCAATTTTCAATCATTTGCTTAACATATCTCAGATCTCTCTTGCCCAACTATCTATTGTTTCATCTGCGAATACCGATATTGAAAGTGGAAAAGCTGTTCCCAGCTGCTTTCTTCATCCCAGAAAAAATCGTTCCGGATTACATGTAGATGTGATAATTATATTATATTATATTTATATTCATTTATCATTTATTTATCTATATGCACCGTTGATGAAGAGTCGCAAGTTTTGGCTACTGTGTTGCCCGAAAGCGCCCGCTTTTGGCATGAAGAGGCCAACATCGCTCTGTTCTCGTGGAAATGATTTCGGCGAGGGTGTGATCGAAAACAAGAAAGACATGTTGGTGTCTAAATTGGTGGGCATGAAAATTCTGCAGCCCGGCACCTCATTGATCATCAACATGTATGCTAAGAAGATAAAAAAAGAACATGAGATGATATTGATTGATATTGGACATATGAGGAATCCATGCGCTGATAAGGATGATGAGTGCCAGGGGCGCAGTTGAAACATTTGACATTGCAGCCCCATCGATTCAGACAGAAACTGGACTGGCTTCAGCGTATCCCTGGGAAGGCCTGAGCCTGCACAATCCATATTCAAACCAAAGCGCTCAACATCGCTAGACAGAACGCAGTTCACCATCCTTTGCTGATCAACATGCTCTTGACTGTAGACATGCTGCCCAGCCTGATCCCTGACTGCAGACATCGAGGAACTTCGGAATACATCCTGATATTTTGACAGTTCCTCTCTGATCCAAAAGCATCCCTATGTCATTGTACACCTTGTGCCAGGACTTCACAGTCGACAAGCGCAGCGAATCTCTCTTCCTATCCCTGTTCCTATCTCTCTTTGTTGAGGCTGCATATCTATTCAATATCTATTTATGTGTTTATCTCTCTTTTTACTTGTATTCGATCTTACTTACAGTATTTTATCTGCGTATGTTATATTATATTTCTTTTTGAACTCGCTTGACATCTTTTTTAAAATACTTCAGAAACTTACACCCAGCGCGAGCCCTGCCTGCGGCAGGGTCTGGTTGCGCACTCCGCCAAAACGCCGTCGGTTGCCGGCTGCCCCAGGCGTTCTCCTCAACATCAGGAAGCACACGAAGTCACCATGAAAAAAAACGTGTATATATATATATAAATAATCGCAAGAAAACCGTGCTATTTTGTGCTACCAAGCCAAAAGTCCAGTTGCCTGAGTCATCAGACTTGAACGGGCCAAATCCCACGGTTCCATTTTTTGAGGAATAAGATGTGCCAGGACTATCCCGCTAGTCTGCCCTGTGCAATTGTCTGCGCACCTAAGCATGTATGGACCTTAGTGAGTGTCAATGTTGCTGAAGGTTGCATCCCAATCAATCAATCAATATATATATAATGGTTGCGAGCAAGATGCCGAACTACAAACTGTCCCACGGCGAGAGAGGCAGAAGGATCTGACTGCCCGTTCAGGCTGCCAAAATTCTTAGGACCTTTCAGCACTTCGAGTTTGGCAAAGTACATTGAGCATCATTGAGCATCCATCTCCAATCAAGCTTGCGATTGCTCATTCCGAACCGTTCTGTGATATCATGCATGCCACAACTATTGACAATCTGGCCTTCTTCTCTGGACTCAGCATTAAAGTTGTCATCATTGGTAAGCGGCGGGAAAAGAATCTCCTCAGGATCATGGAGAAACAACATGCACCATCTCTCCATTGCCTTGATCTGTACTGCAACCCAATGTAATTTAGGGACTGTGCATGCATGATGCATCCAGAAGAATCTTCAAAGTCGTGTGACATGCTGCTTTCACACGTTTGGTCATTTGTCGGGCTGGATAAGGTTAATATAAGTTTATACATAGTCATAGTCATAGTGAATATTTCTAAGAAATGGCAAAGCGGATGCCAGGAAAAGGAAGCGGGTGCAGACATCCTGACGGCTTGAACATTTGCTATCCCAACAAACTGCAACACACACCAAACAAGCCAAACAAGCCAAACAAGCCAAACAAGCCAAACAAGAAAAGACTCCAAGTTCTTCTTCAGCGCGGTCCGTTTTTCAGGATCCCGGAACCTCACGGGCGATGCGCACTTCTAGAGCTGCCACTGGGCACAGTGTGAACCGTTCACCAATCTGGGCGACTGACTGATTACATACAGAAAATTACACGAAACCATCGTCAGCACTGAAGATACCAAAGTTATCGTTTAGCCGTTGACAAACTTCAAGCAACATGGCCTGGTACGCTCAAATAAGCCATAGCTCGAGCAACAGCATGTCAAACACTACTCGACTATATAGATTTCACAGATTTCACACACGAAAACCCTATAGCCTATAATATTTATATATATATACATATAGTGTGTGTGTGTGTCTATCTAATTCCGTATGAAATCTACATGGAAGATGCTACATGATACAGCGAAACACCTGTCGATTCATTCCATATGCCACGAGTGTCAGCGAGCATTCAGTTTCTGAAACAGCGTGAACCGCGACATACCACCACGTGGAGGTTCGGAGAACACGGAGAGAACAAACAAAACTACAAACCAAAGTGAAGAAACATGAATATACGGTACGAGCTCAACTAGAGTGCAAATATGATCAAATATGATCAAATATGATCAAATATGATCAAATATGATCAAATATGATCAAATATGATCAAATATGATCAAATATGATCAAATATGTGCATATGATGCATATTCATTCAAACAGGTCCATCTGGGCAGGACTTGCCTGTAGTGTCGACTGGTCAGAAGTTCACACAGAAATCGGCCCAAGTCTTCTACGTCTTCTTCACTGTAATCCTTCGGAGACAAAACTGCAGGTCAAATTGTAGCTGAGTGCAGTGTCGAGCACTTCCATTTCACCATGCTGGAAATTGTCTTGAAAGATTGGTGAAATGTAAGGAACTTTCAAAAAATTAAAAATAATGAAAGCTTGAACGAAGAATAACAAAGACCAACATGTCAAGACTTGTCAGGGCATAAAGCCCTGAAGCCGCATCAGTCAGTGGATGTGACTGGCACACGTGATTCATGTAATTTCATGCAAGCTTCCTCGATGGCCCAAGGAGCAGGTGACGGGATGGGAACAAAAGGAGTGTCCTCAGCTGAGCAGTCTCAGATAGTCTCAGCCTGTCTCAGCTGGATCAAAATGGACGAAGCGATTGAGAGTTGACTTGCCCTTCTGCGTTTGCATTCTACCTGTTCTACCTCTAGAGTACAAGATCGAAGCTGCTCCGAACACACCAATGATCACCAATGGATCAAAATGGCCGGCACGGGCTCTTGCATCTAGGGCCGTCCAAAACAGAGATATTGCCCTGCAACGCAATGCCATACGTGTATCACCGAAATGCAGCCAAACCACAATGGCTCTCTTTCCTTCAGATGCGTGCAGGAGGGGCAGAATAGGCGTCATGCTGAGGTAAGTTTGTACAAGATTGTACAAGCACCTATCCCAGCCCTTATTTGTCCGTCAAAGCATCCATTTTTGCAGAATGCTTATCGTCCTTGAAGTATCCTACAGTTACCACTGCTGAATGCTTTCGAAAACGGACAATATCATGTGGTCCAAGCCAAGGATGCTGCATGAAGCTCTTCGATAAATATTCGGACACTTCATATATATATATATATATTTTTTATAGATCATAAGTATAAAATATATTTTATATCTATTACAGTAATATATATATATAATTATGTATATATATATAAATATATGATTCAATATGATTATGTGTGTGTGTGGGTTATTGCCTTGCTGAAATATATTGAGATCCTGTATCAAAGGACATTTAGGACGTCGTGCTGGCCATCACTGGGCAAAATCTGCAACAGCACATTTGCCACCCAGTTTCTGAAAGACTGCCCCAAGCTCATAAGCACGAGACCACCAATCATGGCAGCAGCGGCAGCGCATGCGTAAGGATATCGAGGATCTATGCTAAACCTCAATCATGCAGCACTAAGTGCGTTGATGCCTGGCTGACAAGGATTTGCTCAGGAAGACCCAGGATGACAGCCGATAATTCCTCATGTCAGAATGACGAGTCTGAGCAGATATCAGCTACCCGTCCACCAAACAACCAAGCCCGCTACAATGTGCTCAGAATCATAGGTCCAAATACTCGGCCCAAAGCTTGCGCCATCTGCTGCATTGACATCACCTCAAAGCACGTTGCATTGCCTCAAGAATGCTTCCTAAACTTCCAAAAGCTTGCCACACTGACACCACTTGCGAAGCCCAAGAAAACATCAAACTCATCATGAATCGCATGCGGGAGCCATCTTTCGGTCATAAGCCCAGTGGAGCTCAGTTGCGCATCCTCTATTCTCGTCGGTAGCCAGCACAGAAGTTATGGTTGCCTCAGAAAATCAACTGTGTCAGGCGTGGCTCAAATATTGCGGCAAGTGTGTCCTAGATTGAGGTGTGGTCTGCAAATTCTCTTGGTCAGACACAACACTCCAATCTTGACACATCAGCAATATTTGGAGCAATTGGGGCTTATACTGTTGTGCTACCACCCTCATGGGGGGTGCTATCTATCCAATGCTATCCATGCCATCATATCTTGCTACTAGCTGTATTAAGAAGATCAAGCAGTCCTTTCGTATTCACTGTACATTTTTTGGGCTGTCTATGGGATTTCTGAAGGGATCAAATCCGTGATAAAGACATCAGCCCTGTGGTGATTCAACAAACATGAGATTCCAAGTTGCAATCGTACAGCCCGCCACTGCTTGGCCAACATAAACGATGCACCTCGGACAACGGTATCTCCACAATGCCACTGGAGTTACTAGCCACACTAGCCACTAGCCGTTGCTGGCCCACTGGAATTATCCGATTTCACGCAAAGGCCTCGTTTGAGATCGTTGCGTTTGTACTCACGCCGTTTTGCAAAACCATGTGCTATAGAATCTTGGCCCAGGAATGGGCACAAAATGGCACAAACACATTCAAGATCCTCCCTGCTCGCAAGGGTTCGGAGTGAGAGCAACACCTCTGTTCAGACAAACCCCAGCACAAATTCCAAACTAAAGAATGCAGTGTCGTGGGTGTTCATTTATAGAAACAGTCACAAAACGCATAGAATCATAGGCCAGCTATTCTTCATTCATTCACAGCTTATCGTCTGTTACTACTAATTTGCTGATGCGTCTGGATCTATTTATTTTAGCATTTACATCTATCACCTCTCACTAATTTCCACAGCTGGGGTACTGTGTGGCTATGTATGTTGAACATTGTGGAACAATGTTGTGTAAAATGTAATCGCGGCACAACGACCACACTGCAAGTGATGACAAAGGAACCCCCAAAATGGATCAAAATGGCTAATAAGGCTAATAAGTGCTACCTGTAATAATGTAATATAATGTATGCTTGTGTTTGTTTCTGATTGGGGCGTTGCTGCCATTTGCGCAGAATGTTGGAGATGTCTGTTGAGCATCTCACTCTGTTTGCCCTAGGCCCTAGCTGTTCTTAGGCCAGGCTTTTGCAGTTCCTGTTGATTTGAACATGACCCAGGCGCATTCCAAAGAGTGAGAGCTTCAGTACAGGAGAGTAGGCCAAAATCACCTTGCTGCGTCTGCTGCGTACACAATTTTGAGGCAAGACTGCGTATGCAGCACTCAGCATCCTGAGCATACTGAAAAATACTGATTCATAATTACGATCTGACACCAATTTACGACATCGCCCTGTTGCTGACTGCGAATTTCACGCCTCTCCAAAGGCAATCAGCATCATGCCAAGAGTTGCGCAGCCGACGTGACCGAGGTAGGTGTCCAAATGAGGGCAAATCCAAATGTTTGTCCCGATCAAGCACCTCAACCACAAAAGCATGTTGCACGAAGGCTGGTTTGCGGTTCAAAATCACACCAAGAAATGATGAGAAGAAAAAATAGGAAAAAAAACACTTGGCCATGGAGCAAAGCTCCACTGCAAACTGCGAAGCCAATGGAGACGGAGTCAAGGTCAAATACTCTGTTGGCAAAAAGCCTCGGCTGGGGAGCTTGAGGTGTGTGCTTGCCGCTGAGGGCTATCAACACTACAATGAACTAAGAGTAAAACCATCTAACACCTGCACACTGTACACATGGCAAAGGAAGCTCATCTTTCTATCCCTTTTTCATGAAATCAGCAATCCTACCTGGCACACTGCAAAGCTGCTGAGAAACGCAAAGATTGCAAAGATTGCAGAAAAGGAGACACCGCGAAGAAACTCCGCTGCGCATACAAACCACACACTGAGGGAAAATGTCCTGAGCTATCTCAAAGGCTGACAGTCTTTAAGACCTTTTCAACGGCACACGTGTCGAGCAAATGGCGTTGTGGAAACATCGTGATTGAAACAAAACTGCAAGCCTTTCCGCCAACCTCGAAATACCTCCGAGAACATGTGCTCAATTCTCATCCATTCTCTCAGCTGTACGGCTGTTCAAGCGACTGGAAGAGTCTGCAAGAAGTTTGCTGCTGTGCAGCGGCCAGTTTTGCATGTGCCTTCTGAATGCTTGCCCACGCTGGGCTTTCTGGAAGATAAACCTCGCTAAGGCTTAGCTTGCGAGATCCAAAATCGCTCACAAGTCTTGCAACATTGCTACTATATCTATATACATGCACTAAATATAATTGTGTATGTATGCGTATATATATATGTGTGTGTGTGTGCGTGTGTGTTTGTTTATATATATATATGTGTGTGTGTGCGTGTGTTTCTTTATATACATAGAGTATTATATAGTGTATCTAGATTTGGGTTAGGTCAGTCAATTCAGGTTCCCACAAGAGCAAATATTGTATATTATATATATATATACGATTCTGAATTGGAAACGGGATCGTCAAATGCCCAACTTTTACCACGGCAGCGCGGTATGACTCAAGGGCCCTAAAGCCAAATGTCAACGGGGCATGTGATCACTTGGCTATACAAAATATACA
>Ga0126342_10016589_pt1 | contig 12823 bp, 7 predicted proteins | sample Cyp1metagenome_FD_92528 | JGI IMG/M metagenome (GOLD analysis project Ga0126342, IMG submission 92528) | Coral microbial communities from Lord Howe Island, Old Settlement Bay, Australia - Cyphastrea 1 metagenome | ecosystem: Host-associated > Invertebrates > Cnidaria > Coral ...
ACAAGTGTCAGTTGGATTCTCACTGGATCATATATATATGCTAATAAAACCTCCATGAATCTGAGAACAGGACTTCATGAGGAGAATTGATCATTTGCAAGGGGAACCCCCCCGGGAGTGGCACAGTGGCCCGACTTTGACAACCAAGATGCCAAATCTTCTGGTTGGGTCGAGCGTCCACCGCCAAACCTCAAAACAAAGGAGGGTTGAGTGTTACTAGGATGTCACAAAACAAATCTGAAGAAATCAATCTTAAGAGGAACTTAACTTTTGATCAATAGACACTTAAATCCAGAAAGAATGACTTACCCTCTGGTAATTTCACATAGCTATTGAAAATCACCATTTTGTAGCTGGGAAAATCCACTATTTCGACTGGGCCATTTTCAATAGCTATGTATAGACATAACCAGAGGGTAGATATCTTGGCCTGACTAGGTCCGGAGGTACCCCACGGCTCGGTCAACCCCCATTATCTAGTGATGATTGCTGCTTAAGTAATGTTAGCCTGTGGTCGTACCTGTGGTTTGGGGCGTCCATTACCCTCCTCTCAAGCAAAATATTGATGGCTGTATCAGAATTTATCTAATCATATATATATATATATACAGTATATATATATACATCACTAGTCACTGTTGGGTAATGCATCTCAATCAGCGTTTTGTTGCTTTTCTATGGTCGCCATTCTTAGATACTCTTCTAAGAAACACTGGTTGTATATTCCCATGTTGATGGTTAACCTATTATTTAACCTGTTTCTTAAACCCCTACAAATATCATACTGTTGTTTGGTTATTTCCCATGATATCCTCATAAACCCAGTAACTGTTGACAATAGATAGATCTACGAGTACCATAAACCCTATTTGTTGGAGTTATGTACCAACGTAACGTAGCTAGCTATGAGGGGCCACCTTGTGCCCACTTAAAATCTATGTCCCAAAGTTTGTAACGTCTACACCAAGTAGCACATCCCCTCATAACAGTCCCATATGCCATATAGTACCATGTTCTTATGTATGGTTGTATATCATACCCCATTGCAGCACCCCCAAAACAGATAGGAAATTGGGCAGCTTGAAAATAGGTATAACAAATTATTAACATGTATTAAATATCATCTAAAACTCTGTAACCTCCTGGAAACACGTTTCTAATCTTTTCTAGCTTTTTAGACTTATCCCAATGTTCATGGTTGAATCTGCCAGTAGCCCCACTTTTCTCTCCCAACCAAGCCACAGCATCCGCACGGCCTCCGCCGTTTTGCCCCCCTCGAAGTGCGCCCGATGACACTCTTCGCAGATCACGGCCACGCGGCCACAGGCGAAAATGGGCGACAGATCCAGGGAGTTCTTGCCATCCTAGGAAGGCCATGCGCTTGGAAAGCCGATGGGTGCTGGAAATGGATGATGTTTGGGGAAAACAAACAGCTGAAGTCGATGGCGGTTTATGAAATCATCGATATTCGGCTGAAGAGTTCATTGAAATATCGTAGTTTGTTGGTGGTTGACCTACCCCTCTGCAAAATATGAAAGTCAATTAGTTTGTTGGGAATCAAAGATTGCTTGGATTAGTGGATTGGTCGAAGCTATCGCGAACATAGCGAAAATGTAAAAATAAATGGAGGAGACCATAGGGTTTCTCATCAAAGATTTTGAGGGAAACTGAAACTGGTGAATCTTCCCCTATAATCATTAGCTGTCTTTGGCCGGTTCCAGAAAGAATGTTGCTTTGAATTGACGAAAAAAACAGTATATAGATGGGAACAACAACCAAAGAACTATGGGTGCTTGGTTTACCAGGGTGCGTGTTTTTTTTTCTGGTAACAAAGCTCACACTATCAAGAGAAGTCCTTCTTGTAAAGCTCTCACTGCAAACGTAATTATATACCTCTCTCAAGTTGCCCTGCGATCTTTTCACTGCACCAGCTGCAGAGCTATGTCAGAACTAGGGACGCTGCGATCATCACAGGTCACTTAGAAAAAGAAACTGTCCATGAGTCCATCATGATCTTCCGCGGAAGCATGAATGATAATGTTGATCAATGATGATAGTTGAAACCTAGCGCCGCTACCGCCTGGTAGTGGTGTTTGGTACCACCATACCACTTGAGGCCACTACATCAGCAGATCAGGATATTTCCCAATTGGTGACGGAGGGCTGTGCTTCTGTCCATTTCAGCATCGGCCCTACCTCCAACTCTTGCCACAGCATGGTGATGCACCAGGCTGTCCACTCCAGAAATATACCAACTAGTCATGTAACATCACCCCTGAGGCATCAAACCGGCTACACTGCTAGTCTCACTTCAAATACAAGGCATGCCGCGGTTTTCCCTATTGATCTATTGGAGGTCTTGAGTCTACAGCAAAATGCTTGAGTGGTTTTCCCACTGCTACCGTAGGACAGGCGAGAGGTAAGTCACGCCGCGCCCGTCTGTGAGAATTTGCCGGTTGTGTCCTTCCCTCGTCCAGGTAACAATTTCCCTGTCTGCACGATACGCAGCAAAGGCAACTTTGGAAGCAAAAAGATGAAGGACATACCCCAATTCACCTTGCACCAAACTGCTGTCACCACCGCGCAAGGGATGACCCCAGGTCACTACTCTTCCGCCGGACGTAAGAGCAGCGAAAGCGCCATCAGACGCAGCAACGCTTTGAACATCCACCAATTCGGACTGAACGTGTTGGCTCGCCCCACCATAAGCAGGATCACCCCAAGTAGCGACTGTCCCATCGGCTTTGAGCGCTGCGAAAGCGGCCAGGGAGCCGATGACATGCTTTACATCAACGAGCCTGTCTTGAACATTGCTGCTGTCACCAGCCGAGTGGCTGGGACCCCATGTCACCACCTTTCCGTTGGCCAAAACAGCGGCAAAAGCAGCTCTGGATGCTGCGATGGACTTGACATGCACAAGTTGAGTCTGTACAGCACGACTGTCAGCACCTCGAGTCACATCACCCCATGTAACCACTCTGCCCTCAGATGTGATAGCAGCGAAAGCCCCTTCAGTTGCAACAATGCTTTGCACATCCTGCAATTGTTCCTGAATCTGCCTGCAGTCACCTCCATAGGTCTCTCGGCCCCATGACACAACATGTCCGTCTGCTCTGAGCGCAGCAAATGCCTTCTTTGAAGCCGTTACGCTCTGCACCCCCAGCAGATGCGACTGAACCCGCTTGCTGTTTCCACCTCGACTGGCATTACCCCAAGTTACCACCCGCCCATTGGCGAGAACCGCAGCAAATGCCCCTTGAGTCGCAGCAAGCTGTGTCACATCCACCAGCTGTTGCTGAACGTGACGGCTGTCACCACCATATCCATGATTCCCCCATGCAACCACCTGTCCATCTGCCCTCAAAGCTGCGAATGCTGAATCCGAAGCAACAAGTTGAACCACATCAAAGAGCTGATCCTGCACATGCCAACTGCGCCCCCCATGTTCAGGACAGCCCCAGGTCACCACCGAACCATCTGCTCGGACCAGGGCAAAGGAATCCAGGGTGGAAGCAATGATCGCTTCAGGCATCCTACGTCTGGCCACTGGCAGCCTGTCATGATCCTTGATTCCCACCTCTTCCAGTGTGAGGTGTCCAGGCTGTTGACTCAGTGAAATCAAGTCAAGATCCTGACAGCGGAAGCGCAAGTCATTCACCGTGCAGCTTGACATCACCTGAATTTCCAAGATCCTTCCGGAGAGGAATTCTAAGTGAAGGAGCATGGAAGCCATCGAAAAAGTAGATACAAATGGAGTTGGCCCCCAAAAAAAGAATCTGGCGCCGAACTGGTCTTGAAAATCAATGCTGCGGAGTGTTGAGGTGTTGAGGTGCATTCTCAATGAGAAGAGTTGAAACTTGGAATGTACAGAACTGTCTCGTGATACTTGCCAACAAAAGTCCAAGCTGCTTCCTGTACAGTATATCTATAATTCTATAATCATGCCTGAATCAAGAATGTTTCAGGTCTGAGTGTTGGTATTGCAAGACATGGTATATAAACCTGTGCCACAAAGATTTCAATCCCACCCATTTCTGGCAAGGCTTTTGGGGGTGGCGTGTGTCTGTACCTTGTTTTACTAGAGCAAATCCCATGTTCTCCTATTATCTCCTCATGAAAATGCCCATTGTTTCCCCGTATATAGGTTCCTGGTTGGTGGTTGACCTACCCCTCTGAAGAATATTATATAATTAGTCAGTTGGGATGATGACATTCCATTCCCAACTGAATGGAAAGTCATAATCCAGTCATGTTCCAGTCACCACCAACCAGGTCAGTTGTTCATCACCGATCCTTCGTGGTGTCCATGGACCATCTGCCGAGGGTCCGAGAGAACGCGATCCAACTTCTGCTTGGTCGTCACGACCACCAGGGCTTTGGCACTGCGTTCCACCAACTGCCTGGGGCCAGTCGTTCCACATCGTGCCACCAAGACATGGGGAAGAAAAACCGACCCATTACTTGGTGGATCTTGGTGGCAAAAAAAGGGGATCAGGGCCATGGATTCCATCACCAAGGCAATTTTGCATTACCATTACCCTCTGCTGAAAAACTTGGCTAGTTTTTTGGTTGGAAAATCATCTATAAATGGGGAACTGTCCGACTTGGCCAAGTTTGATTACCGGTAATGGGTATATTGACGCCGATTACCGGATTGATGACCATCCCTGAATATGGTGGTAGAATCCAACTCTCTACAATGTCACATATCGACCCGAATGCGGGGCTTATTGAGGCGCTCTGGAGGATTTTCTGAACCCACATTGGATTCTTCACAATCCACCCGGGATGAACCGGGGCACTTCTGTTGGCACACCCTGGAAAACTAGGCATGGAAAGCAATGAAGACACTTGCTACCAGAAAAATGTGACTTTTCAGGAGGGAATTCCGATCGCCCCACTTATTCATCCGGAAGATTACTACAATTCCCACGCCTGAACCAGGTGGTGGCCCACCAAAAAAAGTTATACAACCCATCCGCAAATATATCTACCATCCTAGGCATAGTTAAGCGAACTATAAACCAACTTACCTATCTAGGGGGGGCCACCTTGAAATCGTGGGATGATTCCCCTCTGGGCCATCAACGTTGATGTTGACCACTGGATCCACTGGTTGGTCGGCTATCCAGAAATTTCTCTGGAATATCCCCGATTATAAAAAGGGGAATCTTGAACCTGCTTAAGGTCTCCCAACAAAAATCAGACAAACAATTCCTCATAGATTCCATGATTCCCTAATTATGTCATACTATGTCTAATGGATTAACCAGAATATTAAGTGGTTCGGCAGAATGCACCATGTTATCATCTTCAATGCATCCCAGTTATGAACCTAAAAATGTCATATACTTGCTGATATCCCTATGATATCCCCATATTGGTTGGTGTTATGCCCCCAAAATTTCCTGGTGAAATCCCACGAAATTCCCGATTTTTCTGGTTGGTCGGAACATATATACCCTAGTAAAGCCCTAATTCTTCATGGTTCAATCGCCATATTTCATGGTGAAACCACCATTGTTCCCAGCTAGAACCCACCATTTCTCCCAGTTAAACCAGCTGGGCTATGCACCCAACGTCTCCAAGTCGCCCCAAGGAGCTCAACACCTTCATCAGCTGCCCTGTGCGTGTCTCGCAGCGCCGTAGACGGGAGCTGCCGTGGCAGCGGGAGAGGAAGGTCTCCAAAGTGTCACCCAACCTGCAGGGCCGAGCTCGCGTTCAGAAACGCCTGAAAAAAGCGGCTGAATTCTATATGGTTTGTGGATGTTTGTGGTAGATATAACTCGGGATTTGTAATGTTTTATAAACGAACTTCTAACTGGGGGCACCATCCTGTCGGGATTTTAAGGATTTAAATGGATGGATTTAAGGGAAAATCATCGAAAATACCTCGGTGAATTTAGGGGAACTGCGTGTTAACCCTCATACCGTCTCATACCTGTCATGTATTGAGGGAGATACCGCACTTACATGCAACAATCTTTCAAAGATTCAGAAATATTTATGGAACCTCAGAAATACATGGGGGGTTGTCTGAAATAGGCTACAAAAAAAAAAAACATGGTTCATCCTTATGTTCCCAACCAGACTGTTCTTCTAGGCCTCTCTATCCACCATTGAAACCGTTGAGCCCAGCAACTGCCGATCCAATTGGAGCCGATCGCTCAAAAGAAGGATCAAGGTGAAGCCTTTTTTCGTGGGATCATGGACCTGGCAGGTGGCGAAAACTTTGGAAATTGAAAAAAAAAAACTGAGAAACTTGTGAGCAAAATGTGGGTTTTGCATGGTTTTGTGGGCACCGAGCAAAATGATGGTGGAGGACTCCGGACATCTGCTTGATATGTTTTGGCAGAAGGCTGGTGTCAACAACTCATCTTCACCTTACAACTTAAAGCATAGGCAAAGGCAAGCACTTCCTTCAGTTTGGCTGTCAGCTGTAAAACGTTGCTTGCTGACCACTTCTTTGCTCGAAAATTTGTTTGGTACATTCCTGACTGTAGCAGCCACGTCTGGAGATCGGTCATCATTTTGCCTCATCACCTACCATTCACGGGTGAAAAACCCTAGGTCCAGTAGAAACCTCCAGCAGACAGAAACTCCGGTCCATGGTCCAAGGCTTGGAATTCCCCATTTTTTGAAGCTGCCATGTCATCCCTGGAATCCCACGATTCTTGCCAGTTCCAAGACAAATATTAGATGTTTTGCTGAATTTGAGTTGATTACTGCCTTAATTAAATGTGTTTTACCACTGACATACAATCAATGGATGTCACTGAGGCGAAAGGGATGATAGCTATATCAACTGGATCCATGTTGAGTTCCAAAGCTAGTATTCCAGCCTGGTATGGAATAAATCTTTGGTTTCTATTCATTCTACGTATATAATGGATTCTAAATACTTCCGGTTTGCTCCAACATGACTTGCTGGAAATTTCTCCATCGATGAATGCTCTTCCCGGCTTTAAACCTCTTTAGGGGATTTGGCTTTCGCAGCTCGCCATGGTTTTATTCACAAAGGCTATTCCCATGATATCCCCGTTGTAGGTATATGTATTTTACATCAATGTCTGTCCATCCCCATTTTCCCATTATATCCCCATTATATCCCCATCAAATCACCATTTAATCACCATTGGTTTTGGTTAAATCACCATGAAATCGCCATTTTTGCGGGTGAAATTCCATTGAATCACCATGAATCACAGCAGTGCTGTCATCCCCACCTGCTCCGCCAATTGGTGGACTAAGAGGGCCATGGTGGCCGACTTGCCGCTGCCTGCAGGGCTATCAGATCCCCAAGAAAAAACGAGATCAAAATATAAATAGATCCTGAGGACTTGGTGTACAAAATCCCATTTGTGTTAACTTTAAGGACGTTTTTCAGGCTGTCTTTTGGAATCGTTGCCATTGGCTTTTCGGTCCAGCTGGATCTCCAATGGCCATGGCGTGCTCCAAAAATCCCACCCAAAACCCCACAGCTGCGATGATTTTCCCAGCTACTTTGGGGATTTCCAGTTGCCATGTTTGATGACACCGGAGGCTAGATGTACCCTCTGGTAATTTATTACATAGCTATTGAAAATGGACCATAGAAATACTGTAGTTGATTTACCTGAAGAGAAGATGGTGATCATAGTACCCTCTGGTCATTTGTTACATAGCGAACTGGAAAATCACCATGTTTAATGGATAATTCAACTATAAATGGCAATTTTCCACAGCTATGTTAGTTTACCAGAGGGTATATTTTTATGATCCTCCAGGGAAGGTTTCCATGGCAACGAAACAAACGATTTGGCGAGTCAAAACCCTGGGACCGCAGGTACCCTAAATAGCTGCTTGATGGATGATATGGATGTGTATTCCCCCTGGTATTTCATAGGCAAATTGGCCCATCCCCATTTTCCCATTATATCCCCATTATATCCCCATCAAATCACCATTTAATCACCATTGGTTTTGGTCAAATCACCATTAAATCACCATTTTTGTTGGTTAAAGCACCATTAAATCACCATAAAATCATTTTTTTTGTTGGATGTCCATTGTATCCAACCGTTTTCTGATTAACCAAGTGATCCGCTGCCTGTGGCATGCTGCACCAGGAGGTTTCTTCGCCCATCGACGCTGAGAGCGTGCAAGATGCAGTCCACGGCCTGCCGCGCCTAGATTCCTAGATAGCTAAGTCGGTGAATATAACTCCAAGACGTATGGTTTATGATAATTATTAACTATATTGCAAATAATATATATATATATATATATATGAATACTTACATTTATTATTGGCCAGTTATAAACAGATTTACTGGCGCAAAAAACATGTAATTTTCCATAGCTGTTAGTTTACCAGAGGGTAATTTTGCTCAAGGTCCAACCCCTGGCCCATGGTTTCTGACTTTTCAAAGACCTTCGGCTTGGATTTGCCTCGCGTCAGGAATAGAAAACTGTTGGATATCATGGAAAAGTCAACCAAAATGGCGATTTTTCATGGTGATTCACCCAACAGAAATGGTGATGAAATATGGTGATCTGATGGTGATATCATGGGATCAAACACTGGAATGTCACTGGTGATATCCATCGGCAAGACTTCTCGGACTCCCAAAAGTGGAATCCCCACGATGATTTTGCCACATTCTATGTTGGCAACGTCATCATTCTGGTGTTGAATCATTGCCTCGTGGCCAAATCCCAAAAAGACTGTTGGTTGCTCTCGTCTATCCTTTTTGCTGTTTGGTACAATGCCTTGTTTTATTGTCGGCTGTTGGTGAGATCTCCACAATGTTTCAATCCGTGTTTGTTGCTAATAAAGTCCATTTAAAAAAACCTCTTGGTAACATCTATATATTTTCTCTTGGTAAAAATCCATTGAAAATCACATGTTTCTGGGTGAAATCCTGCTAAATCCGCATGTTTCATCATTTTTACTTGTAAGATCTCCACCTTTTGGCTGGTTCCAACCCCACCTGAACACCCCTTTCTCAGCCTAACCTCGATCTGATGTCGCCAGGGTTTTCGCCCTGTTCCGCGGAGGAACGTGGACTCCATGACGCCATGGATGCAGCGCGACGCAGGGGGGGTAGTAGTGGTTAGTTAGTGGTTATTGTTAGTAAACCCCTTAGTGGTTAGTGGTGGTTGGTAATTTACCTCCAGGTCGCGAAGTTGCTAACTACAATTGCCAGGGTTGCTCCGAAACACTCCAGGTATGTTTGGGAGGTAAATGGAGGAAATATAGAGGTAAAAGGACCCATTTACCCCCGTTGTGGCTATCATTTACCTATAATGAGTTAAAGCCACCCTCTGTTGGGCTTATGGGTGGTATATCGAACAGGTCAGATGGTTCAATGATGTTGATTGAACTATGTAGAAAAAAATGTAATGTTGGATGCTGATTAGTGGCTAGGGTTCGGTATTGTGGCAAAATTTCTCCAAATTATTCTGAAACCCATGTATTGTTTGGAGGGTTCACTTTTGTGGCAAGAAAGTTTGGGAGACCCTTTTTTTTGGAAAAAAAACAACCTCTAATTGCTGAGAGGCAGACTTTTTTTCCAAAAGCAATTGCCAAATTCAAATGCCAAGCCTTTCCCAAAGGAGCCAATCCCTTATTAAACCCTTTTTAAAGAAAAGCTGTTCCACAAGTTTCCAAGGCCCTGGACCAGGAGAGGCTCCATTTCACTTTAGTAGGTTTGTTTGCTGGGTTCACTATTGCAGCAAGCTGTGCCAGAGCAGCTCCTGGAAACCCAGAAGAGAAGCAAGCATTTTCCAAAAGCAATTGCCAAATTCATTTTTTTGGCATTTCAATAAAATACACTAAAGTACTACAAATACTATAAACACTACAAGTACTAAACATACAACAGATACTAATTACAAGTAACTGCTACAAGTACTACACATACCACAACTACTACAGCTACTTTAAATACTACAACTACTACAGGTACAACAAGTACTACAAGTACTACAAGTACTACAAGTACTACAAGTACTACAAGTACTACAAGTACTACAAATACTACAAGTACTACAAGTACTACAAGTACTACAAGTACTACAAGTACATCGGCAAAAAAAAAGTTTTAATTTGATTTCAATTGTAGCCAATTGAAATCCTTACTTAAGTGCGGATTTGTTTTTCCTGGGAAGAAAATGTTTGGCGCTCCACTTTAAAGAGGGACCAGCTATTGTTGAGGGGGGGAGGGGAGGGGGGGGCCTCACACTAATCAGGAACCAACATTACTAGCCACCACTGGAAACAGATGATGGTTGATTGAACTATTTGATAACTACATGGTGCCCGACCCCCAGACGGCCGTGTTTTTCAGGCCATCTTCAGGATCAAAACTGTTGTTTTACTGCAGTGTTTCATGATTTTTTCTTTCCGGTCCTGAGATTTAACGTTTGAACATCTCCCCAAATTACTGATTTTGTTTCATGATTTGGGTTATTTGAAGATCACGGTATAATTAATATAATATAATATAATATAATATAATACAATATAATATAATATAATATAATAGTGGATCTAACTTATACCTCTTCTTGCTCTGCATTTCCTTCATCATCGCGCACGAGCTGCGCAATGACGATGTTCGCCAGAACCTTTGCAGGATTTGTGTATCCTTTGGCCAAACGCCATTGATACATCATCACATGTTTTATATATCAAGATGTTCCTTACAATCACGACCTTTGCCCAAGCGACGTGGGAAGGAGGCTGGGATACTTTCTTTCAAATCCAAGCCACAGCCTATCTGCCACCTGGTTGGTGTGATTCTCGATTGTGTCTCTTTCCTTTCTTTTCCAAGACTTTAGTTCACTGCGTTACCCGTACTTCGGGGAGATTAGTCCACTGTTGTTTTCTTTAGTCCACTGAGAGTCCATTGTCTTTTTTAAAGACTTTAGCAACCCTGTTGCAACGTAGCAGCAGAAAGAGCAAGTAAGCTAACAGCAACCAAATTGCAACGTAGCAGCAGAAAAAACTAGTTGCGGAATGCCCATGTATGCGCATTCCGCAGATGAAAGCACAGAAATGAAATTCCACAAAGACAAGACGCTATTGCCCCCTGGAACCCCCCTGGAACCCCCCTTAAAAGGTAAAAAGGTGATGTTTTTGCCACGGCCGTCTAGGGTAAAAGGGGTCCAACTATGATCGATGGCCATGAAAAATTTCGTTCGCTGATCGTGGCTGAAATCGCCGGTCGAACCACATCAGCAGGTAAAAGAATTTAAGACTCGTCAAGGTTTGAGGCTTTTTTAAAGTGCCTCTCATCCATTAGACCTTTTAGTTATATTATATATGTAGATATATATATATATATGTAGTTATATGTGTATGTAATTTGACGATTGTTGGTCATGTCGCTCTTGTGTCGAACATCGAAGAGGAGAAGAAACGACACTCTCCAGCAGCAACTGACGAATGTAACCCACTGACCCCGGGGGAAGCTAACAGTTTGCTATCAAAAATCACCATTTTGAGTTGGCAAATCTACTAATATTATGGCCATGTTCAATAGCTGTGTGAAATTACCAGAAGATATAGGTTTGTGGGTTCTTTTCTGTTCTTTTTACGATGGTTATAATCATCTATAATGTCAATCCTGGATTAATAAACCCCTAGGCTGTTTAATTGGGAAGGTACCATTTAAGTATCAAATCATGACTATTGGGGGAATACCCCCCTAATTAATAAACCATGGTTTATTAATCCGGGGTTGACATTAATCCAGCTGCGAGTACCATTGACCGTTCATGGATGGACCACGATCCAACTACCTATACATTTCAAAGTGACTAACTTCAGGGTCGATCCTTGACTTGCTGTCCCAACTTTTTTTGCCCCTGGCAGGCTGGAAGGTGCCGCGAACGTCCTCTCGCGACGAAGATTTCGGCTGTCTCACTGCAGAAAAGTCGGAAGCTCGCAGCCCACGGTCGAAAATGCGACTTCTATCGTTTAGAAGCATGATCTGTGATCAACATACATTTAATTATTATATAATTATCTACTTTTTGCATGATTTCTGATCTTTTCTATGATCATTCACATATTTAGATTACTGTAGAACAAAAAAAATGCCAAAAAAATCTCATGATATCGTGACTATCCTGGTTCAATAGATCCCCAAACTGTATATCCACCATTTAGCTCGATGCTTTTCCCATATATATATATGCCCATGACTATATAGTTCGGGGATTTCCCAGACAGCCACGGCAGCCACGGGCTGATGACGCTGGAAGATAATAGCCACAAAAAAAACACAAATCACTATGTTTGATCATTATTGACCTTTAATGGTTTTTAACCATTAGTAACCATTATAACCATTAATAACCACGGTTTTTGACCATTATATAATCATTATATATTAACCATGGTGTTTAATTTCAATCAAGGTCTTTAATCATCTGTCTAAGATAGGTTGCCAAGCTTTTGGACGTCCTAAACCGTGGGCTCACTCGTTGCATGCAGTGCTGACATGACCGATGCTCACTGTGCGCCAGCGTGCGATGCTTGCAACGGTGGCGCCGGAAGAGCCACCAAACAACAGCTCTGACTGTCAGTTGGTGAAACTGAACCAGCAAAACTTAGGATTCTACTGGCAAGAAATCAAGATGTTGCCAACATGTTTGTGGGTTTACCAACACAAATTAAGATTTTACCAACAAAAAAAAACTGATTTACAGTTCCGTGGAATCAACTGACTTTCTGAGGCATTTTTATCTCAAGAGTGGTGAAAACCGTCCGAACCCTTTCAAGGGTTATGAGCCCAACGTCATAAGGGTTCATCCGTTCAGTTTCATCTGTGGG
>Ga0126342_10016590_pt1 | contig 12823 bp, 11 predicted proteins | sample Cyp1metagenome_FD_92528 | JGI IMG/M metagenome (GOLD analysis project Ga0126342, IMG submission 92528) | Coral microbial communities from Lord Howe Island, Old Settlement Bay, Australia - Cyphastrea 1 metagenome | ecosystem: Host-associated > Invertebrates > Cnidaria > Coral ...
CTGCGAAAGACACTAATATGATGACGCCCAAGATGCTGCTTAAAACCGGCCTGATCCTGCTTCATGCCGTGGTAGACTCGCTTCAGCTGGTTGTACAAGAAGCGCAACATCTCCAAGCACATCAAAAAGAAACAAACAAAGTCAGGTTAAAAAAACAAACTTTACTTCGTGTGATCCCCACCATGACATTTATACATTTTGTTACTGGCAAATCTTCTGGCATTCTATCTGACATATTTTCTGGCATTCTATGTGGCATATCTTCTGGCATTCCATCTGGCATTCTATCTGGCATATCTTCTGGCATATTATCTGGCAAATCTTCTGGCATTCTATTTGGCAAACATTCTGGCACTTTATCTGGCATATATTCTGGCATTCTATCTGACATTTTATCTGGCATACCTTCTGGCATTCTTATGGCATTTTATCTGGCATATCTTCTGGCATTCTATCTGGCCGTTGAGGTCCAGCGGTGCGCACTGAGCTGGGAAGGTCCCAGGTTGAGGTCCAGCAGTGCGCACTGAGCTGGGAAGTTGGCAAAGGAGGAGGAGGCTGCGGGCGGGCATGCGCTCTGATACAATCTAACAACCCTCACCTGGCAGGTGGGGAAAAAATGAAAATTTTATTTTTAATGAAATTTAACCAATTTTGATTTTTTTGTTTTTTTTTAATTTTATTTTTTGTATTTTTCTTAATGTCTATTTAACAATAAATAAAAAAATATATATATTTACAAAAAATGAAAATATTTTTAAAAAAAAATGAAAAACAAATAGTAATAAAAATAAAATAAACATATTAAAAAAAAAATAACAAATTTTGGAAAACCAATGAAAATTGTAAAAATAAAATTTTCTTTCGTTTGGAAATGAAATCAAAATGCATTTCTAATCAAAATGCATTTCTTTTGTTTAAAAAAACGTGCAGAAATCATAGCAGGAAAAAGAAACAAAAAAAAGTAAAAAGTAAAAATACATTACCAATATAGTTTCAAACTAAGCAAAAGAAGGGTATCAGAGGACACATTCACTGTCTCACCATGGCCGTTTTGTTCAGCTGCTAGTGCCATTTGCTCGTTTTTTTTTGGAGGCTTGCCCCCTAACTTTAGGGGACAACGTCATGCAAAACGAGGCTTGACGAAAAATAATGTGCTGATAAAAAACAAGATGCATCAATTTTAAGCGATTTTTAAAAAAGAACCTTGCTTAAATTCAAGCTGGGTTGCTTAAATAAGAAAACCTTGCTTGATTGACTAAACCTCTCTTAACAAAAGTCGTTAATTAAAGAGTTTTAACTTGATTAACAAAGGTTTTCTCTTAATTAAGGTAAAAGCCGTTAATTCAAGAAGATTAAAAAGCAAGGTTAGCGTAAATAAGCAAGGTTTCGTTAATTAACAAACAACGGAACTCCTGGACAATGCCTTCCAAAGCTCGCAAAGCCAATACAGCAAAGAAATGTCTGAGAATAGAATAGCCGAGTCCAACCATGTAAAATCAATAGTTTGCACAGAAGGAAACGATTTTGTTCCAATGCTTTTTCGCTGTGGGTGGCCTGCTAAATGCTGTGACCGCATATACACATCATGGTATGGACAGCTGGAAAAGAGGGAGCAACTGCCGTGCGTGGCTTCTCACTTTATACCCATCACATGTCCCACAGATTCTTTGCCAGGAATCCATTACAACAAGAACAGGTAGTCAGGTAAGCAGTGATGAAAGTGAGACATGTGTCGAAGTAGAAGGAAACCCAATGTCTCTGGCACTGTTCGCCAGGATTGTTGAACATGTCTGTTGGCATGTTGCAAATAAACCTGTCTTTTTTGGTCCAAAACCCCAAAGAGGGTTCATCCAGGGATCTCAACACACAACATGGAATCCAAAAGTGAAGATCCAAAATTTGCCAAACCCAAGATCAAATTCAACATATAAGAGGCAATTCCCAAAAGTGAGGAAGCAGAGTTCTCCAACTTCTATTTTTCTGGTATTGAGAATGTTGGCTGCAAACAAAAAGGATTTGCTTGTGGTCCTCCAGGCTTTTTGTTAGCAAGGAAACCCGCTAGTGGCTGGTACAGGCATTGGGTGGCACTCAATAAATATATTTAAATAATATATATATATATAAATAATATATATATATATAAATAATATATATATATTTAAATAATATATAAATATATAATTATATACTATATATATTTAAATAATATATATATAATTATATACTATATATAAAAAAATATAATATATATATAATATATATAAATACATATATATATATAATATATAAATATATATCTATAATATATAATATATATATATAATATATATATAATATATATATATAATATAAGCTATGGCCGGGGCGGCGCCTGGGACCACCTTTGGTGTGGACCTTGGCTTTTCCCCATCTATGCCCCGATTGCTTCCATTGCCATTCCGCTTGCCATCCGTGCAAACGCTCCGCGGTACCACCTCTATTGCACCCCGCCCTGGGCCCACCGAACCCTCCAAACGCTTCCCGGCAGCGCGTCTGCCCTTGATAGGCTGCAGTTTGCCATCCCTCCAACGCCTCCGTTAGCCCATTCTATATATTATATACACCTTATTGTAGATGCCTAAAAACCTCACTTTCTGGGTACATCCCCGTTAATAGAATGTTGCAAGCTACCAATCAGTCTTGGTAGAATCACTCTATACGACTTATATAATGATGTTATATTCTCAGATGATAGCTCAATATACCCCATCATATACCCATAAAATACAATTACATATCCATTAATATCGAATCGTTACGCGTATAATTGGTTATAGCTCCATTTGTACTAGTTCAATCCCCATGTTTAGTCACAATGCTATACCCCCCAGACCCGACTAAAACAAACAAACTCCTACTATGGTTGATTCATACCATTCTAATTTAAACAAAACGCATACACCTGTTGTTCGGTTAAACTCAGGATTTTTAACCAACATGGAAGCCTGGTACTTTGGTACTAGGTTCCTAGATTGATGAGTGAGGAATGTAATTGTTAACATGAATCATTATGCAATGAACTCAGGGTTGCTCCCAATACCCCAGGTACAAGAGGGGTAGATTGGGTAACTATAGAGATAAAATTGCCAATTTCGCCTCCTCGCGGCTATCATTTACCTACAATGGACTGGCGCAACCCTGTAACTTGTCAAAATTAATTTTTAGATAGTTTTACATATTCAATCCACATGAACTTGACATGTTGATTAAGTAATGCAATCGATACCGCATTAAGGTATGTTGATTGTGATTGTTGATTATACCAGCATGGCCCGTCCCGGCACTCACCGTTCACCCCGTTCACCAAGTCACGTGTTGCTCGACGGCCACTTCGTGTTCCTGCTGCGCGTGTTCCACGAAGCGGCGCACCTGCGGTTCTTTTTTCCCCGAGGAAATCATATTGTGTGGTGGATGTATCATGGGATGTCATGAGATTTAATGATGTTAATGTGATTTTGGATGATTTTGGCAGATTCTCGTGGACTTTTATAGGATTCTCGGGGCTCCTATGGATATAAATTTGGGATCAATAGGATTTCATTGGAGATGGAATCTTTCACCAAAACTGATACTGGGAATTACCCTGTGCAAAGAGGTGCCCCAGTTCAGAATTGCTAGGTTGGTGCACATAATTCCAATTTCACTATGGTTTATGGTAGGTATATCTATATACTATTCCTATGGTTTGTCAACCAACGTTTACATCACTGGGTGGGCACCACCTTGTGGTAATTTAACAGTGGCTACCCGAACGCTTCTGAAACCATGCGGTAGACATCCCGTTGCTCGACATCCCGTTGGATCCGGTGGTGGATCGCGGATTCGGATTCGGATTTTCGTCAGACGTCAGTGGTCGCCACATGCGAAAAATGTCTGGTATACATTTATCTGTCATATATATGAATGGAATAGATGAATGGAACTATAAAATTATAGTCTATAAATTTATAGATTCCTTAAGTCTGGTGGTTCCATATTTAAAATTTATATGTCATATATATATATATGAACCAATGATGTACCAATTATGTACCTATAGTTTGGGCAATTTCGGATAGATGAAGGTATATGTTGACAGACATACAATACATGGGTAACTAAATGCAACTAGGGTACAGTAGAAAAAAAGCGCACACATTTGGAAAACTGCATTCAAAAGCAACAAATGCACCAAAGTTTGGCAGAACTTACCCTCCGCGAAATTAACATAGACCCTGCCAGATGGGTGGTTGGAAGATGAGTTTCCATTAATGGTGGCAATGTTCAAGGTCATTTCTAGTTTTATGGAGGGTAATCCCGAAAAGTACCTTCTCCTCATCAAATTTCATCAAATTTCAAAGTCCTGTCGCACCTTTTCTTCCAGCCAAGGCTGGAAATCACCGAAGGATTCGGAGTCATGATGCCATCAAGCAGAAATCTTAATGGCAAAAAGATCTAAGAATCAAGAAGATGGGTTTGTCGAAACGCCGTGGTGAGTAAGATTTCCAAGTAGGTCCCATCTATAAATCAGTTTAATCACTATGGTGATTTTCATCACTTCCAATTCGTACGATGATCCAAGTAATTACCCCAAAATAGAATGTGTCAGGTGATGATTCTGGGTAGCCTATTAATCATGATTAATCACTTTTATTAACCATGATAACTATGGGATTAATCACTTTTATTAACCATGAAATTTCTGGGTAGCCTATTTTCCGACCCATGATGGACTTCTCACCATCATGACCCCGCGCAACAGCATTCCTTTAAGGAATACTCACCCCTGGCAACGCCCACAGGTTTCAGGGGCGAAGAGGAGTAACCTCGAGGCTTCTCAAATACTCCTCAGCTTCGACATGGGATGGTTGGTGTATGGCTTCTATTGGACTTGTTATAGGTGGTAAAGGCTATTTTAGGATACATTTTACCACCATATTCTTGGTAAATATGAGGTAACATATTCCTCAGCTTCCACATGTTAACCATCCTATACCCCCCAGTAAATTAACATAGACCTTGCCAGATAGGATTTGGAAGATGAGTTTCCACTAAAAATGGGTGATGTTCAGGCTCTATGACTCTATGTTAATTTACCAGAGGGTATCGTATAAATAATATTATCTGTTAAGGCTTTGATTGGTGGGGAGGTTGACCTTTGCCGGTTGACCTCTTCTGGGGTTCCCTGAAACTTCCATGGTTGGCTTCCAGGTGAAGATAACTTGGCTGGAACATGTCGCCCTCTTATGTTCTTGTTTCAAGGTGGGTTTTCCCATGAAATCCACATGTTTGATGGTTCAAGCATGCTATGAAAATCTATGAACAACCTACACAAGGTATTATTTATATATATATATATATAAAAAATCTTCATCAATACAGCCATCAAGCGACTGGGCATTTCCCAAACACATTTCCAGAAACATGACGTTTCCGTTACGGTGCCGAGCTTCCTGTAGTTCTTGAGTCTTTCGCGTGGAACGACTTTGGTATCCACGGTCAAAGAGCTGAGGGCCTTGGTTTGTTCGGTTTCCCAAGTCATGGGGGGTACCCCAAAATCGCTGGTTAATAAATGATGATTAAACCATGGTGATGGAAAATTGTGGTTTATAATGGATGATAACTAGGGGTAGCCCCATGACTATGGAAAACTCCATATAAATTGCTGAATGTTTGGCTTAGGCATATAACAAGATATAACTATACTGTGTTTATAAACCAACAAAAATAACTGGGGGGGGTCTCACCTTGCAGTATGTCTTAGTATGTACCTGGAACCCAAATTACCTTCACTCACAAAGGATATCACACAGGAAGTCGATGGAACACCAGAAACGTACCACCATGCTGGAAATCGTACCAATGTTGATGATTTCCGACAATCAACCATATCACTGATATACCATGACATGAATAAACCAATCATAGCCGATTCACCGAATCCCATTGGATATAACATGTATATTGTGTATTAAATCTGGCCCGAATAATAATATCACTAACGGAAAAATATCTGAAACTTGCGGTCATTTAAGGATGCTTCCAATATCTAAGCAAAATTATTGTCACATCACGGTGATGTCATTATAATTTATCCATATATATATATATAACATACACATGTATATAAATGTGTATCACATCAAACCATGAAGATAAATATAAATCATAAATACAAATCACTAATATAGACGCATTGATATAACAATTTTAAGGTCGCTAAAACAATAATAAACCATCCCCAATTTCACCCTAAATGGTATAAACCATTACCCAATGGGTAGTTTATTATTGTGTTTCCATGTTTTTGCCCACAGTATTTCCCCAGTGTTTTTACCATCCCATCCCATCCCATCATCACCATCATCATCATCAATCCATAAACAATCAAATTATCAAACCATCAATTCAACAATGGTGCAGCATCCCATATATATATGATATATATACATATAATTAACTATATACCATCTATAAAATCATTAAACAAAACAAATCACAAAGTATACAACCCATCGAACCATTATAACATTATTATAGATGCCATTACAAATTTATCAAATCATCAAACCATCGGAAACCATCAGAAACCATCAGAAACCATCAGAAACCATCAAACCATCAAACCATCCCCAATTTCACCATAAATAGGTGGTATAAACCATTCCCAAATGGCTTGTTTATTGTTTTTTCCACATTATTCCCCAGGGTTTTACCATCCCATCCCAACTTCATCACTAATACACACCACTAATTTATAAACCACTGACCACTAGCCACTCATCTTTCATAAACCGTTCAAACAGAGATGCCAAACTTATAAACCATATATCATATATATATATATATAAACATAAATAAACCATCAGAAACCATCAAGCCATCATCCGCTCCCATCCCCCATAACGCCAAGTCGCTAATCCCCACGCGTCCCTGCAGCAGTTCCAGTGGCGTCAGCTTCGCCACCGCGCCACGCCAGGCCCGCGCCGAGGGGTCGCCCCGGCACTGCACCAGGCGCTTGGCCAACGTCACCTGGGGCGAAACGCGGCTCGTTGCGCCACGGCCGGGGACAACGGGGAAACACAAGGCCATTTGAGTGAAACAAGTTGAAAAACATAGGGAAAATCACCATTTTTTGCGGTGGAATAATATGGAAAGTTAAGAAACATAGGAAACAAATGATCATGTTGAGCGGTAACATATGGAAAGAGATCGACACTTCAAGGACAAAGATGGAGGTTTAGTGACGAAAAAGCCTAGCTGAACCGGTGAACATGGTGCCTTTCTTGACCCACATAAATGGGAATTCAAACCCTGAAAAGGTAGATGTAAGTAGCAGATGATGATATCAACCTGAATTAAAAACGAATTGAACCAGTGACGATGTGGATTTGTCCAATGATGCTATGGCATATCATGCTGGTTTGTTCAGTATTTCCAGCCGCAAAAGGACGAATTAACAAGTGAATACAAGTGAAACATGTGGATTCGACCAGAAAACAGCGGTTATTCATCAAACGAATACGTGACCATCAGTTGAAATAGGGGTGCTATCAGCAAAGTGGTGAATTCCTTCAATGAAACTTGGGATTTTGCCAGTGATCACAGTATATCAAACCTGTCCAACTTGGAATTTGGCCAGCTCAAATAAATCACCGCACGTTAACATCTTTATGTGGGTATCATTAAAACTCAAGAAATTGGATTGTTGCCGTATAATATCCGTCATTTTACCTAGACAGTCTTGCGACATACACATGGAGATTCACATGGGTGCCAACCTCAACATACTGATGATGATGTTGATGATGATGATGATGTTGATGATGCTGGTGGTGGTGGTGGTTGAAGCAACGCAAATGGTGATGACTGATGACATTCAATGCGAAATAGGGATAGACCTTCTCCCAAGGAAAAGCGATACCTATTCCATGGGTGGTGGAGTTACCGCAAGAAGCAAAAGCGATACAATCATGTACGTGCGTGCCTATTCTGTATCTTGCTGGGTAGGTCATCATTAAAGTATAACTGAAAGTCACAGAGTTGGGATCGGAGCTCCGCTTAGTGACCTGAAAACTAACTATTCATGTGTGCTTTTCATGTAATTACATGTTATTCAACTTGAGACTTAATCAACTCTAGGCCGCAGACCTGTAGCCCAACCCCAAGATGCCGAAAAGCCAAAAAGAAACCAATGGTTTCAGGTGCCACATGTCCCAGCCAATTCTAAAAAGTCCAAGCTACATTACACCCATTATAAATCCCCATTGTATCCCAATGTATCCACATTCTATCACCATTTTGGATGCTTAAATCACCATTGTATCCTTCAGTTTAGCAAGTTTAGTAAACTGTAAACTGACATACCTATGGAAAATGAAGCATTCATGGTTTTCCACTTCGCAAAGTCTTAGTTTTACCGGAGGCTGATGTCCAAGGTACATCGCCATCCCACATGCAAATGGTATGCAGCGGAGTCCTACCGCTCGCATCTCTCAGGGCAGGATCTGCTCTGGCCCTGGCAGCGGCCCAGGGTGAGTTGGGTACAGGTGATACATTCAATGATGGAATTATATGGAATTATTGGAATTTTCATGGGAGTTTCATAGGATTTAATGGGCATTGAAAGGATTTTAATGAGAATTTGATGGGAATAAAGCTGATGTTCATGGGAATTGAATGGATTTTGTGATGATTTTCATAGGGATTTAAGTAACAAACATGGAGATATGAATAGGATCTAGCCTCTGGTAAACCAACAGTTTGCGAACTGGAAAGTGACCCATTTATAAATGATATACCTGTTATTTATGATGATGTTGATTTACCATAGGGTATCTGAACTAACAGTTTGCTTTGGAACATGACCCATTTATAGATGATTTGCCGAGTAACAAATGAAGCTCTTTCCTCTGGGAAGGACTAAAATGGCTAGAAAATCTCAATTTTCGCGGGAAAATTACTGAGATAATTTCATGTATAATCATCAAACTAAATGACTTTTCCAGCTAAACCAGGACAAACTACTGGAGGATATGAGTTCCATAGATTCGATTCTAATCATAAGCGTTGCAGCGCTGCTCAATCGTCAAACAGCTCTTACTAGCCTGCATCCGCCCAACCAACCATCCTGCCAACTTTTTCCCAAATGTTGTAGCAGTTGAGATACCCTTTGGTAGTTCAACTTAATAATGGAAAATCACCCTGTCTAATGTGTAAAACATCTATGAATATGAATACATATATGAATGGGCCATTTTCCAGTTTGCAAACTGCCAAGTTACCCTCTGGTAAACTAACATAACTATGGAAAATCACCATTTTTAATGGGAAAATCCACTATTTCTATGGGCCATTTTCCAGTTCGCTATTTTGACATAACCAGAGGCTACTGGAGGATATCCACATCCACATCACCACCATAGCCACCTGAAGAGATGTTCGAAGATGGTGCTGCGTCCGCTGAGATCTTCCCATTCACTGGCCGTGCGTGTGCGCTCCGACATGAAATGCAAGGGGCTTTTCAGGTCGAAGTGTCGCCTCAGGACAGGGCACGCTGATGCATGGCACGGTGATATAATTTCTTTCTCTCACGGGTCATCCAAACAGGAAACAACAACGACATAGGACAAGAATAAAGAACCTGGTTGGTGTTTTCAACCCCTCTGAAAAAGATGACACGATGCAAAACAACTACAATAATCGAGATCTTTTTGCAATAGCCATGGATATCGTCTCCCATGTTCACCCAGGGAGTTGGAGATTCCAACCATGAGGATCGCGAGAAGAGAAACAAAATAACCATGTGAGGCGAGGGATATATAAAGAAAACAAAAATGGGGGGCAATGATATCAATCTACACTTGGAACAGTTCGTTTATGTTTGTCGATGTTTCTCGGTTAAACCCAGGTTGTTGAAGTCTTCCAGTTGGTTTAGACCCCCTGTTCTGAAATTGACACAGAAAAGAACCACATATGTGAAACCACCAACCAAATCTATATCCCTAACTGGTTGGTGGTGCAATAACCATCTTGAAAAATTATGGAGTTCGTCAATGGTTGGTGGATTATCCCATATATGATGGAAAATAATCCAAATGTTCCAAACCACCAACCAGTTAAGCATCATTGACCATGATATTGACACCATCATTACCTGGAAACCAACCAGTGTTAGTTTTACCCACATCTACCTATCCCTGATATATCACGGTCATATTGTTGAGTACCACCCATTCCTGGCCAGTATCTCAACTCACCTACCAGCTATTTCTGGTGATGACTGGGGGATGGTTTATTATTGTTCTACCCACATTAGTGTAATAGATATTTTGGAGTATAATCCATTGTCAGACAGACCCATTTGAGCCATTAAACATTACCCATATCCCATCTCATTATATCATATATAGACTCGTTGGCTGATAGGTTTCCATTTATCATAATCCCCCAATAAATTAGGTAGTATAAGTTCGAACAAATTAACCCACCAACCAAGCTATTTTTAAATGGTTTATTTTATGATAACCAGTCATCCAATGAAAATGCCGTCCATGTCCCTTGGTCGTCCTCCAAGTGACAGCTGCACGTTGCACAGCGTGGGATTTTGCGCCAGCTGCTGCTGGACCTTTTCCACTTCACGCCGCACTAAAGCATCGAAGAAGGCCAGTTTCGCCTGAAACCAGCAACAATAAAGCGTGGGAGGAGGTCTTACTCTCTGGTAGACTAACATAGCTATGGTACAAACGGCCCATTGATAGTTGGTTTACCTATAGTGATTGTCCATATTTACGTTAAATTACCAGAGGGTAAGTGTACCCAACAATTGTACGATACTTCTATAAACCAGCCGAAACCTAATTTGTGTACTATCCATAAGACGTCTACTATCACCATGTTTGATCGTAACATCATATTACAAAAGCAATTTTGATGATGAAATACCCATTGACTTCGTCCTAGAAATGTAACACCATATAATTCATGTATTTATTAATATGTATTAATTATTATGTAGTTAAATAGTTATAGTAGCCGCAGTCACAATTAGTCTAAACCTGGTAATTTCATAGTAACCACAAGCTAAACCCAAATGCTCCATGTTTCTTGCACAGTTACCCTAAACATGACTCAAATATGGGGAACTCTATATGAAGCATATGCAGTGTGTAAGCACAAAGAAACACAATTAGATAACAATCCCCCCAACTAACATGACGACCCGGCCATTTTTTGGGGCTAGAAATGGGTTATCTCCAGGGTCGGGTTGTTTAGTCAGGCGGCTGGTAATGAATTGCAACTTACCAGGAAGTGGTCGAAAAATCTCCATTGTGATCCCACCATTCGACTAATCAAGCGACTAACTTACTGGAGGGTGACCCCACTAGTGAAGTGAATTAAACCACCCTAAGATGGATGAATGGCCCCATTCATGGTGAATTAACTATTTAAACCATGAGAGATTCATTAAATGGTTAATTGACCATTTACCCTCTGGTAATTTGGTACATAGCTATTCAAAATGGCCCATAGAAATAGTTGATTTACCGAACTTAAAGATGGTGATTTTCCAGTTCGCAAACTGTTAGTTTACCAGAAGGTATATTCCCCCACATCATCCATTTTAGTAGGATTTTCCATGAAATAAACCATCCAGCTATTGGGATATCCCCATTTCAGGAAACCCCCAAGTTGTCATCGTATCAAGTTCAATGATGGTCAACCCACTCCATCCACTCCACATCTCAGGAGAGGGTACATCCACGGGTTGAACTTTCCCCATTTCAGGAAGTGAATTTTAAACACATCCAAACTGGCTGGTGGTTGACCTACCCCTCTGAAAAATGATGGAGTTCGTCAGTTGGGATTATGGAAAAATATAATCCATTCATGTTCCAGTCACCACCAACCAGTATATCTCATGAAAACCATTATTAACCAGTATTAACCACCATTATTAATGGCTGTTCCAGTCACCACCAACCAGTTATCAATCACCATTAATCACCAGTATTGACCATATGATTCTCCATTTTTCAACCACTATGAACCATTATTAACCATTATTAACCATTATTAACCATTATTAACCAACCAGATAATTAACAAAAATCATAAAGTCAATGAACACCCCCGGGTCACCTCCAACAGCCACCCCGGCGCCGCCTTTCGCGCCTTCTCCTCCCGCACCTTGCGACGAATTTGTTCATCGAAGACATCGATGCCCACGGTGCCTTCGATGTCGCGGAGGATCCTGGCGATGTCGCGGCGCTGGGACGTCATCGGAGGCGATTGGTAGCTGAACAGCTGGGGGGTGGAACCAAGAAACATTGGGTTGGTTTTGTTGGGAAAATCTAGAGGAACCCATGGTTTTTACCATCAAATTGATCGGGTTTTCCTGCAAATTTTCCCATCATCCAATTCTATGAAAGAAACAAAAAAAACTTGGAACATATTGGAAAACAAAGGATGATCATCGGATGATGTTGGTACTTCACATGTACTTCACCAACAATGTTTCCGTTGTCTACAAAAACATGATATTCGGTTGGTCCGATGAGGATTTAACCAGCAATTTGTTTATTCCACCCAGACGGTATTTTTTAATCCACTACAGTGCGGGATCTGTGATGGTACGGCGGGCATGGATGGGCTCACTCCAATGTGGTACTGTACATACAAATTCAAAAACTAGACGACGGTTGGCCCGAGAGCGAAAAAGATGTTTTTCAAGCAGCTCTGAGGATGGTAGTCGTAAAAGATAGTCGGTGAATAGTTGGTGAATTTTATATGAGCTATGGAAAGA
>Ga0126342_10016591_pt1 | contig 12822 bp, 8 predicted proteins | sample Cyp1metagenome_FD_92528 | JGI IMG/M metagenome (GOLD analysis project Ga0126342, IMG submission 92528) | Coral microbial communities from Lord Howe Island, Old Settlement Bay, Australia - Cyphastrea 1 metagenome | ecosystem: Host-associated > Invertebrates > Cnidaria > Coral ...
TAACGCAAGGAGTTTGAGGTGTGGACTAGTACCTGGCTTTTCTGGCCGCAGACGTGTCAGGACTGTCAGTGCTAGTACCCCCGATAATATTACCCGGGTGAACCTGTCGCGAACAAAAACCACGAACCAGTCATGTTTGATGCTGTTTTCACCACAGTGTCCACTTTGCAGGCGCCTCAACAGGGAGTTTCTGGCCACCAAGTTGCCAGCACGACGTTTGGAGCCGCTTGGGTCAGAGTTTTGGCTGCGGCCATGATGAGGTACCAATGGGCCTGCAAGAGCCAGTGGTTGGTAAATGTCCCGTTGAACGGAGATTTTGAACATCACTTTCAACGGTGGAGATGAGGAATCCCCTTTTTTGTTGGGTGATGTGTGAGATTCATGTCTTGAGGGCGGCCAATCATGTTGAGTCATTCCTAAATACTCACCAGTCCTTATGACTATAAACAGAAACTGTATGGGTTTCATTAACAACATCAATAAAGACAAAGACTCCCGCGATCTCAGAAAGATTAAGGCACAGAATGGTACTAGAGAATAGTTATTCTCCCTTTCCCTTCACATTACGCATCTGGGTCAATGATAACGACCTCACTGTTCACCCGTTAGTGGGGACAATTACTGTACATATCATATAGCCTTATTTCAGGCTAGTGAAGTAGAATTATTTTCCCAGATATGTTGAGCATATGAGGGTTTGCATAAAATGGTGGTACCCCAAAATCAGCCATTTTATTTTGGGATTTACATGGATTTAAAACCATCCAGCGTTTTCGGGGGATCCCCATGACCATGGAAACCTCCATATTAATACCATATTTTGACCATGGCAAATTTAAAAACCCAACCTCAGTTGGGTCTGCAAGGTGATGCCTATGTCAATGGCCATTTCAGGAACCTAAATTGGAGGTATCTACCATATATAAGGCCTATGTAAGGCCTATGTAAGGAAATATCCCCACAAAATATGGCCTTATATGGTACAGTACCTCCATTTTAGGATCCTGGAATTCCCATTGACTATGCCAGCGATGGGTTTCCCAGAATATTTACCCAGTAAATTAATCCAGAAACATCCCAACATCCCCCGGAATTCGCGAATTCCAAGGCCTTGGTATATTGCTTCTGCAGATGCTTCAGGGGCCATGGCTTGAGATGAACACTGCGCCCCAACGCAGAAGAAAGGGATGGGATGCTGTAGGAGGATCCACTTACCAACTGGGTGATATAAGGTTATCACCCATGTTTTGTCAAGGGGATAAGCCTAGTTAGGGGACATACTAAGCAGACTAACCAGATACTAACTGGGATGATCCTTCAAGTATACCCAGGCTGGTAGTCTAAGATTTTTCATGGAAAATGGCAATGTTTAAGAGGTATATAAATCATCTACAAATGGGTCATTGAATCTTTTTTTTTCGTAGTTTGGATCTTTTTTGGTAGAAACCACTGTTTCAGGGACATGTGATGGGGATATAGTCGAATGTATGATCTAACTAAATGGCGGCAATCAGAATTCCATTGGAGAAGACATGAAATGAGAGAACACGAGATTTAACCAACAAATAGTGGATAATTACTGCAGGTATAGACCCAAGCATTTTACAGTGGTTGATTGTAAATAACATTTGGGTTGAAACCAATGCTTTGGTTAGGCGCAGCTGGATTAAAGTCTAAGTCATGTGTTTTCATTTGGGACACGCACTTCAGATTTCAACAATGACAATGGTTGCGTTGTTGTGGTGGCCTGCATTCAAACAGCAGCAAGATCACAAGCAGCTCTTGGCACCGGTTTGGGGGTGTCAGTTGGGTATGACACAATGGAGGCCAGAAAAGCCCCCTTGGGTGACTCTCTTATCCAGCTGCTTGAACTGAATACCATGCAGAAACCTGTATATTGTATCCAAATCATGTCAATGGATGCATATTTACGTTTAGGGGAATCATGTTTATTTATAGGCATCCCTGGCTGGTTTTTCAGCCAGCCATGTAGTTTCACGATCGAAAAAGCATGGCGTTTCATAGTGAAATCAGGTTGAACATCAACTAACAGCCATGTTGGGTTCTCCGTGTGAGGATCAATGGAGAGGAACATTTGGGCGTTTTTGGATGAATCTTATCCATTCAGCCCACCCAAAACATGGAAAGATTGCCAGAGGTTTGATTCAGAAATCTTCACAAGATGTCACTAAGATGCACTAAGTACAATTTAAACCCATTATATTGCAACTATTGCAACTATACATGTTTAATTACATCCCATTAAGTCTCCAGAAAGTAATCCGTTCCTCCTATGACAAAAACCTTCATATTAGGGTGAAGGGATTCTAGTTGGTTCAAGCCTAATGTCCTAAATATTAGTAAATTTAGGCTGAAGGGGATTGTAGGTACAATACATATATGGAGGTTTTCTAAAAATAGGGGTACCCCTGTTCATCATCCATTTTTGCTTGGGATTTTCCCTTATAAACCAGCGTTGTTGGGGTACCTCCATAGAGATATACCCCACAAGGTGGTGCCCCCTAGATAGCTAAGTTGGTTTATAACTCCAATAGCTATGGTTTATAGGTGATATATCTATAGTTAATGGGATTACAAACCAACTTATAACTTGGGGGGCACCACCTTGCACTGTTGCTTGGTCACCTTTAAGGACAGCCCCAAGTACCAGCACTGCTGCCTGGTGGCTGCCGAAACCGCCGCAGCCCTGGGTCGCCTGAGCTCCAGTACCGGCGCGGGTAACGGCGCGGCCGCGACGCTGCCGGCGCTGCTGCAGAATTCCTGTGGCCATGGCGTTACGGGAGGCTTGGGCTGGGGTTTTATCTCGAAAAATGATGGAAAAATGGTGGGTGTTCATGGGATATTGGAAATAAGTGGTTAAAGCAACTTGGTAGTTCAGGACTTTTTGTGGTTTTTTGGGTCATCTTGGGATGATTGGAATGTCATAAGAGTAGCTCTTGCTAGAGCTGCTAAATGTCAGCTTTCCGGGGTGCGTGGAGGATATACCAACCAGTAACATAGTCATTTTCATGGCGTATCGTCATGGCTAAGAATGGTTCAAAATGGCTAGAGCCTAGGGTGCTGAACGCTGAAGCTATTCTTTATGGGTGAAATGGCTGCCAAAAAGATATTTTGGCATATGCCATTGGGTAAGCCGACTGGTAAAAGCCGCAGGCTCATTTAGGGACATGGGAATGGCATGTCCTGCTGAGTGAATCAAACTCTTGGACATCATACTTTGCTCGTTGTTGGTCCCTTCCATTTGAACTGCAAACTTTAGCCACAATCGTTTGGCCTTCAACCACCAGTATCATCAATCGTGCTTGGTTTAACTATTGCCCGTTGGCATTTTCCTGGCTGCCATCATGCCATCATGTTCATTTGATATCTTTGTTTTCTGTTCCCCCATTCCACTAAGCTTCCCATCAACATCCAATACCTGGTACTTCTGTAGATGAAAACCCCGACACCAGGCGACGCTACGAGACCCGGACTTCCGTTTCTGGAAAATCTGACAGAAGATTCCAGGGAGCTGCAGCAGTCCTACAGGACAGCTGACAGCTGAAGTAGTTGAAGCATGTTGAAACAGTTGAACTGGGGTCAGTTCAAGTTTCTTGTGAGGTGGATACCCTCTGGTAAACTAACATAACTATGAAAAATCACCATTTTCAATGGGTAAATCCACTGTAAATTGTCATTTTCAATAGCTATGTTAAATTACCAGAGGGTAGTTGAGGGTTCTCATTCGGTGGCATCAAGCAGTGAGTTAGTTCCCCACTGCTTGGAGTGTTCTGGGCACCGATGTTTTGGGCGCCGTCCCACAGAACCTGGCTTCGTGCCGAGACGTTGGAGGCGAAATTGGAGCCATCTGTGAAGGATTTTTGGGAGGAGCAGCTTGGCACGGCACGGAGCCATCTCCATCTCAACCGTTTTATGGGAGGTTTCCACGGGGCATTTCCAATGGATAATATGGATATGGATGGTTTAGAACATGGAAAATCGATCTATAAATGGATGATGGTAGGGGGAACCCCCCTATACATATATAGAGAGAGAGAGAGATAGAGAGATAGATAGATAGATAGCTAGCTAGCTAGCTAGCTAGGTAGGTAGGTAGGTAGATAGATAGGTAGGTAGGTAGATAGATAGATAGGTAGGTAGGTAGGTAGATAGATAGATAGGTAGGTAGATAGATAGGTAGGTAGGTAGATAGATAGATAGTAATCCCCAAAAAATAGACCAGTGTGAATCTTCATTTATCCCATCCCCCCAATATTCAACACTACCCCAGAAACCATGGTTTAGTAGGGGGTTCCACTAAATTGGGACCATGAAGGAGGTGTTTTTTTCATGGGGATTTACCTTCCTATCTTTTTGGGGATGACTATAAATGCATATGAATGGAGGGAAAAAGACTACAGTAAATCAAACCTGGCTGCACTTCCCTGGATTGGAGGGATAATGTCAACCCTGGATTAATAAACCATGGCTTATTAATCCGGGGTTGACATTACCTAGGATATTCGTCAGGCCCTGAGGCTAACGGGTTTGGTAAGGGGCAAGTTCCTTCCCCACACTTGTAGAACATTTTCAGAACTCTCTCAGATTTCAGCATCTTTCAGCCTTCAGGTGCCTTACCTTAAAGGCCTCCCGCCCAAAGCCTTCAGATCTGGCCTCGCACCCCTGCATGGCGCTGCCCTCGGGCTGCCAGGTGTGGCCTGGGCTGATGATCCCGCAGGGCATGGCCCTGGCACGTTTGTTTTTTTTCAGTGAGGAAAAATCCGTGAAAATGATGGCAAACTCCATGTCAATCCTGAAATTGAACAAAATGCATGAGAATTGGAATGGGCATCATCCACTGGGAAATTCCTAACAGAAAGTTTTGGATCAACCGTGGATGGCTTCGAACTGTCCAGGAGACTGGCCACTGGAGCCCCTACGCCAAACTGCCCGGAGGTTGGACAGGGCCGACTCCCGCACCATGAGAAAACGCCGTGTCCATAACTAGTTTGCTAAGTTGCTTTACAACTGTCATAATTAACATGTGTTTACTAAAAGTAGCTTAGGCTTGTTGGGTATGAGATGGTATGATAAGTATAATAGGTATAATACAACATAATACACGCACACATGCACACACACATAATATATATATATAGGTCCTGCTTGCAGTTTTTTGATGGAAAGTAGAGTCACTTGAATTGGTGGCCGTTTTCATTCAAGTTGTCAGTGTCATGCAATGGAAACTATCTTAGCGGTCTCTTTCGGATCTTTCCTTGCTGGGTGGTTTAGTCGAGACTGGTCGATTCCAAAGGGTGCCGAGCCATTTGTTTGTCGTTGCGATTGCGCATCGATTGGAAGTGTTCCTGCAGCGAGTGATCAGCAATCGACTGGAGGAGGCACCTGGTTCTTGTGGGCATTGTTGATCATTCTTGTGGTGGCTGTTTTTAGCAATACTGCTTTGGCCTTGAGGATTTCACTACGTGATTCTGGAACTGGAACTGATCGAGAGTTGACATTCAGTGTCAAGGGGAAATCCAAGGGTGTTTACGGTGCTGCTAGGCCATTGCAAATCACAGGGTAGCTGGGACTATGGCACTCTATCCACCGGGGACCCTCATCTTTGTCAACTATGGTGAGCGACCACAATGCATTCATTCCCGGTTGGTCCTTTCCCATGTCCATGAGGATGATTACATAGTGCTGACGCCTGATGGCGACCTGTATAGTGAAACCATGAGCCCACAGAACCCAGACTTCACCGGTTTCTTCCCATCTCTTCCTGGGGGTGGCATACCAGCTGGTGTACGAGCTGCGAATGTCTACAGTTTCGCTCCTATGACTGCGGCGGAGTATGCTGGGCACATGGAAGCTGGCAGACAAGCTGCAGATGCCGAGCGTTTGGTGTTGGGCGTTGCAGCTGCTGCCAGTCCAGTTGCAGTTTCTGAGGTGTGGGTTCTTGCTGAGTTCATAGAGGGCAAGAAAATTGGTGATGTCATGGTTCCCCCTGCTGGTTGCCCAACTCTAGACAAATGGGGTTTGATGAAGTTGACAGATTCCAACGGGCTTGAGAGGCCTTGCTTGATTCATCAGCTTCCTGAAAGTGACATCCCCAGCTTCTGTGAAGAAAGGATTCGATTGGCACGGATTTCAGAGGCCTCGGCAGGTTCAGATTTGTCTGCAGCCGACGACGTTCGCACCCTAGAAGTGCGGTATGGTCTGAATGGAGAGCGCTTGAGGTCCTTTCGTGAGAGTGTCAATGAATTGCAAGAGGTCGAGTTCTCCGACTATCCCTTGGAGCCTCGCACTGCACTCTCCTACGTGAAGGCCATTGCCAGCATTGCTGAGTCTGCCACTGCCCAACATCACATGTGGATCAATTCCTCCAGGATTCCTGAAGGGGATAGATCAGTGTACGAGGATGAAGTGTTGGCGCGAATCCTCGATACAGCCGTGACCTATGACGCGCTGAATGTGGCAAATCTAGCGTCTATGGAGCTGGTGTGCCGACGTCGGCAGCTTCTGGCCGAGGCTCACTCTCAGAACCCAGCGGCGCCAAGCTATATGGGAGCTGAACACTTTCTTGGCCAAACCTACAAAGCCGGCGGCGGAATCGTCACTCCTGTATTGGCTGAACATGTAGCCAAGCGATTGCAGCAACAGTCACAGATTTGGAAGGAGAAGAGAAAGGCTGAGGAGAACAGGAAGTTTCCAAAGAAGCCAGGTCCCCCCAATGCCAAGGCCCCTCCAGGTGGCAAGGGCGGAGGGGGCGCGACTGCTTAGTGTGGCAACACAGCTGAGAGTGGGCAGCAGGGCTCTCAGCTTTCAGTTTTGATTCTGCTGCAATGGTTTTTTTGGGACCTTCTTCTGGTGAAAGGCAGCGAGATGTTTTTCCTTTGCCGTACTTACCTGAGTGCGGTGTTCTGAAGAGGGGCCTTTGCCGCACAGTTCGCAGGAGGGTGGAACGTAGAACGGCTGTGAATGTCACCGTCAACAAGGCCATCCACTCTTTGAATTTGCTTTTTGCCGGTGGGGACGATTTTCCACGATCAACTGTTGAGAACTGGGTGCAGCTCCCTTTGTGTCAGAAGGACACGCTGTCTCATATTTTGGCGGTTGTGAAGGATGTGGGCCCCCCCCAACTGGTTGCAAGCGGCCCAGAAGCCTTGAGTGCGCTTCGGGTGGCCAGTTCCACATACTGTCCTGTGGAACCTGGCGTTGGCACTCCTGTGCCCATGGACTTGGCATCACTGTCGCTTCCGGATGGAACGGTGGCTGGTGTCGACTTGGTGGGCGCATTGCATGAGCCCGTGAGGGGCATGGTGCTTGACTTTGAGAATGCCATGTTGCAAGATGCTGACAGGTGGACCGAAATCTCACGAGATTCCAAAAGTCTGATCCCATATAGTGATCCCATGTTGAAAAATAGAGGGCCCTATCACAAGTTTCTCAAACGTTTGCATGAGGCTGGTGTTCTTGGCTATACCACAAATTGCAGGGGTAGGGTCGGTGCTTTTTCCGTTTCTAAGAAACACAAGATGGTCGATGGGGTTCGAGTTGAACGACAAAGGTTGGTGTTGGATTGCAGGCAAACTAATGCTCTTTTCAGGCCGTCTCCACATACTGAGTTGGGGTCGCTGCAAGCTCTCAGTGATTTGACGTTGGGTCCCGAGCAGTCGCTGTTTCTGGCAGGTGCAGACATCAAGGACTGCTTCTACGCAGTCTCGATGCCAGCGGAAATGGGCAACTTTTTCTGCCTTGAGCAGGACCTCAGCCTTGAAGAGGCTCGGAGCATTTTTGGGATTCAGTGTTCACTTCCTGACTCTGGTTGGGTATCACCTTGTATCACCGTTTTGCCAATGGGGTTCAGTTGGAGTTTTTATTTGGTACAGCACATTCATGAATCAACCGCATTAAGTTCTCTGGGTTTGGGACGGGATCATGTTGTGTTGGACAGCTCTCCGGCTCCGGATTTTTCACCGCATACTCTTCTCACCATGCCCTATTGTGACAACGTACATTGTATTGGTGATGATGCAGTTACAGTGGATCGGGCAACGAAAAGCGTTTGCAAGGGGTTGGAAGCCTTGGGTTTTACACTACACGAAGAACAAAGTGCAACTACAGAGATGGAGACACTTGGGGGGGTGGTGGATGGTCAACGTGGCCAGGTGCGCACCACAGGCAAGCGCATTGCCTACCTTAGCGCTGCCTTTGACTATGTGCAAACAATTGTTGTTTCAGTGGAGGACATCCAGCGGTTGTTGGGGCATGCTATGGTAGTTTGTGTTCTCAACCGATGTGGTATGAGCATATTCAGGCGGCTGTATGACTTCGTTTCATCATGTTCGTCTCCTCGTCGTTTGACCCATCTCGAGTGTATGGAGTGTAAGATTTTTTCTGGTATTTTACCCCTTCTATTTGCAGATCTTAGGAAACCATGGAGTGAGGAGGTACACATTACTGATGCCTCGCCCACTGGTTTTGGCGTTTGCAGCCGGAGCCTTGATCCGCAACTGTCGCAGGACATTGGCAAGTGGAATGAGCGCCTTCGGTTCAAGCGGCTCCCGCCGGAGCAGTGGAAACCAAGGAGACGCGCGGCGGGTTTGGATCCATTTTCAGACATTGGTACAGCTGTTGGTTTAGGGGATGGTTTTGATGAGTCCTATGGTTATTGCAATAATGAGCTTTTTCCTGAAGTTCCACATCAAGTTCTCAATGCACCTGACTGGAAAACGGTTAAGATGGGGCGGTGGAAACGTCGAAGTGAGCATATTACCTTGAAAGAGGGTAGGGCTTTAGCTTTTTGTGTAAAACGATTGTCAAGGGCATCAAAAAATCGCAATCATCGACATCTTATATTTGTGGATAGCATGGCATTGGCTTTTGCAGTTACAAAGGGCAGAGCACATTCGTTTGGCTTACTACGGGTTTGTCAGCAATTGTCGGCTCTTAGTTTGGCTTGTGGTTTCAGTTTGCGCTTAAGATGGGTCCCTAGTGAGCTAAACTGCGCAGATGGTCCTTCAAGGGGGCAGAAGCACCCGGGTCCTTTCCAAAAGGGTGAGTTCAGTGCGCTCGACAGTGCAGACACCAGCGATGAAGAGAAGCAGACCTCAACCCTTAGCGACGCAGCCTCAAAGGATCCTTCTGAAGCCCCAGCCAGCTGTACAAGTGACAATGCGCAAGCAGAAGGGGAAGCCGCACAGTGCTACGGCTATGAACAAGACACGCCCTCCTCCTCGCAGAACAGTTGGGAGGCTCCACATCTCGGAAGAGAAGGATGTAGGGAGACGGGCGCAGACACAGCAGCTGACCGTGTTGGAAGAAAGGAGCATATCCATAGAAGTTCTCAATCAGTACAAGTCGTACCTGACGAAGTTCGAGAATTTTTGCAGGGCAGAAGGCTTGCAGTGGCCTCTTGTCGCAAATTGCGACGAGGTTTTGGCCGATTACTTGGATATCATGTTCCTGGACAGCAGATCAGCAAACGAAGGAGAGAAGACTGTCGCAGCCGTGGAGTTCAGTTTCCCAGGACTGCGAGGCCGTCTGACAAGAAGCAGGCGTGCTTTGAAGGGATGGAGGAAGGAGCAACCACCAAAGAGCAGACTGCCAATGCCGGCCATAGTAATGGCCGGTATGGCCATGGATATGCTGGCAAGAGGAAAGCGTCTCCATGCTCTGAGAATGGTGGTAGATTACGACACCTACCTACGTCCTGGAGAGTCCGCAGGCTTGAGAGGAAAAGATGTGGTGACGCCAGTTCACAAAGCCGGGCGCATGTATCACAAGTACATGTTGATTGTCAGGGATCAGGAGGAGGGAGTGCCAGACAAGGTCGGGATTTTCGACAACTCGATCAGTCTCGACACCCCTTCTCGATCATACCTGGGGCCTTTGCTGGAAAAACACATCAATTCCATGAAGAACAAGTGCGATCCCCTCTACCCCTTCACGAACCAGGAGTTTCGAAAGGAGTTCGCAATGAGCTGCAAGAAGATAGGACTAGAAGGGCTGCACCCTTACCAGATGCGTCACGGAGGAGCAAGCGAAGACCTTGGCATGGGTATCAGGGACCATGCCGCAGTGAAATCCAGAGGGCGTTGGTTCACGGACCAGAGTGTAAGGAGGTATGCGAAGATAGGGAAAATTCAACAGATGATCAGCCGATTGTCACCACCTGCTCTGGAGTATTGTCAATGGTCTCTTGCAAACCTGGAACGAGCCTTCAAAGGGTTGGTGCCAGCAAAGGCAGCCTGAGCGACAAAGTGAGTAGTTTGTTAGGTTGGGATGATGTGTTCGCCGTCAAACTTCCTGAGCGTTTCAGTTTGGAGATTTTTGCCGGAACGGCTCGTGTCACTTCAATGTTGCTTCAACATGGTTTTCAGTGTTACCCTATTGATATTTGCCTGTCTCGATCTCATGATGTTTTAGATATTGGCGTGGAACATTGTATCATCAATTGGATCATGTCAGGGCGCATTAGCTTCATTTGGTTGGGAATGCCGTATACAACTTTTTCCCAGGCCCGTAAGAATGATGGTTTGGGTCCAGGTCCTTTGAGAAGTTCGCAACATGTCACTGGTCTACCTAATCTTGGTTGGAGAAATTGGCAGAAGGTACAGACAGGTAATGCTTTGCTGAGATTTACAGTGCGTATTATGACCATGTGTGCGCAACACAGCGTACCATTCGCGCTGGAAAATCCAAGAAGCAGTTTTGCATGGGACATGCCGCCGTTGCAAAATTTCATTCGACGTTATCAACCTGATTTTGCTTATTTTGATTTTTGTCAGTATGGAGAACCCTGGAGAAAACCTACAACAATTATCGGCAAATTTTGGCCAGTGGTGCAGCTCGCCAAAACATGTAACCCCCGTTTTGGAAAATGTTCCTCTACTCTCATGCCACACGTCCCACTGCGAGGAGTTGATGCATCTCAGCGTTTTCTGACGCTGGTGGCGCAGCCTTATCCTTGGCGCCTTGCTGCACGGGTTGCCAAATTGGTTGCCACAGCCTACGGGGTACGGGATCAGGCCACTGAATTTGAAGCCTGAGGGATGGTGATTCGTGTTCTCAGTTGGCACCTTTCATTTAGCCAACTCATCAGCTGTCGAACAGCTATCGAACTACCAAGCAGCCTGGCCAAAAATCAGAGTGGCGGATCGGACATCATAGGTCCTGCTTGCAGTTTTTTGATGGAAAGTAGAGTCACTTGAATTGGTGGCCGTTTTCATTCAAGTTGTCAGTGTCATGCACCTCCGCCATACCCCACCTCCACCTTTTGATTGGGGGATCAGGCCACTGAATTTGAAGCCTGAGGGATGGTGATTCGTGTTCTCAGTTGGCACCTTTCATTTAGCCAACTCATCAGCTGTCGAACAGCTATCGAACTACCAAGCAACCTGGCCAAAAATCAGAGTGGCGGATCGGACATCATATATATATATATATATATATGTGTGTGTGTGTGTATATATTAATATATATATATATATATGTATATACATATATATATATATACATATATATATATACATATATGTATATATATATACACCAGCTTAACCTTGGTTTTTGGGTTGTGATATCGTGATTAATGTGTGATAAGTTTTAGTCAGATGGCCCTCTTGCACTGACTTATGCTAGGGGACAGCACCTGGTCGGCCTCCCCGCTAGGTCCCAATCGGGAGGAGGGTGAAGCCACCAAGTACCATCTGGAAATCAAACCTGGAAAATCTATTGTAAATGGGCATTTCAACAGGAAAGATCATCTATAATATATATATATATATATATATATATGTGTGTATATATATATATACTTGGGAGACTTTCCATGGCCACGGTTGATTACATCGGTATGCTGAAGTTCTGTTTTCCTCGACTTTTTCAAACTCCCGCGTTGTCTCCAGGTGGCACGGGTCAGCCGCTTGAGGATGAAACCACAACGCCTGGAAAGTACCTAAGGAGTTGCACTGCAGAAAGAGCTGGGTGCGGTCATCCGAGAAAACCCATATTGGGTATGGATCAATACCTATTAATACCATTTTTAGTGGGATGAACATCCATTTACCAGCTATTTTGATGTTCACCAGGGGTACAAGGTTTTGACACACTGCCATATTGGGCAGATCCGACAGACATTGGAGTTGCGGACTTTTGTTTGTTGCTTCGAAGAAAGGAAACCGGGAAGTTCATAAGAATTTCAATCAGCATCAACCGGCCAGCTGATGTTTCCCATATGTTCCATGTATAGTATATTTACCTACATTTGGGTCATTTATGGGGTAAATGTTGGTAAATATTCCATACATGGAGCATATGGGTTTGGGAACATCTCCATGTTTGGATCATGTTGGCTCAGTTCACATTCTTTGCAGGTTGACTCCCATGTTTCATGTCATGCCTGTTGAGGAAATCCTCAGTTTTGTTTGCTACAGTACATCTTGGTTTCATTCCAAGTTCTCAAACTTCTGGAGGCACCCCAAAACCTACTCAACTCCAGGATTTTAGATGCACCCTGCAAAATAGCAACAAAGATCAACTTCCTCCCATCGCATTGGCAGATTTTGGCAGAACCTCCTTTACCATCTTTACCACCATGTTTCATCATGTTTCCATATACCGAAAAACATATTTGTTGGCTATGTTATATCCATTTATATCATTATATCTATATTTATATCTATATCTATATCATTATAGAATGGGCTAACGCCCTGGTGCCGCCGACCCCCTTTTCAGGGCGGAGCGGCGGGGAAAGGTCAAAACGGCCCACATGCGCACCAATCGTGCAAATATTGTAGAGTTTTTGAAAGTCTA
>Ga0126342_10016592_pt1 | contig 12822 bp, 12 predicted proteins | sample Cyp1metagenome_FD_92528 | JGI IMG/M metagenome (GOLD analysis project Ga0126342, IMG submission 92528) | Coral microbial communities from Lord Howe Island, Old Settlement Bay, Australia - Cyphastrea 1 metagenome | ecosystem: Host-associated > Invertebrates > Cnidaria > Coral ...
TATAGATAGATATAGATAGATATAGATAGATATAGATAGATATAGATAGATATAGATAGATATAGATAGATATAGATAGATATAGATAGATATAGATAGATAGATAGATAGATAGATAGATATATATATGTATGAGGGACCTTCAGGTCATATTATGCACCTGCTGGACCTGATATGTTTTTAAGTCAAATTTATTAAAAATTTGAAGTAGTACTTATAAAGGCATTAAACGTATTAAACGTATTAATCCCCCAGGGCCCCAAAACTTTTAATACTTTTAATACTTTTAATACTTTTAATACTTTTAATACTTTTAAAGGCATTAAAAGGATTAAAAGTATTAATCCTCCAGGGCCCCAAAACTTTTAATACTTTTAATACTTTTAAAGGCATTAAAAGTATTAAAAGTATTAATCCTCTAGGGCCCCCAACCGTTTTAATACTTTTAATACTTTTAAAGCCATTAAAAGTATTAAAAGTATTAAACGTATTAATCCTCCAGGGTTTTCCCAGACTCCAAGGTTCCAGAAGTCTGATGTCCTTGATGTTTAAACGTATTAAAAGTATTAATCCTCCAGAGCCTTAAAACTTTTAATGCTTTGAATACTTTTAAATATCACGGACTCCAGATTTCGTGTCCTGAGTCCCTAGACCCTGGAGGATTAATACTTTTAAAGGCATTAAAAGTATTAAAAGTATTAATCCTCCAGGGCCCCAAAACTTTTAATACTTTTGATACATTTAAAGGCATTAAAAGTATTAAAAGTATAAAAGTATTAAAAGTATTAATCCTCCAGGGTTTCCAGACTCCAAGGTTCCAGAAATCTGATGTCGTTGATATTCAAATATTAAAAGTATCAATCCTCCGGAGCCTTAAAACTTTTAATACTTCTAATGCTTTTAATGCTTTAATACTTTTAAAGGCATTAAAAGTATTAAAAGTATTAATCCCCCAGGGCCCCAAAACTTTTGATACTTTTAAAGGCATTAAAAGTATTAAAAGTATTAATCCTCTAGGGCCCCCAACCGTTTTAATACTTTTAATACTTTTAAAGCCATTAAAAGTATTAAAAGTATTAAACGTATTAAAAGTATTAAACGTATTAGTCCTCCAGGGTTTTCAGACTCCAAGGTTCCAGAAATCTCTGATGTCCTTGATGTTTAAACGTATTAAAAGTATTAATCCTCCAGAGCCTTAAAACTTTTAATACTTTGAATACTTTTAAAGGCAGGACCCAGTGCCATTATGGTCCCAGTGCCACAATAGCAGGCCCCAGTGCTCTTATGGCCCAGTGGGCCCCAGTGCCCCGTTTTGGGCCCAGTGCCACAAAAGGCCCCAGTGCCGCTATGGCCCCAGTGCCACAATAGGGTTACAGTGGCAACATATGCTGCAGTGCCACCATAGGCCCCAGCACCAGTATGGCCCCAGTGCCGTAAGTCGGCCGAGAACGATTGCTACATCTACATTCCTCACCCGCTGATTGATCCTGTCCTTGCACATGTCCAAGCACGACTACAAAAGTTTTATAGCCAAACGTTCTGGGCAAATAATGCTGTGTTCGAATGTTGCCTTAGTGCCATGGCTCTAGCCAAGCGCGGCTTCAACGTTGACAGGTGCTTCATTGGAGAATCACCGGGCGGGGTGGGCCAATCTCTCTTTTCACTGCACATCGACGCAATGCTGGGTTCCAACCACGGGTACTTTGACCCCAAGGTGTGGTACAACGAGGATGAATTGCGAAAGCAAATTGAACCCTTCGCCCGGTGCATTGTGATCATGGGCCAAGTGGCTCCGGAATCACATAAAAAGCTTCATCTAGACCTTTTCAAGAAAACCATGTCTGCTGATGGCATAGCGGGTAGGAAGCCCTATGGCTATACCACCCGTATGTTCAATGTCAATGTCTGGAAGCGGTTTGAGGTGAACCGGATGCTAGTCTTCGCAGGCATCACGAAGTCTAACTTCATGTGGGTGATGCGGAGAGCGTTGGTCTGGAAGCCCAAGGCAAGATTTCATTCGGAAACGGTATTGAGCCAAGCCCATGCTGACCATGAGCTGGATGGCCACTTTCTTGCAGACCCAACATTGAAATCCTTTCTCACGAGCAGCGCTGCGAGCGCGGCGGGCCTGCGCATCCAACATGCATTCGAGCTCCAGCACAATCAGATTGATTGCGTGCAGATCATCGAGGTTCAGTGCTTGACCCTGCGGACTTTCGTGAAAATACCAAGCGTTCCTATCAAAGAATTTTCTGATGTTCTTGGTTTCGATATTTTTCTGTCTATTTCCTTAATGAGTTCCGCAAAAGTGGGTATTCGTGTCAATCTCTGTTTTGCGTTGATTACTTCTGCTGTCTTCGCTATATATTAATACTTTAGATTTCTATATTAGAATCTTGTGTATCACCTCTCAACCACTGTTTGTATTCATCAATTCTCTGTTTCATATTCTGGACGTTCGCCGCGTAATCTTCCAATCTGTGATTTTTCCTCACCTCCCTCAACCTTGTCATGTCGTTCTGTAGCATCTCATTCTCTTCCTTCATCCCCTGCTTTACCCGTAAGACCTTGTAGTCGTGCTCGGTGTTGTGATATTCAAGAAGATGCTTTAGGTAAAGATGATGATTGTGAGTTGGCATCCTTGCCGTGCTGTTGTCGTTGTGGTAGTAGTGGTCATAACTGCTATACACTTTTTTCTTCTGTCTGGCATCTCTGGCGTTCCGCTCCTGTAGTTGGCACTTTTGTTTGAATGGATGGTTTGTCTTCTGTTGATGTCCTGGCGGAGGTTTTCATAGCTGTCTGTTTTGTTGAGTTCCATTTTCTGTTCCTTTGTTCATTTTTATATATAATACTGTACAATTTTTTTGATGCTAAAGATTTCATTTTTTCTCTCTCGTCGCTTTGTTCTTCTCCTCTTTGGCTTTGTTGTAGGTGTCTCTGGCTGACATTGCGCTTTGTAGTTCTTCCTTTAGTTGTTTTACAAGGTCGTTTTTGAAGGCTTCTGGGTCAAAAGGTGGTTTCGCCCTTGATGGTCTTACTTTGGGTTTTGGTGCTGGTTGTGGTTTCTCTTGAACGGGTTGCTCAATTATTTCTTCTGGTTTCTCCTCTTCTTTCGTTGTTTCTTCCTGTATTAGTTCTGTCATTGCTTCTTCCTTGGGTTCTTCATTATCAATCTCCTTTACGACTACATTTGTCATATATTAATATTAGATAATTTTTAATACTTTCAAAATCTCGTGCCTCAAATTTGGTTCTCTCAGACCCTGCAGTTTGAAGGTTATGTTTCCGACATCGTCATATTCTATCTTGATGATTTTGTAGGATTGATTGCTCCATTTTGGGTTATACTCCTTCCTCTCTGCGTAGTTGTCTTTTTTCTTCTCGAGGACCTTGACCATATCATTCACCTTCACCTCTTGGTATTTGCAAGTGTTCTTTCCCTCCTTGTCAGATAAACCCTGACATCCAAATGGTTCTTATCGCCGTGGGCATCCTTGGGTTTCTTTTTTTATAGATGAATGGACGGTGTCGTTGTATTTATCCAACGCTTTGGACAACATAGCAGTCCAACTGCCACGATTAAATCTCACCCTATCGTGTATCATATTTTTCATTGTTCTGATGAAGCGCTCCATAACATTGGCGTGTGTCAAAGAAGTCTTTTACCCGTGCTAGGAAGGCACGGTCATTATCGCTGTAACTGGACATTGGAAAACCCATTTTGCTGAAACTTTGTTTTAGTGCTGACAAAGCGTTTGGACAAGACTTTTCCTTCACAGGGATGACACTAGCCACCTTGCTGAAGATGTCAATGACAACCATCGCATATCTCGGCTCACCGTTCTTGACGGGAATTTCAACCTCTGGAACTTTGTTAAGGGGTTTCATATCCATTATGTCAATTTGATATTCAAACCTTGCGAACGGTGCGGTGTAGGAGTTTGAACCTCCGTGTTTTCAATTCTGTTTGTTGGGTTGTTTCCTCAAAAAGTTTTCCACATCCCCCTTGTTGATGGCTGGGTCTTGTTCCTTCGCTTTCTTGGGGGTCTCATTGATTGAACCGAAACCGGTTTCAAGATAGTAATAAACGTTGCTTATGATGTCATGTCTCGATAGTCTCCTTGCCATTTATTATAATTTTTTTTTTTTTTTTTATATCATGAACAATAAAATATATACTTAAAGAAGTAGATACTTACAATAGTAAGAAATGTATAAAATCAAAGAACTGCCCGTCGGCATACAAGCAAACATTTTGTCCTTTCAAATGGGAGACCCCGTGATGATGAGAATAAAAGGTATGACACGGTTCAGAAAAAACAGTCCAACGTTTCAAGAAATGGGTTGAACAGTATGGACAGTTGTGCACACTTCCATTTTATGAGTATCACCACAAATACACTAAGTTGAGCACGGTAATTCAATGGGAAGGAACAGATTGATACTTAGATATGGTGGTGATCATGATGTTGATTATGTCTGGAGGGATAGGAATAGAGTTGTTATAAGGGACGGTATAGAAATGGAAACGGCAAGTAAAACAGAAGACTAAATTAGCAACATTATACTTTAAAATATGCCTATATACAGTAAGAGTAAATAAGATGGCTAAATTTGACTGTGGATGTCGTATAATGACAGATGTTATAACCTTGAACGGTAGAAACCAACCTATGTGGAACTACTTGCTCAAAACCTTTGTGAATGTGCGTGGCAAGTGCTACAGGAAACCAATTAAATTCCAATATATGGAAAACAAACTTATGGAGATGGAAAAGCAAAGAATGGACATGTTTTTGGAAAATGAGGATGAAGAACAAGACACATACTTTGACCTGATAGAATTGAAGGAACATCTCAAAACCCTCCCACCAAATGAAAGACACAAAGTGAAGGATTTTGAGAGGTTAAGAAATCTTGCCAATGGACAAGACCCCGACGAAGGGATGGATGAAATTGATATGGCTATAAAGGAACTGGAAGAGGAGGAAAGGAGACATGAAAACTAACCTGAACCCGAAAACTGAAAGAGACTCCAAAAACTACCTAAAGAAAAGATGACTATATATAGTAAGAGGATGCTATTTACTTGTAAAAACTGTTGATGTTGTAGGAAAGAAATTAGTGACATATAGTTTTATTGAACAACATTTTTCCTGCTGGAATTTGTGATGAGATATGTAATTACAACCTTTACTGTTTCAAACGTAAACGCCTGAACCTAAATGAGAATGAATTTGAAAAATCCGCAAAGGCCAACATCTAACAGCATCAGAAAACCAAATACTTTTCTTCAAAACCGAAATCCCAACACCAATCTTTTTATCCAACATGAACCGAACAAATGTTCGTCAAATGAAAAGAGAAATAGATGTCTTGATGGAAACATTCAAACTCAAGCAAGAATTCAAACACGACAAACCGTTCTTAATGGCGATTAAGTCTTTTGTCTAAAGGGAGTGGTAAGCTACCCATCACTTCCTTAAAAACTTTCACGACCGTACATATATGAAGTGTTGTAAGGAAATGTGTGAGTGGTGGTTTCCTCAAAATTAATGGACTTATACATTTAGAAATAGGAAATTCAAGATAAAAGACAATTTGGAAATCTTCTTGCGTGAATACACTGAAGAACTGTTCAAAGGTTATGAGAAATACTGTAATGAAGAAGAAATAAAAGAGCACCTACAAAAAGTGAAACATACTTAAAGAAACGATACCTATATATAGTAAGTGAAAAATGCCAATGATTGGAGTTAGCGAAGAGGAAATGAAAAGAGATAGAGAAAGATTAATGAATTTATACAAGAAAATCCGTATCCTGATTTTAAAATTTTAGAATATGACCTAATACTTAAGCAAGAACAATCTTTAGAGCAATACGCAGAGTATGGAGAGATAAACCACGACCTTATGAAAGAAAATTATGAAAGGATATTTGATAAAAACTTAATCAGAAAACACGGTGAGAGGATACACCACAGAGGAGGAAAGACAGCATTCCAACAAAACTATTATACACTATTGTCAGTGTTGAGACACTTGTTTGACCAACGAGGACTTGATAGAGACACAACCATTTTAGTGTTCTACAACATCAAAACGATTGTTTCTCAATGTTGGGATGGAATAGGTAGTGATGATGACAAGTGGAGACACTGAACCTAACGACGATAAATTCCATAATATCTTAACAAAATATATTATCAAGTAACCACCCACCCAAACACAAACATAAACCCTAACAGCAACAACAGTTGACCCCCTCACCCAAACCAAACATTGACACATCACTTTAGCACCGATATGACCCCTAAAACCCCACCTGAAAAATCACCAAAGCCGAGGAAGAAACATTGAACCCCAACATAAAATCATAACAGGCAACATGCAAACATACACACCCTGATACCCTCATTTATCAATTGTTTAGATAGATAGATGGATGGATGGATGGATGGATGAGATAGATAGATAGATAGATAGATAGATAGATGGATAGATGGATAGATAGATAGATAGATAGATAGATAGATAGATGGATAGATGGATAGATGGATAGATGGATAGATGGATAGATGGATAGATAGATAGATGGATAGATGGATAGATGGATAGATGGATAGGTGGATAGGTGGATAGGTGGATAGATGGATCGATGGATAGATAGATAGATAGATAGATAGATAGATCGATCGATCGATCGATCGATAGATAGATAGATAGATATAGATTCTTAGTTTCTTATAAAATTGCAGTGTTTGGCCCTTAATTTCCAGGATAAACCAAGGGTTTTGAGGACTTTTCGAAGAAATGGTTGTTGATGTCCTCGCAGATGTGCACCACACACACACACACATCGCCGTTTTCGGGTCACAGGTACTGGCTATCAAAGGAAACACTTCAGCGTCCCTGTGCAGAACCTTGGCTAACAACGGATCCGGGCTGGACTATAACCCCGGTTTGACTAGGATTGTGTGGAACAATTCCCCAGTCGCTCACTTGTCAAATCAAATTAGAGCTATAGAATTATATGAATCTATTGATATCTCATGGACTCATGCCTCTCAACATCCCGGGCCAATTTTCCAGATGCTTCCAGGTCCCACGTGTGTCCAAGAATAGGATGATACAATGGAGAACGCCCGTTAAATCATGGGGGTGTAACCAATGGTTATCATGGTTTCTGATCCAGATTTCCCCTTAAACATCCTTGAGCCATTGTCTATCCCACTATATTATACCATTTTTCCATGATTTTCCCAAATAAATTCAATTATATACTTCCATTATAATCCCAATAAAAACATCCCATTTTCCCCCCAAAATACGGAATAGTCTTTCCATGGTTACGAATGATATTTACCCCATAATTTCCCGGTGTTTCCCACTTTCGACATCTTTTTTAGGGTCATTATTCCACAATCATCCCATTTAATTTCCATTCAACTCCCGTTATAATCCCAAGCATCGTATATTCCCATATTTTCCCAACACTTTCCATATTTGTCCCCCTTAAACCACTCCATTTGTTGCATCTCTCCACAGGGACGTGACGGCCGCCTCCACCACGATCTTATCCTTCCTCCGGCGCTTGGGCGTGGAGGATCGAGTGGCCTATGCTGATGCCTATGCGGTGCACGGCTGTTGGCAGAAGGCGAGTTGTTGATTAGTTGTTGTGGGTGAGAACAGGACTGAGATCGGCACATGAAGCAGGCACATGAGAGAATGTTGATTAGTTGTTGTCTTTAGATACAGTTAGATAATGTTAGATATAGTTACACTAGTTCAGTGATATGTAGTTGTAATGGTTATACTAATCATAGCTATAAGGACAGTAATACATAGTAATACTACCCCCAGGCCGGGGGTGCCTCCCAGAGGTTTATCATGTCACCAACTCTTTAGGGTTTGTTTAGGGTTTGTTTGGGGTTTGTTAAGTGTTTTTTTTTTTTAAGGGGCTTGGGGGTTTTTACCACGGTTTTCATGAGATTTTATTTTCAAGGCTTACTTAGGGTTTCATGTCAGATTTAGGTTTTATGGTTTAGGGTTTTGCGTTTTGGAAACAAATCTCGTCAGCCATCCCAAAATGCATAAAACACTGGCCCTGCGCAGTCAAAACGCACTTCCCCGGGCAGCACCCCCGTCCTGGCCGTAATCTAGTACCATCGTAGTTACTTAGTTGTTATTAGTACATTGCGGTGGGAAACCGTTTTTTTTTTTTAAAGCGCACAGCGAGTGAGCTGGCACACTCGGCACACTCGGCACGTACTGTACTAAGCAAATTATGATATTCATATATAATAGTAGTGTTGATCATAGCAATAGTAGTTGAATAGTAATGCTTACAGTACTAGGCTACAAAAAATAGTACACTGGTAGTAACTCGTTTTTACCACTGCAAAAAAAAAACTTTATTTATTTTTTTAAAAAACACTACTGCTACTATGGTTTGCAGTAGTGACCAATATTTTAAGCCCAGGTATTGCGCTCGACTGAGATAGCAATGATATTTATACTGATACTAGTAAAGTAGTAGTTAAGTAACCCAGACAGTAATACTAATTGCTCTCAATATCCATATTCCCCTTTGGCCATGGGGAGCCAGTTGGAGCTACGAATTGAGTGGGACCCAACCACATGATAGTTTGGGAGTTATCAACCACTTCAATGTGGGAATGTAATCAACAATGCACATCAATCTAATCCAATCGCGTCTTATCATTTTATCTGATTTATATTTTATCTTTCCTTGTCTTATTGTCTTTTCTTGTCTTGTCCTATCCATCTACCCGTCTTGTACATGTATGAGTATCTATGATGGTGGATAGGATGGGGATCGCTGGAAATTGGACGTTGAACCACCAAAAATGATGGCTATGGGGAATTGAACCTCAATTCTATGGCCATTTGATTGGCTATCTGGGAGAATCATGTCGCGACCCTAAAGTGGCTGACCAACCTTCATACCCCACCATACCCAGTTTGCCCTTCGTTTGCCCTACGTTGATTCCACAGCTAGATAGAGATAGAGAAAGAGATAGAGATAGACATAGACATAAACACAGACATAGAGATAGACATAGACACAGAGATAGAGATAGATAGAGATAGATAGAGATGGATAGAGATATAGATAGAACTAGAGATAGACATAGAGATAGATAGATAGATAGATAGATAGATAGATAGATAGATAGATAGATAGATAGAGATATAGAGATAGATAGAGATAGATAGATAGATAGATAGATAGACAGACAGATAGACAGACAGACAGACAGATAGATAGATAGACAGACCGACAGACAGACAGATAGATAGATAGATAGTTAGATAGACAGACAGGCAGACAGATAGATAGATTAATAGATTTGTAGATTAGATAGATAGCTAGATAGATATATAGATAGATAGACAGACAGACAGACAGACAGATAGATTAATAGATTTGTAGGTTAGATAGCTAGATAGATAGATAGACAGACAGACAGATAGATAGATTAATAGATTTGTAGATTAGATAGATAGCTAGCTAGATAGATAGATAGACAGATAGATAGATAGATAGACAGGCAGACAGACAGACAGATAGACAGACAGACAGACAGATAGATAGATAGATAGATAGTTAGATAGATAGATAGACAGACAGGCGGACAGATAGATAGATTAATAGATTTGTAGATTAGATAGATAGCTAGATAGATATATAGATAGATCCACAGACAGACAGACAGACAGATAGATTAATAGATTTGTAGGTTAGATAGCTAGATAGATAGACAGACAGACAGATAGATAGATTAATAGATTTGTAGATTAGATAGATAGATAGATAGATAGATAGACAGACAGACAGACAGATAGATAGATAGAGAGATAGTTAGATAGATAGATAGATAGATAGATAGATAGACAGACAGATAGATAGATATATTAATAGATTTGTAGATTAGATAGACAGACAGACAGACAGACAGACAGATAGATAGATTAATAGATTTGTAGGTTAGATAGATAGATAGATAGATAGACAGACAGACAGACAGACAGACAGACAGATAGATATATTAATAGATTTGTAGATTAGATAGATAGGTAGGTTGATCGATCGTTACACACATTAGATAGATAGCACGCTAGGTAGGTACATCATGAGGCACGGACATTTTCCAGGCGGCGTCCTGCGGAAGCACTTTGGAATCCGCCTGGACCGGCAACGCAACAAAGCTTGAGGAGCAGTTGGACAGCGTGGAGGCGCTGATCGGAAGGGGCCTTTAATTCGGATGAACCAAGGAAATGGAGGTCCGAGGTTTCATGGGATTTTCATGTTTTTTTGATTTATTTGGGATTGAATTGAACTTACTGATTTCGATGGGATTGTCATGGGGATTTTTGGGGATTGGATGATCAAAGATGGGACTTACTCAACAAAAATGGAGATTTTATTGGGTTATCATTATCATGGATGTGATGGGTGCAAGATGGTACAACCACCATATCTAGTGTATGCAAGTTCAACAAACCCAGTGGTTACCAATGGGGATAAAAAAGTCTTTGGTAAAACTTTGTGTGAACCGATCAGTTGATGATTCTTCTCAAATGTTCATATGGTTGGAATGGTTTGAAACCACCAAATCAGTAGAGGCTTTATGTGTGTATCATAGATATATCCTAGAACCCACATGGATTGATCAGAAGGGATGGACGGACCCTGCTGACCACAAATTTCAATTGGGAAGGTCCCTATCCAGTTTCCAACTTGTCACAGTCGAATAACCCCATCGTAATTATCCCCACCGAAAAACCATGGTTTTAGTAGGGTTCTATTAATTTGGGGGTTAAGGGGAATTACAGTCATCCTGGAGTAGATAGAATAAGAATCGTGATTAAAATGAGCGTGGGCAATTCTAACAATCTCATATTTCATTTACGTCCGGATGAATTTATATATACATGTTAGATGTCTATGTTATATATATATTTACATACACACACACACATGTACGCTCGAACCACTACACTAACTGGCTTCGAACCCTGCTCCAGGTAGTTTTCATGGATTGCAACTCCGATTGCAGCAACGTGCGGGCACGCAGCAATGCGGTGCACGTTCCTGCCACCAAGGACAATGGAAACTTGCAACTGGGCTATGGAATAGGCCTTCGGGGAGGCTCGCGTGGCAATGGATGATCCACTAGTTTTACATGATTCTCCTCGCTGAGTATGGTTTTTAACCCATCAGCGGAACATGCGACATGCACTGTAAGTACCACCAAAACTATCTCGGTTTGCAGTGTTTCCTTTCTCCCCCCAGGTGATGGCCTCTAGATTTTAACAAGACATGGGAGCGCGCAAGCCCCCCACCTGAAGCCTATGAGCTGCGCCGGACCTGAACCATATGCCAGATTACATGTCAGACCGAATGTTGAAATAACATTAACATGTCAATAGGGCCAGGAACAATGCCAGATCAAATTTTCAAAATATCTGTCAGTTAAGGTCAAGGTGTCAGATAGAATGCCAGAACATATGGCAGATAGAATGTCAGGATATATGCCACGCTGGGGATCACACGACACAGTAAGGAACACGTTTTTCGTTTTCCCCTTTGAGGCACGGATTAAAAGACCAACAGAAACCTAGAAACATGTTTCAAAAGGAAGCACATGCTGTGATGTACAGCTTTTGGGAAGTTGCTCAATGATGCTGTCAGCATCCCCACCCTCACACACACCGCTTTGCAAAAAACCATCCGAAGTAGAATTGTGTTTCTTCATCACAGGAACAACCACACTGCACAAACAAAATTCTCATTGCCGCCATCTCGGGTCCAATTCAGGCCTAAATTCCCAAATTCATTCAAACAACGGATGCAAACACGAAACCTCATGCTCCAGCTCCAAAAATTAGACCATCCCCGAGCTACAGCCCAAGTTTGGGTTGGGAATCACCGGTGGTGAAGGCACGACCCAGCATCAAACAGAGATAATTGTTCCATTTCCCAATGTTCCATGATATAGAAACATATCAACATTTTCAAATTTGGCCCAAAAAATATGGAAACAAAAGAAACACACATTTTCCAACACACACTCCAACCCCCTTTTTTTGGTTGGAAACGCCCAGGCACAGTGCTGAGTACATCAAGTTCCTGGCTGCGTTCTTCAACTTGGAAGAGCTGGCCCTGCGCACCTTCCAGGACACCGTGACCAGCTACACCGGGCGCCAGGCTTCGGCCAGCGCTCCGGTGGTGGCATGGATCCAGTGGAACAACTGGTACAGCCGCTATGAGCTGAGTCAGGCTGGAAGTTATGGCATGGCAATGGGGAAAAAACACCGTACCTGGCGGAAGAATTCTCCAGACGTGGATGAGTTTGTGTGTGTGTATTTTATATCATTTTCCCATGAGATACGGCGATTTTTCGCCAGGTCAGGTGGCCGGGAAACGGCCAACAACAATTGGAGCATGCATGAGTTTTTGAGACTTCCAAAAAAGGGGCCATATATACAATATATACATTATATATAATATAATATAATATAATATAATATAATATATAATATAATATAATATAATATGATTTAATACAATACAATAAAATATAATACAATATAATATAGCATAATATGACATAATATAATATGATATAATATAGTATGATATAATATAATATAATATGATATAATACAATACAATACAATACAATATAATATGATATAATATAATATAATATAAGATGACATAATATAATATGATATAATATAAAATGATATAATATAATATAATATAATATAATGTAATATAATATAATATAA
>Ga0126342_10016593_pt1 | contig 12822 bp, 9 predicted proteins | sample Cyp1metagenome_FD_92528 | JGI IMG/M metagenome (GOLD analysis project Ga0126342, IMG submission 92528) | Coral microbial communities from Lord Howe Island, Old Settlement Bay, Australia - Cyphastrea 1 metagenome | ecosystem: Host-associated > Invertebrates > Cnidaria > Coral ...
ATACATTACATACATTACATACATTACATACATTACATACATTACATACACTACATACACTACATACACTACATACACTACATACACTACATACATTACATACATTACATACATTACATACATACATTACATACATACATACATTACATACATACATAACATACATACATAACATACATACATAACATACATACATACATACATACATACATACATACATACATACATACTTTCATTACATTACATTACATTACATACATACATACATACATACTTTCATTACATTACATTACATTACGTTACATTACATTACATTACATACATACATACATACATACATATATATATACATATATATACAACAAACAGATGTTGAATACCAACCACTGATAGACCAAGAATGACCAGCTCGAGGTCAGGTTTAGCCTCCAGGGTGGCGAATGAGGTCTTCGCCATTCAGGTCCGGGAAATCCTGCAGGAAATGTTAGAAAATCCACCCATTTTTCATAGGTAAACCATCTATAAATTGGTCATTTCCCATGGCTATGTTAAATAACCAGATGGTAAAGGAGTTGATCATAATCTGATGTATTATAATAATATAGTATGATAATCTATGATAATCTATAGGAAATTATATGAAATGATAATTTGCAAAATCTACTGTATTGGAAATTTCCACGGTTGAAGAAGTAATTTATCATAATTTATCTAGATTTATGGTTCAATTTTGATCTATAGATGGGTGGTTTTCCATAGCGACGTTGGTTTCATGGAGGGTAATGTTTACCAGCCATAAGAACGATGTAGATGGATGTTGATGAGATATTGAGTGCATTTCAATGGGATATCAGTAACCAACAATATGGGATGATATGGAAATATATGATTTTTCCTCAAAATGGGGCTTTAAAGTGCCATGGTTACTGTAATCATCGTTCTTCCATATGTGTCTTATTGAATGGCCATTTTTTGGGGTATACCCAATTTTCAGACACACCCATTTGGTGCATAGGTATTTGGTAATTTCTAAATGAGGAAATATGGTTTCAATTTCACCAGATATTTCCGGTGGCTGCTTCAATTTCACCATCGCACTTGAAACATCCCCAAGACATCAGCAGGTATACTGTGGTGGTAACGTGTACATAAATATTATGGTGACAAGGAAAATCGTGGAAATCCCAAGGAAGAGTATCGACACATGGTGGGTTTACATGGGTTTACCAGTTTACCATCTCTATGTTTACTGGAGAGTAATTGATGAAATTCATGGATTTTATAGTTGAAAATACCGTTTAAAATGGAAACGACCACGGGGAATCTCGTTGAGGATTTTCCACAGGGTATGCATGACTGAAGCCTGGATTCACAGCATCCAACATCAACACCTTTGGATTCTCATGATTTTCTGCACACTAAAAATCCCAGCACACTCAATGAGTAGTGAGCATGCGTTATATGATTATATATATATAAGATGTTTCATGTGGTTTTGAAAATGGGATGTACCCTATCGTGGAGTCTCCCCCATTTTCAGACACACCGATTTGAGGGAGCAAGATCTGGTTGTTGGAGCCACCATGACTCATGGCCCGAAGACAGGAGCGAGATGAATGGCGCGCATTCTTAGAGGCCGCTGAGACTGTTGGAGATGGAAATGGGTTTGTCTGAAAATAGTGGATACCCCAAAATGGAATGTTGAATGAGGAACATGATGATATGCCATGGATGAAAATTTTAGGGTAGCCCTTTTTTGAGACAAACCCATTTCTGATGGGAGACGAGAAAGAACCCAGCTCGAAAAGCCACAAGTTGCGGTTTTGGGATGCATCCCACTTAGTAAATGGGTTATAGTCCCAGTTATATACATGGAATATCCCCACTTATAGGATTATATTGTGGAAATGATGTGGCTCATAATGGATTATAGATAATATTTAATATGGGTTATATCAATGGATTATATATTATAAACCTCCGATTTGTGGGGCGTCCAGCCTATCCAGTCGCCTGGCTCCATGGCCTCCATGGCGTCCATTTCCAGGTGGAACTGCAGATCGTGGAAGTCCGCGGAGATCGAACTCTCGACCTCCTGGGCTCGGGATCTCGGCTGGGTTTCCAGGGCTTTGGGCGAAAAATCCGCATGGGATTATAATGGATTATAAATTATATATATATATATATGTATACGGTATACGTATTATAATATACATATATATATATATGCAAATTATTACATGTATGATCATGTATGTATGTAATGTAGTGTAGTGTAGTGTAGTGTAATGTAATGTAATGTAATGTAATGTAATGTAATGTATATAGATGGGTGTGTCTAAAAACGCTGCTTATCCCCCAAAATAGCAATTTTGCGGGAAATGATGATCAAACAGAAGGGGTTTATAACCAACTACTAGCAGCTAGGAGGTGATAGGTTTCAGGTTTCCATGAAGGGATGGATGACCATAAACAAGCCATAAACCATATACCATGATTTTTGACCTTGGAACATATGCTTGATTGGAATATTACTCAAGAGGATTAGTGCAGAAATTTGCAGGTTAGATTAAATTGGATTGACGGAAAATAAATGAACATTATTGAACATGCTTTGGTTTAATAACGTGATTGACAGATCGAGTCAAGAGATCTTTTCTTCCGAGAGTGTGTGTGTGTGTATCACTGTCAGAGGTTTATCATCATTGTTCAGTTCCCATTCAACTTGCCATCTTGGTGTATATAATGGTATATAGAGAAACCCATATTGTGCAAGCTGCCATTGCTGCAAACTTCCAGGAAAAAAGGGCTGGTGATTGTGGTAAATTAGCTGCAAACTGCTGCAAAACCTGGGCGTCTCGCCAGATGGGCAAGATATTGACCACAGAGAAGCACTCGTGAATGATCAATCACAACACTCACGATCAAGGATGGGACAATGACGAAAAGATGCCGGCATCTTATTTCTTCAGATTCGAGGAGTCCCAAAGCCAAAACCATCTGAGTTTCATTGGTTCCCATTGGTTCCCACCAGAAGTCCACTGATTTTAAGGTGCACCTAGACCGGAAATCAGAATTCCAATCAGACAAAAAAAGGTCCTTCAATATTATAATTATTCGTAAATACATGTTATATAAATATGAATCAACCAAACTCCTCCAACATTCTACATGTTTGGATCAAGTTCCAAACCCAATTATATAAAGTATATTAAAGTACCAAATGTTGATGATTGGTTGGTTCATTACCCAATATACCCCATACAAATACAATCAAATACATAGAATTCATCAAATGATATCAAGTTCCTCACTTTGTTTCCTCGCTACGTTTGAGGGTCAATGTCAACTTGGCCTAAAAAAGGCCGAGCAAGCAGACCAGAGCTGAGTGGGGGCCCTTTCCAGACAGCCTTCAAGCTGGGATCGTTGGGATTGGTTGGGGATATGTATATATAATTATATATCTATACATATTGTATACATATGTATATATATATATTGTATAAATATATATATATATATATATTGTTTAAAACCCAGGAAGTATCATTTTAGGTTAGATCAATCATCCCAAGCATTTTCTGGCGATATTCTTGTATGTGTTGGTTTTCCATCCAAGTGGGATGAATAAGCTGTGATGACACAAGCAACAAGGAACCCAAACCATGTTTGGGGGTGTGAAACGACTTGTTCTTGGAAGTAGCTGGGATGATGGTTCCAACGAACCATTGGAAGCTAGTTTGCTGGCAGTTGAAGCATGTTGAACCATCACGATACATTTTTCGGGGCTACGTACCAAGAAACATGGAGATGGAACCACCATGAAATGGGGACATAGATAAAAGTCGGCTGCTAGATGACCCATGAGCTAGTTGCTGCTGGTTGTTGGTTTCATTTCATAGTTCGTATTTTCCACCCAACAAGCAAAATGATGATCCTAGTTGACTAATGCTTTAGACTGCGTTAGGGACTAGTTCGATGTTGGCATGCTTGTGTGTTTTTGTTGGATGATTCCATCCGCCCGCTATGGTTGCGCACCAATTACACTACCCTGCGATGACATTGGACACACAGTAGTCCCACATAGTCAGTCATACCTAAAAGGTGGATGGTAGTAGTTTTATATATCTATTGCCAATATATTGCTTTTCCGAGCTTGGAATGATTCTGCATGAAAAATGATTGCGTTGCTGGTTACCATCAGCCGGGGCCATCAAGGAAATGTTTGCATACTTGATGAGACCTCAAAAACCCCCCCAATTTGTTTTAGGATCAACTTTGATAAAGAAGCCAAAGGGCTCTTGGTCCAAGAGGTTTGTGGGAACACAAGTTCTTGACTCTTGACTGATTGATTGTCCGGTGCTTTTGTTCCAGTGACTTGCCATGTTTGGCCGCAACGTGACCAGTTTGGAGTTTCCAATCCCTGCAAAGACCACAAGAAGACTCTGGAAAAAGCCCAAGTTGGCTTCACGTGGATTGCCAACGATGTTTTTCTGTTTTTGTATCCAATGACATCCTCACCAAGTCTTACCTGGGAAGGCTCCACCCCCAGCCACCTCGCTCTCAGATGAACAGCGCAGCGCGGGTCATTTGGCCTTCGCCGGCGCCATGCTGCTGGGAGGTGGAGGCGGGATGTGGTCAAGCCCCGGTCCCCTAATGATCCTAATGGAGGTGGCATTGGGTTTACCACGGAACAGATGGAATAGATGGTTTCACCAACAAGACATACCTTTTTTTATCAAAAGATGAGAGAGGTCCCTGCAACTAGGATTCTTTCCTTGGACCTTTACAGGTGCCCCATCCGTTTGTTGAAGGGCCCAGCATATCCTGCGTTTCAGATGTGAATTTTGAATAATTTTGGGTGTGTCCGGAAATGAGTATACTGCAAAATGTCTCTTTACCAAAGAAGACAATGATAAACCACAGTTGTTTATTTTGGGGGTGCCTGAATCCCCATAATCACCGATCCATTCAAGATTGATATACTATATATATATATATTGATTTGCATTGATTATCAATGATCTCAATGGTATTCGGTACAACATATCTCCAACCACAGATCTTACTCGCTATCTTGAGAATACATAGGAATACCAATTTCGTTTGATGGTTGGCCAACGCTCATCGACAAAAATAAGGCTTTTAGTGTTGTCTATTCGAACATGCATGTCTTGGGTAATTGCGAATGTAGGGATGGGTCAAAACATGTGATTACCATATTCAGGGGAATAAACATTCATCAACCAGCTATTTACATATTTTTAGCCGTGTATTGCAGGAGACATGGCGATAGTTGGGACATGTTGGGGCTTGGGTGCCCTATCTTTGGGCCATAGACTGGATTCAAAGTGCTTCGATCAGATGTTGATTGGTCACATATCTAATTTCAAATTCTACTGGAAGCAAACACTATGTTATTTATTGTATTGCTGGTCACATCCCCTGTGTGATCACATTTGTGTCTAGACATTGAGTCAGATCCATAGTCTTCTGGCTCAAGTCCAATTTAAGTATTTGTGGATAATAATTCATGTTAAATCTGCCAAATACTCCCATGCCATGTAATGGTTTAGAAAACTGGCATGTTCGAAAACAATAAAACATTGCACTAATGGGCCATCTGAGCCATATAGCCATGTTTGTTCACTGGAGAAAAAAACAATTTGATCAATGGATTATCCTATTAACCAATCATTGACACATTATAACAGTCCATTTACAGTCCATTAACATCGGCTAAAATCCTCAATATGGTTGAAATGGAATGTGAATGGAAATGAAATGAAAGGTATCCACAACGATTAACATCCCATTAACATCCAATTATAATTATATAATAATATGAACATCCCATTCCATTAACATTGGTAGCCTAATTGTCATGGTTAAAATACCATCAGGTCTGCGGTTTCCTTCTCCCAGGTGAAAGCAATTATGTGGAGGGAGCCTCCAGCCGGAGAATTGCAGACAGGCGTTCGCCCGGTTGTTATGGGAGAGTTCACCAAATTGAGACATGAAACCATTGGTATATTCGCAAGAAAAAATGAGTGTGTATATAATATATATATATATATGTATATATATATGTATATATATATGAGGATACACTACATTAATAATTGACACAGGATTTTAAGATATGTTAAGTTAAGCATGAATTGTGATTTTACCAACATTTAGCAACAATAAATGGGGAGTTAATTAACCAAACGTGTGGAATTACTAACCATTCCATGATTGAGATGTGATGGGATTTGATTCGGGTATTAAACGACGTTGTCCGCTATTCGCTATCGTATATGGTACAACGATATACAAGCAACGTCATGGCCAATGAAATCATCATTTTAAATCGGTGTTCCTCCTACAAATGTTTTTCCCCAAAAAAAAACTGACGTTGTTGAGACGGGGTTATGGTATTGGAACGCTCCAGTAATATAGATCCTGGTGATGGGGAATTCCCTTCATGGGACAAGGTTGTCATTGCTTTGCGAAAAGATGGTATGAAAGGATATACAGCCTCCCTCACTTCAGCGATAGGGTGCTTTTAAAGGTGATACCACCCCGCAGAAAGGGTACTGTGTGGAGCGATAGGGACCTTGAGGAGTGTTACCCCCTCAATTTGATCGCGATGGAATCGGTACCATTTTTTGATCTTAGCACATGTCACATATTAAACTGTCCAAACACGGGGAATACTCCAGATGTTCTTCAATAATCATAATTTATTCATAGTTATTCATATTTATTCCACATAGGTCTACTTTTAACATTGTCATGTTGGGGCTAAAATCACCGTGTAAAGTCAGTATGTTAGCAGTACCCATTCAACATGGTATCCCCGTTTTCAGACAGCCCATATATATTATGTTTAAACTATCCAGACGTTCATACATGGTAAAGATCGATCATATCGCAAAACCCTCCTCTTAGGCTTTGTCAGGTCGCTGTTTTGTATATGTGTGTGTGTGTGGACGTACCCATGTCGGAAGTATGTTGGTCATATTGTTTGGTACTAACACATGTATTTGATAGAAGTAGGTACCCAATTTCAGACCAATATCTGATTATATAGTCATGTGATCTATTTGGGTGAGTCAGAACGACTCTAGAATGACCAGATCCCGGAAATCATGTCTAGAATCACCTTGTTGCGGTTTCTGGGTTTTGCCATTCCGCCAGTTTTTTCGGTATATCACCAACAAATCAGATTGATTGTATGCTCATGTTTGTGGCTGGTACAGCTTGTGAGGGTCCGCAAAAGAAGAATGACTCCTTCCATGATTTGGAAAGCTTTGTCATGCTTTCTGATCGTGTTGGGGTTAACATGGACCATCGGATGTCTCCTGCAATGGCTCAAGAGGCTGGTGAACCCGAATCATTAGCTCCGACAAACTGGGTGTGAAAATATTAAGACCTTTGGACCAGTAGATTCTTGTTATTTCTTGTCTATCAAAACCAAAAGGGTTTATCCATTTTCTGGAAAGCTGATAAACCACCGCAAACCCAACTTTCACCCCAATTTAACATTAATTCAACCATAAATAGTTGGTATAAACAGGTATTTTCCCATGAATGGCAGGTTTATGGCAGCTGAATCCATCTGAATCCCCAAATTTCGCAGCTCCCCCGCTCCCCAGCTCTCCTCGCAGTCGCGAATTTATGCGTGTCTTGAACTCCGCCTTTGGAGCTTCTGAGGCGCTGGGATGATCAGTGGAGACTCTTAGAGTCGAGTCGAGATATAACGAGTCGATGATATAACGTACACTATGTTAGATAATTTCTGGAGTAAATTTATAGATAGATGGCACCATACAGCTGTTATGGTGAGGTTTTTTCAGTGAGACTTCTGACATTCTTCTGACTATGCTGTATTGTGGTCTTGTTTCAACTTTGAAATCAAGTCTTGCTTCGATGCTTGTGGTGCCTGAAACGATCTCAAACGTAACGACGTAACTGCTGGATTTGCCTCTGGTGGCTCCGGTGGATGTTCGCTGAAAGCTCTGACACCCTGGTTTCACATCAAAATTTGGGAAATGGATCGAAATTGTCTATTTTATATATATATAATTATATATATATATTGGTATAGGATACGACCCATCCTTATTTTTTATCGGCATAGAATGATACAATGATGGTTCAACTAACAGCTGTGATTTCCTAGAGTCCTATAGGCTACCAAGGTCAAGCATCAAACTTTGGTGGTACCATGGTGGTACCATGGTGGTACCATGGTGGTACCCTATTTTCAAACAATTCCCAGTTGGGGATCCAACAAATGTCACCATGGTTGTTGAACAATACTAATCATATGGTCATCCATGATGACTGCATGATGCAAGGGGTATCCCCATGACTTAGGAAACCTCCCTATATATACGTATATATACCATTATATACTACCATAATATACAATATTATATTATTATATACTAGATTACATTCTGGTGGCTATAATGTTATATACTAGATATTATATATATATACCATTATATATACCATTATGTTATATATATCATATAGCTCCGATGTGGCTCCCATGTCGTGAATCCAGGGCCCTTATGATCCCAAAACTCCACGGACGCCGGCCTCCACGGTGAGCAGTGCACGGGGGGAACCACACGTAGCTCGCTTAGCTGGACCGCGGCCGAGGTTGACCTTTGGAGAATGGGGGAGATTTACATGGAAAATGCATGAAAATTGCAGGTTTTAATGATTGAAATATGTTTAAATGATTTTAAATGGCTTTTAAATGCAGATGATAGCCAGATGAGCAGTGTTCTGAAGCCGCAACGCCAAGTCCCTTTTTGTTTGTCGGTTCATAGGACGTCAATCATCAACCAACAGGGAGGGATTCTGAACATTGCTATCATTGCTCAGATGTTACCCTCTATCAAACATGGCTAGCTTGGAAGTCCCCGATAATGGAGATTACGGATACCAGATAATAGTAGATAATAGGTAATGGGGAAATGGATGGAAATGGTAATGATTTCAGGTCAATTTCCATTGTTTTTTTCCTATTTCAGATAAATGGAGATTTGATTTTTATGTCGAGGTCATCGTGGTGATTCACCTGACCAGGCTGGAGGGCTGTGGTCGGTTTTCTTCCGAAAAAACGGGCTTTGGCAACGGTATACGGATGTATATATAAGGTATTTTAAATGGGTATTTTATGGTATTTTGATATATTTTGATAAGGAAAATTGCATGATGAGAAGCTATCAAATTGGGGGGTACCCCTTCAGTCATCCACATTACTTCCGTGTTCCATCATATCGTGGGACTCTGGGACCACAGATGGACGGGTTTTCAAACTTAGAATTCAACTAACCATCAAATAACTGATTAACCATCAATATTTGGACTGGTTTATATATACATTTACATGTGGTTATTGACTGTGTTTTGTTTTAAAAACATAAGTTATATAACCATCAAATAACCACAAAATACTTGGTAAAATGAAGATCAATAAGTGGATTTAGTAGTACCTTTTAGTACTGTAATTTAAGAAGTTGCTGTGGGAAATCACCATGTTTAATTGGAAAATCATTTGTAGATGAGACATGTTCATCCATGTTCCATAGCTCTATAGAGGCTCTATATGTTAAATTACCAGAGGGTAATCCCCAAACATTATTTTCATGTTGGCCCACTTCTCCCATGCTGGCATATAGGTCAAAATTGTTGACCAAATGTTTTAAGGTCTCAAAATGACGAGCCTTATTTTGCGCCCATTGGTACCTCATGTTTGGCAATGTTTGGGCCCATGCCCCTATCCAACCAGCCAATAGAATATCACGCCACCATTTATGATTGGCTAATATGATCAAATGAGGTGAATCACACCCAAATCACCAATAAAAAACATTGGCTTATATCCCCAATAATGACCTTACTATTCACGGAATCGGATGATGGGGAAAATAACAGGAAATCTCTACATTTTGGGGTGATAAAATCAAGGTTTCTGATCTAGATTGTCCAGTCAACCAATCCATTGAATGTCATTGTTGTTGACGAAGTCCCCAATTTTGGGTGCTAAATCCCCTATCAACAACAATTGATACACCATCAGTGTCCCCTATCAGCATCCTTTTTGGATGGTAAATCCCCTATCTGTTGGTCAGTTTTCCCATATGGTTGAGATTTCCGATGATCAGGACCAATCGAGCCAGTGGTGTGGCGGTCCGGAGCAAGCTGGTGTGGGCTGACTCAAGGGGTGACTCAGGGTGCCGTGCAAATGGAGGGCTAAACCAAGAGGAATGTGGATGAAAACCAGCGTGAAAGGGGGATAATGTGTAAGATAATGTAAAGTGTACAACTAATTATTGTGGTTTGCTGTTTGATCGAACATGTTTCACTGTTTCATCCGCCTGAGTGGATGATTCTCAAGTCACTCACATTTTTTAGAATGGGGTGAAACTACCCTCCAAACCACGAACCAGACCAGTCTTTGAAATTCCATTAACTTGTTGTGCCCAAGACCAAGGCTACAACAAGCTACGGGCAGTTTCATGCTGGTGACACAAAGCCAAACGGGGTGGGAGGAAAGTTGACCTGGGGCCGATGTCCATGGATTTTATGCTTGTCCTTCTTCCTCCTAGTACATGGAATGTCTGAAAATTTGTCGGAATAGAATATCTGCCAGGTAGAATTTCAGATAGAATGGCAGATAAAATGTCGGATAAACTATCAGATAGAACGTCGATTAGAATGTCAGAATGTATGCCTGATAAAATGCAGGATATATGTCAGATAGAATGTAAGTTGGAATGTCTCATAAAATGCAGGATATATGCCACATAGAAAGTCAGATAAAATGTCAGATAGAATGCCTGGTAGAATGTTAGATAGAATGCCAGGTAGAATGTCAGATAAAACCAGAAAACGTTGGTCAAATTGCCAGTGTATATGTCAGATCGAATGTTAGATAGAATGTCAGAATATTTGTCAAGTACAATGCCAGAAAATATGTCAGAATATTTGTTAGATAGAAAACCAGAAAAAATGTCAGATCGAATTTCAAGATATATGTCATTATATGTCAGATAGAACGTCAGGCAAAATATCAGATAGTTTTTAAGGATATATGTCAGATATGTCAGATAGGTCGAAAAAATATTAGACAGAATGTCAGAATGTATGTCAGATCAAATGTCAGAATATAAAATGTCTGAATATATATATATATGTCAGATAAAATACATGAAATAGTGGATAGAATGCCATATAGAATGCCAGAACGAATGCTAGATGCCAGATGCTAGGGATCATTTGAAGAAAGCAATTCACTTGCGCCATCTTGCGCCTCTCGGCGTGGCATTTGACCACGCTACGAAAGAGTCGAGCTGGGAACGTCTGTGTCAAAGGTGCCAGAATAATCAGCTGTCAACAATCCAGTCCTACCTTTTTCAGATCGCAGAGAAAAGGGGTGAATGATATGGCAGTGTGTCAAAACCTTGTACCCCTGGTGAACATCAAAATAGCTGGTAAATGTATGTTCATCCCACTAAAAATGGTATTAATAGGTATTGATCCATACCCATATAGGCCCTATAGGCTACAGGTGGCGAAGGGAAAATGCCCACCGATCTCAGGTTGGCAGATCTAGCACCCATGTGCAGCCCCGTAGTCGGAACCCTGGAGTTGTGTCAATGTAGCGCAATGGATTCCATCGCAGTGTCTTGTCAAATTCTTCATGATTGATCATGTATAGTTTCATGTTCCATTGAATAATGTCAAAATGTCGTCTATCTCAGATAGACAGTGCCAGTCTGCACACATGCATTGCGTGGTCGTGGGGGCCTTTGTGTCTCTGTGAGGCTGTCTCAAGTTGCATTTTGTATCATCTTGCATCATTTGAAATCCCAATCAAGGCTGTTGAAATCTAATAGGGTCCAGAAATGACTCGTTGTGGACAAACTCCCGGTTGTGGTGAATCACATTGAAAGAAAGTGGATGTTCATCCAGACATTTGATGTCCGCGTCACATGTGGATCAATACAGTCAAAATATGTCAAGTCAAGACCAAATATTCCCAGAATTCCATTCTAGATTGGTAAACCTGCCAATTATTGATAAAGCTACCAATAGATCTACTATTGATAAACCTACTGTATATTCCATGTCCGAATGTTCACCGAACCAGTGCTCGGGCCCTGTGTTCCGCTTTGAGTGAAACTCGCAGTTGTTGCTGCATCTGAACACAGATAATCATATTAGAGCAGGCTCAAAAATGAACCCAAAAAACGTGATGGTTCAAGCCTGAACTATATAATTGCATTTGAATTCCAAAAGAATAAAACATGGTTGACCCACACGGTAGAGGGAATCCAAGAAACCTTTGGGCCCTTAAGAAATCCGAATCTATCTGGCCACAAGCGAGGTGGGAGGCACCATTGGATCGAGTAGTAAAGAGGCAGTGCCGAGGGGTGGCTAAGAGTTGTCATGGTAAGATAAAATATCATAAGATATCAACGTATATATTATATTTTATATATTATATGTATAATATATTATATATTATATATGATCTATTATATATTATATATTATACATTATATATTACATATTATTTATTTATAGTATATTATATTATTTTATATTATATTATATTATATTATGTCATGTTATGTAATGTTATGGTATATTATGTTATATTATATTATATATTATATTATATATATATTATATATTATATGATATATGATATTAATATACATACATTATATGTTTTATATATTGTATATTATATATATATTATATATTTTATATTTTATATATTATTTTATATACATTATATATAATATA
>Ga0126342_10016594_pt1 | contig 12822 bp, 8 predicted proteins | sample Cyp1metagenome_FD_92528 | JGI IMG/M metagenome (GOLD analysis project Ga0126342, IMG submission 92528) | Coral microbial communities from Lord Howe Island, Old Settlement Bay, Australia - Cyphastrea 1 metagenome | ecosystem: Host-associated > Invertebrates > Cnidaria > Coral ...
ACGAAAGGGATTTCCCCACAGCAACGTTGGTCACGGCAAAGCAAGGGATGCATATCTATATCTATGATATAAAATAATTTGGCCCATATCCAAATCCATATTACCATGGAATATATTGTGATGGTGATGGAAAGCCACCCGCAAAAATTCATATAATCACTGTATAAGTATATATATATAAATGTCCGAGTTACTGTTGCAAAAGGTTTGGAGCCAAACCTTTTGCAAAACTAGCCTTTTTGCCAGATGCGCTTGTCTTGAGCCATGCACGCACAGCACGCGTGAATTAAGCAGCTGCCGTTTTCACAATGACAATTTTACAGCCAAAATCATTTTCACAACCATATAGACTATAGATCCCGTTTTCGCGACCAATTCCGTTTTTACGATCCCGGTTTCACGACCAAATCCGTTTTCACAACCCCATTTTCACGGCCAAATTGTTTTTTTCAAGCCAAACGCCTTTTCTAAGGCCAAATGGCCATTTGGCCTTGGGCCTCATTTTTTGCGATCAAACGCATCCCCAGGAACACCATCGCCCCGCATAGCCCCGCATAGCACCGCATATAATAGCCCCGCATAGCCCCGCATAACCCCGCATAGCCCCGCATAGCCCCGCATAGCCCCGCATAACCCCGCATAGCACCGCAAGGCGCAATACGAAGATACATGGCGCTATGCAGCGCTATGCACCGCTACGCAGCGCTACGCAGCCCACACGCAAGCTACGCAGCGCTACGCAGCGCTACGCAGCACTACGCAGCCCACACGCAGCCCACACGCAGCCCACACGCAGCGCTACGCAGCGCTACACAGCGCTATACGCAGCGCTACGCAGCCCACACGCAGCGCTACGCAGGCCTCAAAAATTTCGACCCCCCCTGTCGCCAACACTGCATAAGTCTCAGCATCCCTTCCAGAAAAAATTAGCTTGTCCCGGTTCCTCCCCTTGGGTCTCTTTGCTGGGTAAATTATAACGACCTCACTGTGACCGAACCCTGGAATCATGATTAATAAGGGAAATCATCCCCAAATGGCCGACAAGATTTAGGTTAGTGAATTATGATGGCATTTACCCAGCCTTGGGTCCCCTTGGGGCCGCAGGCTACAAGGACATCAACGGCACCAAAAAAATCATGGCCTCCACTCAGTTCGAATCCCTGGATGCTCGACGCGCCTTCCCCTGCTGGGATGAGCCTGCGCGCAAGGTGCGGTCGGGAGTAAATCCCGGCCTTCTGAAATGTGTGACCGGGATATCTATCTATGGTTTATGGAAAATATATGGAAAATATATGGAAAACTGGTTAAAGGTGTGAATTTGAGTCCAAACATTGTCTGGTTGGTCGTTTGGAACCATGTTTTTTTCCATGAAATTACCATCTGACTGGGGGAATAAACATCCATTGACCTATGCTGGTTGGTGGTTTGGAACATGAATTTGATGGTTTTCCATTCAGTTGGGAATAATAATCCCAACTGACAAACTCCATCATTTTTGAGAGGGGTAGGTGTACCACCAACCAATTGTACATACTTAAGCCAAATTGAGATGTTAATTCAAACAGGACCAGGACTTGACAGGACTTCTCTGCAGATTCCAGGAATGAAAGAGTTGTTTTCTAATTGGTGGGGACTTGCTGATGTTTTTTCGGGTCGAAGGGGCATTGTGAAAAGATGGACCAATATGAACCGCTCCGGATTCACTCAGTTCATTCAAGTTTGGTCGGTTGGGACAATTTTACCTGGTTGTTGGTTTCACATATTTGGATTATTTTCCACAATATATGGGATAATCCCTCCCATTGACTAATATTTTTCAAGATGGTTAAAACCACCAACCAGTCAAGCATTTAAACAACCTCACCATCAGTAGCAGTTGAGCGGGGGAATCTGTCTTGAATACACGTGAATCACCCGAATCACATTTGACACTGTACATGACCGTTTCCTAGCGCGAACTACAACTTGGCTTGCTGTCGTGACACAGTGGAAAACTATGAGATGGGTAATCTGGTTGGTGGTTTGGAACATGAAATTTATTCCATTCAGTTGGGAATTTCATCATCCCAACTGACGAACTCATATTTTTCAGAGGGGTAGGTATACCACCAACCAGTAGTTGTTCCCGATCCAAGTGGCCATTTTGGAGTTTGACCCTTTATGGGAGAAGGAGAGTTTCCCGCCTTCCAGGCTGTCTTTGGTCTTACCTTGGTAGTGGACACAGGCGGGCTATGGCTTGTGCTGCATCAGTTGCAATCAGTTTTTGGATGATTATCAGAGACCACCAATAAACAAAGATACTAATGACAACTGGAGAGGAGTGGCTTATATACCCTCTGGTTATGTCAAAATAGCTATTGAAAATGGCCCATAGAAATAGTGATATGTTTATTAAAAATTGTGATTTTCCATAGTTATGTTAGTTTACCAGAGGGGTAATATGCTTATACTTATATTAATGGTTATATGGATTATCCATGATGAATCTCCAATTATCCATGATGAATCACCAATAAATACCCTCTGGTTATTTAACATTGCCATGGAATAGATGGCCCATTTATAGATGATTTTCCCATGAAAACCTTCATTTAGCTCAGGGATTTTCCATGGTTATGTCAGTCATAACCAGAGGGTAGTGGTTTATTTACGGCATCTTAGTTCACTCACCTTTGCCAGGATCTAGGTGCCTGTAGCGTTTTCGGATCTAGGAGATGTTCGCGCCATAGCGCCATACTGAGTGCTTGGGATGTGCTGGCCATATTTCTTGTACAGCATGGGGCCCCAAAGATTGATGTGAACGTTGGTTTATAAACCCAATTAACTATAGTTATATCTACTATAAGCCATAGAATTCAGCCACCAGCTATAAGTTTGTTTATAAACCCCATTAACTATAGTTATCTATAGTTATATATATATATACACCATAAACATCCATAAACATCCATAAACATCCATAAATATCCATAAACATCCATAAACAATAGAATTCAGCCACACATATCTCAACTGAACGCTATCTTTGGGGCCCCATCCTATGTTCCATGTTTTTTTCAACCTGACTCGGGATGATTGGTTGAGATGATGAACATATTGTTGGGATGGATTTAAGCCACCAGTTGATACAGTATATATATATATATCTGATTGGTGGTTTGGAACATGTGTTATTTTTCCATATATTGGGAACAATACTCCAATTTGACTAATATTTTTCAGAGGGGTTGAAACCACCAACCAGATATATACTGGCCAGTATATATATATATATGGTAACCGATCTAACATAATATTATTCGCGAAGAATGGCCGTTTGCGGATAGAGGAAATTGTATCAACAACCATATATATATATGTATATTTATTTATTTACTATTGCATCTATAGCTATGTGTTTCTGCAGTCTTGTTCGAGACCCGAGAAAACAAGTAGCACATGTTGGGAAGTTGGGGCTGTTATGACTTTAAAAACTCGGATCAGAAAAGAAGACAACGACGATCCTGTTGTGCCCAACAGCCGATGCTTTGCGTGTCTTTATTGTTTAGCCCATGTGAATGTTGGTTGAGACCTAAGAGCTGAAAATGAAAGATGAACATCCCAAACCTGACGGTTATTAATACTGTAACTTATTAAGCTCCCAAGACTTGTTTGAAAAAGATCATGGATGTGAACATAAAAAGTCTCACCAGGTGCGAACAAAAAGGAAAATCATCCCATTTCCCAAACCATTTCCTCCAGGATGGTGCCCCCCAATTATAAGTTTTTTTATAAACCCCATTAACTATAGTTGTCTATAGTTATATCTACCATAAAAATCCATAAACCATAGTTCCGCCACTTATATGTCAACTTAGCTATCTTGGAGGCCCCATCCTGTCCCTGGCCTTTTGTTTCCTGGGGAGGCCTTACCGCTCTGAGTAACATGCCTGAGAAGCATCGATGTTTCCTGGAGGGTGGAGCGACTTGGTGAAGAACGAGAGTTTTCCAACCAAGTGGTGGTGATTTGGTGATTTCAAATGTACTCATAATATATGTTAACTTATACAGTAACTCTATAATTAGTATATATAAAATATGTGTATATACTGTTTATATGTATATATAAAAAAGGACAACACATATATGTTTGCCTATGTGTTTCTTCTATGTGTGTCTCAGTGTTCAACCGTATTTGGGATGATTCAAATTGTCTCATGTTTTGTCAGGTGCTAAATCCAATGATTTGCCATCACGACCATTTTTCCATAGCGGATGGTATACATCCCGTGTTTGTTTAGAACAAACCCAGCAGGTTGCTATCCCCATTTCTATTGATCAAGTCCATCAAATCAACAATGTCCCGTAAATGGTCTGATAAAATGCACGCTCGATAGCAAACACCTGCAACATGTATACCAACGTCTTGCTGTTTAAGGACAATCCGACAAGTTCATATTTTTCTGATTATAAGCCCCATTTCGGTTGGTTGAATCTTGGCAAGATAAGGGTGAACATACCAATTGTTCATAAAGGTTCGGTTCAAATCTGACGTTTTGGTGGCTTTTCTCCTCTGTTTGATCAGCACTTTCCCCATTGAGTTTGATGTTTTTTTCCACCATTTAAAAGCCCATTTGATCATCATTTCCCCAATCCCATATGCTCCATGTATGGGATATTTACCAACATTTGCCCTAGAAATCACCCAAATATAGGTAAATATACCATACATGGAGCATATGGGAATTGATTTTCCCTTGAAAAGGCGAGACATGGCGAGAACCGAGGCAAAGACCGAGATTTGTTTCATGGATTCACCAAAGATGTGCCTGGGCTATCTGCACGTGTTTTTTTGGGATGTGATCAGATAAAAACGGCTTTGTCCCAACAAAAACATGAGGAGTGTTTTTTTTCTATAGATAAACACTAATGTTTTTTTGGTTTTGAAGTGTGTTTTCACCAGCGTTTAATTTTACAAGTCATCTATAAATATAATAATTAATAAATATACCAATTGAAAAATTATATGAACTGTTTGTCGTTTACTTGTATGATTGCCAAGTATACTGTGTAGGGTGTCTTCTAGACCTCGAAAAATAGGTTGTTTATGATGGAGCTTGTCACACAGATTGTGATGGTAACTCAAAGAATGGCAATGGGACCAACCTGCATGGTTTCTTGAGTCATCTGGATGGAGGAAGATCCTCAGACCCTGGAGGTATCACTCTTGGAGGGCCCAAGATTGGCCGTGATGAGGTCCAGGTCAGTGCTTGTCTCGTTGTTGTTTGGTCCTGAAGATCTCTTGATTGCCTGAAAATTCAGGATATCCATGATATCCTTAGGATGTTCCCTCCGACCTCACAGTTCAATGCCACTTTTTTTTCTCGGATGGACAAGTGGCTATGTACTATAGATCTATATAGTGTTCAATTTAAATGACTATATCGCAGAAAGGTGCCAATTATACCCTCCGGTTTTGATTGGTTTCATCCTGGCCCTGTGTCCCATTAAATGTCATGATTGTTGGCTGTATCCCTGTTAATATCCTCATACAAAACATCATTGGGACCTATTTCTGATGTTCACATCAGCATCAAAAAGCCCTATTTTTCCTCAAAAAAAACGCGCTGATTTCATCATGTTTCATCCCCCAATCCCATTCCGAGAAGGGGAATGTGGCTTGTTACCCGAAGAATCATCCTGAGGTCAACCTACTTGTTGGCTTTCCTGGTGGGTGAATTCGACTTCATTCAGGCCCCGGGAACTCGGAACCCCTTGGATCCGTTGGAACTCATGGTGACGAGATGGCAGGGGCTGGATCTCTCACCCCGAAGTTCCAAAAAACGAGGTCGGCATCTCGTGCTACAAATGGAGTGTTAATGATACATACTTACCATTATGAATGGACTATAGAAGTGTTTTTGGACTAATTATAGATGGACTATGAGGTTTTTACCTCATGCCACGCTTGGACTACCCGTCTTCTTGGCATTACCTTTTTCACCTCGAGACTTTAAGACTGCATCAACCGCTCGTTCAAGCGCGAGAGTGGCAAACTCGTGCTGAACCTTGATGATGCAATGTTCACCGAACACAAAAGGTGTAGAAGAAGAAGAAGAAGTACGCAGGTGAGAAAGATACAGCTTTGCCTGAGCTTGTGATGAGAAGGGCTTTACTTTGCCAATGACCAGGCAGCCATGGACGTCGGCGAGGAGAGGAGATCGTGCCAGTGGACGGCCCTCTCCAACAAGATGGTGACTGGTGGACCTGGTTTGATACACAGCCGATCCTCGTTTTAAGGTGAAGCAAGCAGTTTAAAAATGACTATGAACTATGACCGGTTGGCGGTTTGGAACATGAATTTTATTTTCCCATATAATGGGAATAATCATCCCAACTGACTTTCATATTTTTCTGGGGGGATGAAACCACCAACCAACCAGTTTATGTTGGGAATAATCATCTCAACTGACTTTCATATTTTTCAAGATGGTTTAAAACCACCGACCAGAAACTATGGAGGTTTCCTAAAATGACGGGTACATCAAATCATCCAAGTATCCAAGTCATGGATGACCATGACTCAGTATTGAAACAACCATGGTGACGACTGGGGACCCTTCATTTTAAGAAACCTCCACATGGTGGTTTAACATCCACTATGATTTCATGATTTTATAACAACCATTGGCAAAATGGTGGTTCAACATCCCCAAATGGTAGTTTAACAATTAACCGATTAACAAAAAACACAACGTTAACAAAACGTGTGTCTTTGATAATGTGTGTTGTTGTTAAACCACCATTTTCCATAATGTTTTTTATCCATCATGAACCCAACATATTCACACAAACTACAAAAAACACAATGGGTATATATATATATACATATAATCATATTTATATATATATATATATATTCATCATTCATGGTTATTGTTTAACATCCGAAAAACAATCTTTTCCGCTGCCAGGCGCAAACAAACCACGGGGTCTTGGTGAAGGTCTTCACCCCTCCAGGCGGGTGGAAACGGTCGGAGGACAGCGGGAAACATCTGGAGTTTAACGAACAAACATGTGAGTTTAAGTTGGTTTAAGACGGTTTAGGATGGTTTAAGATGGTTTTAAGATTGATCAAGATGGTTTAACTCCAAAATAGTTAGAGATGGCTTAGTCTAATTAAACTACCAAAACAACATAGATAAGAGGTTGATCGATTTATGTAAAACTCATAAGTGTTAGAGTGCCATTCGACAATGGATACAACAAATACCACCCAGGGTTTATTGATCCAGGATCAATACCAATTAATACACATGCATGGGAGAGTTCGCTTGAAATCAATGAAAAATCAGGAATGTAATAAACCCAATGATTGGTTGCATATGCCTCGAATAGCCCTTTTTCGCCATTTGGAGATCTCAATGCCTGTGGGAAAAAAAGAAAACATACATGCTCTGGGTTTGCCACATTAAATTGATACTTCCCCAAGAAATAAGATGATGAACCCTGCTTGCTGAATTCCGGGGCAAATTCCGCCAAGTCCGATGAAAAAATGGAGCCGCGCACCTTCAACAGTATAGTCTAAGGGTCTAAGGGGTATCGGCATCTACAGATTTCTTCACAAGACTTGGATCATTTTTTTTCAGGTGATGCCGCAGTGCCACATGGAGTAGTCAGATGCAAAAGGAACGTCCCAGTCTGAAAGAATGGCAATATAGAATTAATATAGGGGGTTTCTTAAAATGGAGGATCCCTTTTCAATACTAAACTGGTCTAATTTTGCATGAATTGGGGGTACCACCATTTTATGACTCCGTATATGTTGTAATACTAGTCTAGGTCCAGCAAATATCTGTAGCAACCCTGAAAGGTCAATGCCGAAATGTAGGAAACCTCAAGACTCGTGGGTTCAGTAAATTGAACCAACATCCAAACTGGAAACACATTTGGGCATTTTTTGGGGGAGTAAGATATAGCTATGATAATTTGCCTAATCACATTAATTAATATGTATATATATATATATATCTAATAGATGTTAATCATTAATCTATATCATATGTGATTATTCATCTACACAGCTATATGAATAGTTTATATATATATATATATATGAATATATACTACGCACTTTTTTAGTATTCTGCAGGTCGGTCGAACGATGGGAAGTTCCCCCTGGATGTGGCAGTGAAGGCATTGGATGGCGCCTTGACATGGGCAATGGTACGAACCATTAAAAATACCCTCTGGTAAACTTACAAAAAATATTGAAAATCACAATTTTTAATGGGTATATCAACTATTTCTATGGCCATTTCCATAGCTATGTTAGTTTATCAGAGGGTATTGGTTACGAACTGGGACTGACAATCTACCTAAGTTACGAACTAGGGATGATGATAACCCATTTAGTAGGGAAACTTATCAAACAACTGGTATTTCATGAGATGAGATAGGGGCATGTTTAATGCCTCGTGTGGCTGTCAAAACGTGTTTTGAGAAGATATGGGTCAATCGTTTGAGCTTTACCTCATCAGCATGACATGATGTTTCTTAGTTAAAAGGATTGCTTCGCAAACACTGCGAATTTGGGAATTATAGTTTTGCCCAGATTCATTGGAAACGGTGAATAATTGGTGAGCTAACAAGGTCCTTGCCAAGGTCCTTGCCAAGGTCCTTGCCAAGGTCCTTGCCTAGCCCATCCTTGCGGGTCATCCAATGAAAGAGACTGTGTCCGACTGTACTTTCCGTCATTAGCATTAGCTCATGATAGCTCATGTGTAGAAAAGTGGTTCCCTACTTGATCGTAGATGGTTTTGACACTTCGCTATCACTGGATTTCAAACTATGTTCTTCATTATAGAGACAGATAGCAGACAGAGCAGGAGGCAGAGAATTGATTAATTTGGTTAAGGCTAAACATACAAGTACTTCATCATCTTCTTCAAACAAACTGATGGATGTTTTGCCACAACAAAAAGCACAACACTGACACCTGCTGTTCCCAGCACCGTTGAGGTTATGACGATTATTTTGGCCTACCGTGTTCCAGCAGCGTTTCAAGGGACCGGGGCCGGGACACATGATTTGGACACATGACCGGTGAAGCCATGTTTAGTGACACGAAAAGAATGATGGTTGCGGCGATTAGGGGTTATTAATGAACAACCATCTATTATTATTGGTCATGAATAATGAACTATCAATAGTAATAACAACAATTAATCATAATAATAATGATAATAATGATAATAATGATAATAATAATGATAGTAAAAATGATACTTTAACACATAAGAATAGATTGTTTTATTAATCGACAACCATCTATGAATCTATTACTATTGGAAATGAACCATCAGTAAATCAGGGGGTTGTAACCAACAACCATCAGTTAGCATTGTTCACCAACAACCATCTATAGATTGTTACTGTGGATCATGGCCAGTATTATCATTACTTTACTACTATTATGAATGTGACCCGACGAATAATGATTATGGCTGATTCATACTTAACGGCTTATCCAACAACTATCTATTGTTAATCATCCATGTTTTGGGAACAACCATATTATTACTGAATATTAAATAATCAACTCTAAATATTATCCAACAGTCCCTACTATTGAGGATTACTACCCATCCATTATCGGGGGGCACCAAACTAGGAGGGTTGGTTGAAATTCCACCGTTCCAAAATGGATAAGCTGACAAACGATAACTGACACATTATGAACATAACACTTGTGAATACACACACGTTTAATGTTTCAATTGGTTTCTGTTGCACAAACTCTTATATGCGATCATACATACTCATCATTTATTTGGCTGGGTGTTCTTTGGGTGGATTGTATCAAGGCTTCAAGTTGCTTGAGGTCATTACTTATGGCTTTAGCCCTTATTTGAATATGTTGGTCCCAGAAATAGGGTCTTGTTGGAAATCTAGCATTACTGCGACCTATATAACATGCAACAAACCTAAGGAAAATTGTGGAGAATTGCAGTTGCCAATGTATGGTAGACATAGTAGACACAATAGATCTTGAAAGGTGTACATAGCAAGAGCTGGATGTTTCTATTTCTATTTCACTGAGTTACATATGCACATATGCCATTCATTTCCATCATGATTTCCCAGATGTTTCAGGATGGTTCAGCATTTTTATTGTCACATATCTTTATATACCCTCTGGCTATTTAACATAGCCATGGAAAATCACCCTTTTTAATAGGTGAATCAAGGAACTAAATGACAAGTTTCCAAAGCTACATTCGTTTGCCAGAGGGTACTCCCCAGATGACCATGACCCACCAATAGTTTTCAAAAACGCTTCGTAACCCGTGTCCTTTGCTTGGCCAGGTATCCTTTGCCAAAACTCGACATGAACCTTGCCTGTGTATAGAAACCATATGGGCCCCAATGGGCCCCGAATTTCAGTGGAATGAGGTACCTCAACCCCTGATAAAGAAGCATTTGGTAGTGAAGTTGCACTGGAATAGACCATGCATGTTATCCAATGGTGTTTTTTCTAGTTTTTAATCAAATCAGCACAAGATTGATGAAATGTGGTTGACCCCCTTTGTTTATCTGTTATCTTTTTTTGAAGGAGTTTATGTTTAAGCTATTCTGCAATTGAATTGTGGTGGACAATTCGCTGCAGGTTCCGGATCTCATCAATTCAGCATTCCAGCTGGGGTTCATACAGGGGTTGGTAAATGTCCTAATTAAACATCACCCAACTATTGGGGATATAATCGCCAACAAATACTTGTTCAAGTGATGTTCAAAAACCCTAAAACAGGACATTTACCAAGCCCTGTGATAGTTTAAAGGATTTAAAAGGCTTCTTTCTTTACCCTTTTGAGGTTGGGCGAAGACAACTTGAAAAACGGGTACCAGATCTGGGGATGACCCATTGATTGGTGAAATTCGGCTGTTCACCAGGGTGGATTTCAACCGCCAAATGTTCAGGTGGGTGCTTGAATAGTCTTCTCCATGAAACCTCTTATCAGTGGTTTGTAAATGCAACATTGCCTTTGGTTTGAGAGGATCATCATCCATCTGATATTCAGCTATTGTCTTGTGGGTTCGAGCCTTATCCCACGAAGCATTCACTTATGACTCCGGTGTCATCAAACATGGTTGGCTGGGAAATCCCCAAACCAACTTGGGTATTTATATAAATCTGATAACCATTGAACGAAATGGGAGATTTTCCAGCAAACCATGCTTGATAACACCAGAGAGTATTATTTTGTATTTTGATATCCTGGTTTATATATTTAGAATCTAGTGTGTGTATAGTGTATAATATATATATATATACATATATATATGATCATATATGTATATACATATATCATGGTAATTTTCATATAAAATGCTTCTAGGTAGATCAATGGGGGGTGACCACACACACATATATATATACATAGTATGTAAATTGTATTATAATATAATCAACTATATCCATACAAAATTGGTTGGTGGTTCCAAACATTTGGATTATTTCCCTTAATAAAAAAACTGATAATCCTTCCCATTGACGAACTCCATCATTTTTTCGAGATGGTTATTGCACCACCAACCAGATATGATTTCATGAGGATTTCATGGGGATTTAAGGGGAGTTAATGAGGATTTCATGGGAATCAATGAGGATTTCATGGGGATTAAAGGATACAAAATCATTAAACTTAAGTAAACACCCCCAGGACTTGGAAGTCGACTGCGTCCGAGGATAGCAATCCCCGAGTTTGCCGCCGGTGCTATGGAGAATTGGGGCTTGGTCACCTACCGAGAGGCGGGGCCTTCTACGATACGTGGTGCCCCAGAGTTAGCTAAGTTGGTGCAAATAACTCCGTTATATCCATGGTTTTATAACTTATAACTTAAAACTGGGTGGAAACCACCTTGTAGTTAGTAGCAAAGTATTCATTTTGTGTCATAAGAGGACTATCTTTTTGGGAGCTACTATGATATAGTATAAACCTATACATGGTTGTTGGACTGACTGACTGACTGACTGACTGTCCAAGTGCTTGCTTCACTTGGGGCGAGTCGAAATGATCATCCAGTTGCTAGTAACAGCCCCATTGGATGTGTCTGAAAATGGTTGGTCTGGCCCTTTGGCTATTTCAATTCAGTGTATTTGAGCATCTGGACCCACAAAGAATTCGATCCCACATACATGTATTTTTTTAAATTATATTATATTGTATTATTTTATATTATTATTTGTTTATCATATTATATTTTTATTATATTGTCTTATATTATATTATATCAAAGTAAATTATATTATAAAATATATTATATTTTATAGAATATATATTATATATTATATATTATATATTATATTATATTATAATATATTATATTATATTATATTATATTATATTATATTATTTTATATTTTTTGTATTAGATTAAATTGTATTATATTATATTACATTATATTATATTATATATTATATTTTATTTCAACCAGTGTCCTCTATCAGTGTTGACACCGTCCGTAGATGTTGTCCTCAATGTTCTGAAAATTTCCTTATGTAAGAAGTAATGTTGTAGTTCATGTTCTAAAGCAGGGCTTATGTAGCAAATGACGTTGCAACTGACGTTTCGGCCAAGATAAACACATGATTTTGAAGGGCCAGTAGCCCAAAGTAAGACCAATGTAACAATGTATATAATTATACTATGTAGCTTCGATGTTGTTCATTGCGGCAAAAGGCAAACTGGGTGGATGATGGTATCTAACCCTCTCATTTGATTTCTCCAAAATTCCAGGTGACCAAGGGGAAATGCCTATATTCATATTCATCATTCCCA
>Ga0126342_10016595_pt1 | contig 12821 bp, 17 predicted proteins | sample Cyp1metagenome_FD_92528 | JGI IMG/M metagenome (GOLD analysis project Ga0126342, IMG submission 92528) | Coral microbial communities from Lord Howe Island, Old Settlement Bay, Australia - Cyphastrea 1 metagenome | ecosystem: Host-associated > Invertebrates > Cnidaria > Coral ...
CCCCCCTCTCTCTCTCTTTCTCTCTCTCTCTCTCTCTTTCTCTTTCTCTCTCTCTCTCTCTCTCTCGCTCTCTCGCTCCCTCCCTCCCTCTCCCTCCCTCTCCCTCCCTCTCTCTCCCTGCCTCCTTTCTTTGAATCTTGTGCGTGATTCTGCGTGTAATTGGTATTAACTCGATCTTTTAAAACTATTTTGGCGCTTTGCGATGCTCTCCTCTGGCTGATGCCCAGGTGTACAACTTTGAAGAATGCAGAATATGAAACAAACGATCTTGAGCTGCTGCATGAATATCAAGAATCAAGACAGAATATCCAAAACAAGCATCTAAGTCTTGCTGACTTGACGTCTTCCACGGTCTTCTGCAGCTGAGTCTTGTCCTGCAACGCATGCAACGCTGTTCGTGGCCGCGCTGAGGGATGTCAGGCCACCTGTGGAAGTGCTGTCCTTCCTGTCCTTGACCGCAGCGTCTCCGGCGTCTCCAGCGTTCGCAGCACGCGTCGCTCGCAGCACTTCTGCGGCCACGTGAGCTGCATCGTTGGCAGATGCACCTGCACACCAGGCAATGAGGCTTAAAATGCCTGGAATTCCCACATCCATGTAAGAACGTAATATAGTTTTTAATGGTTTTATGATATTATGGTAATATATGGTAATATGACGTAATATCATGGTATTCATGGTTGTACCATGGTTTACCTATATACAGTTACGCACTCAAGAAAATCAACTACACGTATTCTTTCATGCACTGTGCACGGATGACGAGGGGCAATTGAAGACATTTGACCAAGGCAAAGGCCAAGCCATCCAGTCCTGCTTATCTGTTGACCCCATACCCTATATAAATTGGCATTTTAATGATAAAATCATCGATGGATGGGGACTTTTCCATTACCATGTTTATCCATGTTTCATTACCAGATGGTAATATCATGCATCCAACCTGCATCTTCGAAAGCCTTCACTGCCGATGCCACATTGGTAGAGAGGTTCCCTGTCACGTGAGAAACCGACCAGGCTGAAAAGCGCTCGTTGGGCCAAACCCCCGGAATGAACGAGACAAATAGAGACAATTTTTTTAGGCCTATAACCAGTATGATGTATGCATTCTATGCATCTTCCTCTCTGGGAACAAAACTCAACTTAACATTCACTTCAAATTTATCGTCATGTATCGGAATCGTCGGGGTGCAATCCAGCCAAACCCAACTGAATCTAAACCTCTCTCTCTCTCTCTCCCTCCCTTTCTATCTCCATGGCCATCTCAGGAAAAGCTGAAGCGAGCAGTTAATTACTCATGCAAGATTTCATCGCATTAACATCTTAGCTATAGTATGCTGTAGTGCCTATGACCATCTCCAAGTTATTTCAGTTTTAGGATGGTTCAATTAGAAAATACCACCCATTATCACCCATGTTTTTCTTTTGGGATCTCATTTTCTATATCTCAGTTTTTCATCGTTCACCAACCATAACATCCCATGACCATCTGGGGCAAGCCTTCACCCAGGTTCCTCAATCCAGCCACCACACGGGCGGAGGCCAAAGCATCGAAGCTTCGCTTGGCCACGGCGCGTTGTTGCGAGGTCATCTCCTGCTGGGAAGGTAGCTACTGGTAGTGCTAATACACATGTAAAGAAAAATGTGAATGTTAATGACGTCTATGTATATATATGTGTATTATATTAAGATGTATGATTATATTAATTTGTATTATATTGTACTGAGCCATATTATACTATATTATATTATTAGTATACGTATATTTATATACTTATATGCTTATATACTTCTATACTTATATACTTGTATACTTATATACTTGTATACTTATACTGTACTCTGCTCCGCTCTGCGCTGCTCTGCTCTACTCTGCTGTACTGTATGTATGTACGTACGTACGTACGGACGTTGTCAGTACATGTCTTTATTAATACGAACTAGGCCCAGTAGAAGGGGCTCATTGTTGCCGTTGGCCCTTGGTGATGGATGTATATAGGTCACTGATGCATGCATGTGGCTGCTGGTCCCCTGCTGTTGCAAGCGCAGGTTTCAAAGTCTGCTTGGGCTGTGGTGGAACTTCCAATCGTTGAAGAGTTGATGGGGCAATTTGTCTCAACTCCGGAGCAATTCAACTCAGTTCAACGGCAAAGTTGGCAACGAAATTGAACATCTGGTAAATGAATTGTCATGGGGTGATGGAGCCGCAATGTCCCCTCCAGGTACACTGCTTATGACTCAAAAAGGAGGTCGACAAACTTTCGAAAACAAGCGAAGCTACAAAGAACACGGAGGTGCACCAAGCGTGGCTGTCTATCTCGAAAGCAACTCCTGCCACTTCGTCTTGAAAATTGCAACTTCTTGATCTCTGAATCCAGCACTGAAGGCTGAGGCGGCCAAGGCCAGAAGGTCACCTGGCAGCCGGGGTCTCAGGGTCATGGCACGAGAAAACCTGCGCTTGGATCTAGAGACTATGGGCATCCACAATTCAAAACCAACTGGACCATGATCCAAGAACTATCCTGATGCAGTCGCCCCTTTACATCCTTTGTGTCTCCCTAAGATGCCTGCCAAGTTGGAGTCAAGCCCCTCAGTGCCATTCATCCGAAGGTTGGGTCTCTCAGCCGCTGCTGCAGCATTCACCGCAGCGTTCACAATGTCCATCTTTTCCTCAGCTGGAGAAAACAGCTGATTGGTGATGTCAACTATCCTCAAAATATGAGTCATGCAGGATTATCATCTATATAATCATGGTTGAAAATAAGCATCTATTTATCTCTCCCTCTCTCTCTCTCTCTATCTCTGCATGTAAATATGAACATCATAAATGAGACGACCAGCAGCACCTACTGTAGCTATTCGATCACCAAATCCCATGGAATCTGCAAGAATTGAGCTTGAGCTTGGTAATATCCCCTGCCTGCTCAGGAATATCAAGGCTCTCCATCTGATCTTTGACCGCGTCACCCACCTCAGGACGTTCAGGACATTCCGGTGATTCAAACGTCCGAAGCCAATAAGAACCCCCCTAGATGGGGACCCGAAGATAGACAAATCCACCAGCTCACATCGTTTCAGCAGGGTGTCTGAGGATGTTTAAAGGGCAGGACATTCCACGGTGTCCCCGATTGTTTGGACAGCCCTCCAGCGACAGCCCTACGCAGCTTCCGAACAGCATCGGACAAATTCCCTGGTGCTTCCAAACTCTTGACACTCTATGATTCCCGGAGCACCCCCACACTGATACGAGACCACCAAAAGGCCGCACGGAATTAGAATGAATGAGTGCACATTGGTGATCATTGAACAAAACGAAAAAACAACACATATCAACAAACTATAACAAACAAATTACAACAAATTATAACAAAGTAACCTCAACGCTGTCGAAGGGGAACCTGCAAACCCTCAAAGTACATCGGCCCTCCCACGGCCCCACGGTCATCAGTTTCACGTCGCGTGGCAATTTCAGGATCGAGGCCAAAGGGATGAGCATCTGCACGAGATTCGTGTGGCCCCATAAGTGGGAACAAGCGTTTCTGCACATGAGTATGTAGAAATGATTAGAAATGTAGCGTAACGCAACGCAAAGCAAGACAATGGAATGCAATTTGTAACGCAGTGTATGTATTCTGTATCAGTGTCGTTTTATAATTTTTATACGTGCAATCTCCATCACGATACTCCATTTTTCATATCATTCGGCCTGACATCGGGGCAGACATGGAGACCTTTGGAACTGTGTGCATGTATGGTATGTCTCTGTGTGTATGTTGGCATGTGGTATGCGCGCATGTTTACCCGTATGCATGGACATGCATGGACCTTTTGCTCATGTCATAGGAATGCAAGAGCCTATGTGTGACCACTTATATATTCGATATATTTAGATGTATTGGTATGTGATGGTCTGTGTAAGTTTGTACAGCCTCTTTGAGATTCTCCAACACATCCAACATCATCCAACATTGAGTGGTGAGGTCCATGGACAAATCACCTTACGCACATGAAATCGCATTTGTATGCATGTGTTATTCATCGTTCTACTTGCCAGAGAGGAAAGCATCAGTATCACCAACCTACTCTGCAAAATGACAAATGCATCCAAAAGGCTGATAGAATCCCATTGAAACACAGGCGTAGTGCTGGAAATGGCCTGAAACCTCAGCGTGCTACATAACGTCAAAATATGTCAAAATGCCAAGACCGACTTACTGATCTTACTGAACCCTCTACCCCACTTTCCAGAAAATTCACCAGCTTTACACTGCAACCATCGAAGTCCGTGGCATTTCGGCGATCATTCTCTGCGATCTCCAACTTTCTCCTCCTTGTAGAGCGTCTTGCAGGTCAATGCCAACAAGCTTGACTATATAATTTGTCCATAGTAACTTGGCAGGCTTTGGATTGATGATGATTGATGACGATTGATGACAACTGATGACAATTGATGACGGTTGATGGGTATGTTTCAGGCTTACCATGGTTTGCCCGACACCAACTGCTCAGTGATGCTGGCTAAACTGCGCTCCTGCCGCTGCAACCACAGCCGCCTGCCCTTCAACACCCAGCTGCCCCACTGCATCCGCCAAGCCCTGGAGTGGCACCGTGGTACTCGCAGCATCTGCACCGCTTCGGTATCGGGGTGGAACTTTCAAAAGTTCACACAGTCAAACGTCGACACTAGTCAAAGCTACAGCATGTCAAAGCTCTTGCGAAGGTTGGAACTGTATGCAAGGCATGTCACCATTGATGCAAGTGAATGTATCGAACCGTAGGTCATCTTGGGTCCAGAAGTGGTCAAATGAAAAGCTGACAGCCCCGCCATCAGCTAAGGACAGGCTTGCTGCCGCTGCTGCTGCTCCAACCTGCCAAAAAACCGACAGTGTCAAAGCAAGGTCTGCCACGGCAAATGCAAGCAAGGCTTGTCACAGGAAATGAGCGGCGCGCTAGGAACTTTGGGAGAGAGCAGTTGGCTGCAAAACCTTGTGCGAACTGGATCCTTCTCAGAGAAAAAATGTTGATTTCAAGGTCCCCTCCATTCGATTCCATTAAATTCCATTCCGATCTGCAAATTGTCCCACCTCTTCGGCTGAATAGTTGGCTTTGGCAGCTGCTGTGACCACTGCTGCTACCTATCATGGTCGTGCCCAGCCAGGAAGACTTATGGATGCAGCCAAGGGGAAGCACATTGTCTTGGAAGACAATGATGGAAATGATAGGGCTTGGGTGCCCTGGGTACCTTGGTGGACTGTCCAAACCTAACCAAATACATACAAATACCCAGTAAAAATGAGTTCAATGTTGACTACTTCTACTGATTTTGTCACGAAAATTGCCATTGCATTGAGAACCTTATGGAATCTTCCCCCAACCACCCCCCAAAAAAAATCCTCAGCCAAAGGCCTTTGGATCGCCCTGGCCTTGGCCGGCACCGAAAGTGTCGCAGCCGTTGTCGCGGCCTTTGCCGCAGCGCGCAGGACCTGGAGGATGTGGACGTAGCTCCTGGCTGGGGAGGGTTGGGGCTGTGTAAACAATATTTTTTTTCAAAAAACAAGAGGAGAAACAATGGAATTGCTGTTAACATGAGAAAAAAACAACAGGGAACAAATCCTTCAAAAACTGACTGAGCCGAAAAACATGTCACAAGGTCTATGAGACCCACAGCACGCTGTGTCACCCGTCACCTGTGATCCAGATTGGCCATGGCGACCTTCAGGTGATCAACCTGAAACCCGGGTGGTCAATGATGGCACGCATCTCCGCAAGAATAAACAATAATTAGGACAACAAACATATTTAAAAAAACACACACACACATACATATATACATATATACATATATACATATATGTATATATGTATATATGTATATATGTATATATGTATATATGTATATATGTATATGCATAACATACCGTAGAACGAAGGAAAAATCATAAAACCTACCGTGACCTACCCATGAATATTTCAGATGTATGCTATACATATTCACGTCTTCATCATGCCAGAGCTTGCCTGCTGTGAAGAAAGGCCAAGCATTTCGGCAGCAAAGAACACTGAGTCGGTCAAACTGGTGTTGGTGGCCTTACACCCCCAGCGGGGTCACGCAAGCGCTGAGGGAGGCGTCCAAAATATGTTTTTGTTGCATTTAATAATGAATCTCGGTTGATGGATGTTGATGGGTGATGGGGATGATGTTCATTAAAGGATGCCCATACATTTTTCATAAACAAGGGCCAATCACCAATGACCAATCACCTTGTGATCTGCACCATTAAAAAAACAGTATACAAACGGTTCCAACCTCCGGAGCAGGTGGGACCACAGCTTGACTGGCAAACACCACTTGAGCGGTCTCATCTGGAGAAATCTGCCTAAGAACAACTGGAAACGACGAACAATGGACGTGTCATAATGGGCCAAACAACCAAAGCCTTCCAATCCTTCAATCTTGGCTGATGTGGCAAAACAAAAGGATCCAGTGAAGGTTTGTAAGTCAACTACCATTTTTGAATTTCTTATATTTTATGCAGGTCCCATGCTAGAAACAAGTCGTTTCGGCCGCGTCCCTTTGGTGATCCCTGGTTCCTCCAGTCTGTTTTGTCTATTATTATTATTCTTATTGTTATGTTGATAAACGGATGGACCCTGCTGCTCCAGCGTTGCACATTTCACCATCACTGCTCAGATGCAAATCCTTCGCCGCCAGCTGGAGCTCCGCTTTGATGGTGTCACTTGCTGTCGGTTGCCTGTGCGGTCATCTGCATCAAGGTGAAACCAAAATGACAGCCCCATGCAGTTCCAACGTTTTCAGTTCACCAAATAAGAGTGCTCCAAGATGACCCTGGATAACCCTAGACTTGTGATGACTTGTGACCAAGGATCTAGATTTGGAGGTGGTTTCCTTATGGCAAGCACACCCACAGCGGTCCCTTCATCATTCATCAACTACATCTCAATTATAATCCTTCTGCAAGTTCTGATCTATGTATATATCTATGTAATTATCTATATATCTATGTATCTATGTATCTATAAATCTATGTATGTATGTATGTATGTATGCATGCATGTATGTATCTATGTATCTATGTATGTCTGTATCTATGTATCTATGTATCTATGCATGTATGTATGTATGTATGTATGTATGCATGTATGTATGCCTGCAATTGTGTGATGAGAACTTGATAAATGATTTGTGAAAACCCAAGCCTTCCAAACCTGATTCACACATATGCAATTGTATGTAATTGTATGTATGTAATTGTATGTATTTCATTGCATTTACGAAATTGTATGAAATTGCATGTAACTGTATGGAATTGCATGTAATTGTATGTATGTACTTGTATGTAATTGTATGCATGTAATTGCATGTATGTAATTGTATGTATTTCATTGCATGTACGACATTGTATGAAATTGCATGTAATTGTATGTCATTGTATGTATGTACTTGTATGTAATTGTATGTAATTGTATGCAATTGTATGTAATTGTATGTAATTGTATGTAATTGTATGTAATTGTATGTAATTGTATGTAATTGTATGCAATTGTATGTCTGTGTATGTCTGTGTATGTCTGTGTATGTCTGTGTATGTCTGTGTATGTCTGTGTATGTCTGTATGTCTTGTATGTCTTGTATGTCTCTGTATGTCTGTATGTCTGTATGTCTGTATGTCTGTATGTCTGTATGTCTGTATGTCTGTATGTCTGTATGTCTGTATGTATGTATGTATGGCAAAGGCACACATTTGAACATATTATTTTATTTGACATTTATTGTATATATATATAATTTATATTATATCTATTTTAAATATTATAATTGTAATGCCTATATATTAAAATAGCAATTGCATATATAATATGATATATAATAGCAGCAGGCTTGAATCCGCAAAGGGAGAGATAACGTCGCAGCATATCATGCTGTAATTCTATCTCTCTCTCTCTCTCTCTGAATCTCCTTGCAGCTATTCCATGGCCTGGTGCCTGGACTCTACAGACTTGGCCGTGACCAGAAATGACCACAAATGAGTACTGATCTCTTCCAACACCATGCAGCTCAGGGTTAATTATTCAGGACTCTTCTTGGCACCTTCGCGGAAACAAACAAAAACTTACCAAACATTTCCCGGCGCCTCAAGCTTTCTTGCGCAGAATCATGTTCCACCTTTTTGAGATGGTCGCCATTCCTAGGAGAGGTGGCGTGGTTTTCACATTGTTCAACTTCCCAGGACTGAAGCACTTGGTTGCGGTCACACATACAGGATTGCCTGCCTTCTGTTGGCAGTTGCCGCCGAAATTGATGAAAATTCCTGCAGCCGCGACCCACCACAAAAACAGGCTCATGCGCTGCATCTGTTTGAATGCCGACACATCTCATACAATTGCATACAAGTGCCCCATTCAAAAGAATGAAGGTGATTGGTGTGACCAGGTCGTTCTTGCATGGCTGTCGCCAAGCAATGGGGTCGTATGTTGGCAGCTTCCAACATTTTCAACTTGGAATTAGCAGTTTCTGAACTCCTGGCGAAGAAGCGCTTTTCGCTGGCCCGTCCACGTGGTGTCCTTGCCGAAAAGACCACGATTGAAACATATTGAAACACTGCCAGCAGCATCAAGGCCCCAAAATCCTTCAGCTGAGGGACCTCTGAAGCATTCGACACGGAAATTGTCACGGCACAAAGAGCTGCCACTAGAGGTATTTGCATGCCTTAGCCGGCTCAGCTTGGGAAGAGACTTTGTCAGAATCAGGAAGTTGCGTGGCTTTTCGTGTTGAAGTCTGCCGACTTCACGCGTGGAATCACTCGCGCGAGTTGAATAGTGAATAGGCCGCGGTATGATATGGCATGCTGCAAGTCATTGAAGCAATGCCCTGGTCATCACCAGAAACCCGAAACCAAAACCAATGGCTTTGCTGAGGAAACACCCTCCCAAATGGACTTTCTACCAGCCCTGCCTGGAACTTAACCCTGTGGCCATATGGACGCCGACATTGGCCCGAAGTCGGCGGGGGACCTGCTATCAGTGCCTGGCCTTGAGCCGAAGCTTCCACCGGCATAGCCATCCCAGTCCAGAGAAAAACGGACACGTTTCGTGCACACACACACGCACATGGAGAGAGAGAGAGAGAGAGACAGAGAGACATATATCTATATGTATATATATATATGTGCACATACATACATACATACATGCATGCATGCATGCATGCATTCATGCATACATACAGACATGCATACATACATACATACATACATACATCCATGCATGCATGCATACATACATACATTACATACATTACATACATTACATACATTACATACATTACATACATTACATATATATATATTCATACAGACACACACACACACATCTATACCATCTATACGCACACACACATATATATATATATACACATGCGTATATTTACGCGAACACATACAAACACCACATGATGATTACATAACAAAAGCTCATGCAGTGAAGCAGTAAATCACGCGCACATACCAATAACAAAAACAGAGCTTGACAAGGAATCTCGACGGCTACGCCTCATGTGCCATGCGCTAAGATCAGTGGGGAGAAGTGAAGTTGTGGATCTTTCTCTGTCCAAAGCACCGCTATGATTCGATAGGTGCACTGTAAAGGATTTCCTGACTGGGCTGTAAGTCTTTTGTGCAAATTTCTTCAGCAACATCAAATTATTTTGCACCGACGTACTGCATTACATATAAAAAACCAAACTGGAGCCCACGCCAATACCTGCATTCATGTGCCAGTGAGGCAGGAATGAAGAATCCCACCAATTTGAAGCCACTTTTTTTTTAGCGCTTTATGCGGTTGGCCTCCGGGGCCCTCACTGGTGGCATGCAAACTGCACACGGCAGGCGCGACAATCCAATTTCTCAATAGAAACTGGCGGATCCATTCAACAGCTGGACTGCCTTCGAGCAGCTGCAAATCTGCAAATTCATGCTGATTTCATGCTGCCTGGGGGCAACTTTGGACTTTGGCTTGTCTCAAGCTGGATCCTGATAATTCCAGACACTCAGATGTGGAAAGCCTTGCAGATAAGTTTTAATGTCCAAACTGTTCACGGCAAAGTCACGATCTGAAGATACTTGAAGACTTCATGGGTCACAGTGGATCTGCCTCCTTGAGCTCTGCCTGGACTGGCGGCGTTTGCGTGCTGCCCCCTTCCCGTCTCAAAGGAGGAAGGGAAGGAAACGGCACACCGCAGGGTGTGAAACAAGTTCGCAGCTGAAAATGTGGAACCCAACAAATTCATCCCAGTTCAGGATTCAAGGAGTTTCTCAATGACTAATTTTCAGGCCCTATAATCTATAATTACCAGTTGCCATGTTTTTTGTCAGCTGCAGCTGGAGCAGTACGGTCGCCACTTCCTTCAGCATTCGACGATGGCTGCGGTTCAACCTTGTGCAAGGACCTTGGAAAGATATGGGAAGCACAACGGCACATGATGATGACGCTGCATGTGCTGCTACCCATGCTGACACCTTCAGAGGCTATGGTTGAAGAGCTTGTGCGGCATAATAATGCATAATATAGAGTAAAAAATGTGAAAGGCAAGCCGACCAACCAACGGATTTTGATACACCCGCAGACTCCGCAGACTGGCAACATACATCACTATCACAAACACGAACACAATCACACTCACACACTTGCTCAGACTTGTCTTATGTCTTATCGAATTATGACGTGGAATGCGTCGGCCGTGTAAAACAACACTTCAATTATTCCTGATCAGAGGAGGAGAACACATAGGACCGACCAGTCACGAGGATCCAGTGTAAGATGTCAAAATCAATAAATTGGTAGTTGTCCTTTCACCGCGGTCTCAGATTGCGCCAATTGTGCAGGAATGTAAAAACGGCTGGGCAGTTGTTGGCTTGGCTGCTTGCCATACGAATTGGAAAATGGAGCAGGTGCGCAGAGCTGATCAGGCTCTGTATCCCATGCAATCAGGTAGCTTGGAAGAACGTGGTCCCTGATTGCATGCCACGTCCCCCTGCTGAAATCCAAAAGCTGAAAAAGAAGCAACAGTAGAGGTTTTACTTTTGTTCAAAAGTTCCACACACACACACACACCCTGCCGCAGCACGGTTTTTTTTTGGAAGACCACAGGACCACAAGCGGTGGTTTTCCTGATGCCCTATGTGGGTGGAGAGGTTGGATCTGCAGGCAGTGATTGGAAAGTTGGACGAAATGAATGATGATTGAGGTGGTTGCTAAGTTGCAAGTTGCTGAGGAAGCATGGAAGACTGATGTCGAAGGGACTGAACCAGCGACTTGACAGAGTGCAGGAACACCACTTGAAGCCCCCGATCGAAATTCACAGTCACCCGAGGGTGCCGTGCCGGCTCGGCAAGGGGCATTCATGTGGCGCGGCCGAGGCGAGGAGGAGAATGGCGGCCAAGGAACACGATGGGTGGTAAATGCTTTTTGTGGGCGGAGAAAACGGATCCGCAGGCAGTGGCAAGAAAGTTGGACGAAATGGGTGATATGCATGAGGTGATTGCAAAACGGAAAGGAGAAAAGCAAGCAGGGAAGACTGATGTTGAGTGCAGGAAAACCACTTGAAACCTCCGACCGAAAATCACAGTCACCCGAAGGTGCCGTGCAAAGAACGAGCAGCTCGGCAAGGGGCATTCATGTGGCACGGCGGTGGCGAGGAGGAGAACGCAGCGAGGAGCCAGGGGGAATCATGTATCAAATTATCCAACACGTTTCAAAAACAAATTGATGCATCCACAATCCAATGCAGAACTCCCTGATCAGGCTCAATGGCCGAAAAATTAAATCAACCCCATAGACAGCTGAAATAGTCAACCCTCGAATTTGTGCACAACTTGACCTCACCAGATCAACCAAAAGAAAGTGACCACACCTGAAAGGCATGTCCTGAAGCCTAAACCTTGTCATGTTGCAATGCCAGAAGCTGGTCAGTTTCTTGATCAAAGTTGAACAAGGAGGTTTCCACGGCAAACCAAAGGAAATGAAGCCCGGTACAGCGGCCAGTTGGAGAACCAGCGACAAACGACAGGGTGAAAATCGAAAGAAGGCGAAGCCCAGTACTGCGGCCAGTTGTTCAACCACCGAAGAATGACAGGGTGAAAAGAGTTTAAAAATGCCCACTGTTTCACTTCACTTAGACGAATTACTAGGTTGAAAATTGTAAATTCGGAGCCGGGTCGAGGATCCCAGTTCCTACCTAGAAAGTTATTCTCCCAAGGGCTCATGTCATCCTGTCGAACCCGACATGAGTCACACACTTGCTCAGACTTGTCTTCTCGAATTATGATATGGAATGCATCGGTCGTGCAAAGCAACACTTCCATTATAGAGGAGAACACATAGGATCGACCAGTCACGAGGATCCAGTGTAAGATGTCCAAATCAATAAATCGGTAGTTGTCCTTTCACCGCGGTCTCAGATTGCGCCAATTGTGCAGAAATGTAAAAACGGCTGGGCAGTTGTTGGCTTGGCCGCTTGCAATACAAATTGGAAAATGGAGCAGGTACGCAGAGCTCATCAGGCTCTGTATCCCATGCAATCAAGTAGCTTGGTTGGACGTGGTCCCTGATTGCATGCCGCGTCCCCCTGCTGAAATCAGAAGTCTGAAAAAGAAGCAACAGTAGAGGGTTTTACTTCTGCTCAAAAGTTCCACCCACACACACACACACCCACACCCACACCCACACCCACACCCACACACGCACCCACACCCACACACACACGCACCCACACGCACCCACACGCACCCACACACGCACACACACAC
>Ga0126342_10016596_pt1 | contig 12820 bp, 9 predicted proteins | sample Cyp1metagenome_FD_92528 | JGI IMG/M metagenome (GOLD analysis project Ga0126342, IMG submission 92528) | Coral microbial communities from Lord Howe Island, Old Settlement Bay, Australia - Cyphastrea 1 metagenome | ecosystem: Host-associated > Invertebrates > Cnidaria > Coral ...
CAGCAGTATCTTGGATGTGTTTCAAAATGATCCTTATCCGGGGCTTTTGTGTTTCGAAATGATCCTTATCCTCTGTGTTTCAAAATGAGCCTTATCCGGTGTTTCAAAATGATCCGGGTCCCCGTACACATTGTATCACATTGTGCTTTCCGTCATCCGCAAAACTGAACTGAGTTCTCGTTTTCCGAAAGCAAGCAGTTGGCAACTCCTATCCCTTGCACAACGCACGTCTTGAACTGCGTGGCCAGGCATGTTCGGAGGATCCCCAACAACAGACAAGTCACTTGGTCATTATATGTCAGGCATGGAGAGTGAGTGGGGATGGTTGCAATCGTAGTACAGCATCGCAGGTAATGATTCCTATGTATATACATTATTGAATAGTTGTCTATCCTACATCTATAGTATGCTTTTTGTTTATCAATGATCTTGTTCGGGGCACATAGGGAGGGACATGTTCGATTTCATTTTCTTCGGGATTTTCCGCAGTTCAATTGCGGTTTGTGACTTGGCTGTGTCAGTCATCAGGAAGAACAGGGGTTGCTCAGCCACAAAGATATGACAGACCCATCAACAACTGGTATATACCCATATACGTATATAATATCATCAGGATGAACAGTATCTAATTTTACACGATGTAGATTATATACATATATTCTTTCAATATTCGTGTCGTTTTCCCTTGAAAAAACTGTCGGACGTCCAGTGATTCGTCACATCTGAGGTATGGCTTGCAGTACCTCATGTCCTATGGGAAGAAGGGGCAGACCACGGATCTGTCGTTGCACTCCGACTGCCTGGGTAATGGCGATGATCCGTTGGCCAAGACCTTTGACCAGGTGAGTTTTTAATGGTGGTTGATGGGATTTAGTTGGGTTTATAATGGATATTAGGTATAACTCACCGACTTGATATGACACGAATGGTTAACAATGGTTACTAATTGGTTATTTGTTCGGGATTTACTATATAATGTGTGTAGTTATTTTCAGGTTAGTTAATGATTATGAATGATTATAATTCAGCCACATATTTGGGGATGTGTCAACGGTGGTAGACTCCAAATGGCCATAAACACATAGATCAAAACAATGATAAACCAACAAAATTTATCAATTTTTGGGATACCCTATATAAGTTCCGACAAGCCCATGATAAAATAACAATGACAATCATGACATTTGTTGATTCTGATTAGTTGGATAGTAATATGGGAGTTACTCTAATATGTTTTTTTTTTTGTGAGTTGAACTAGGGTCAACAACAGCAGTTCATAGTCATTACAATATAATAAATTTTAGTCACTTTAGTCAGATATAATTATCATAAGCGCTTCATGAAATAGTTCATGAATTTTGCTTGAAAGAAAAAACACATCTGAAGATATCTGAAGCGTGGTGCAGGTTAGATATTGTTAAAGCATTTGAATTGCCAACAACTGTGGAATGCGACCGTATGTTTGATTTCAGTACGACACCTGGTGTGTTTGCCTTTTGGCTGTTTGAAAATCCGAGTGCCAGTCCTTGCTTACTGTACGCGCTATGCCCCTGTGGCAGCTTGCATTTGCTTGGGTTTCCTGGTTTCCTTGGAGTGTTTGCTCGTTGATGGTTCAAGGAGTTTATGGGCAGGAAGGATCTCAATGTTGCTTGAGTCACAACTACTGTGGTAAACCCACGAAAAAAATCGCCATCCCCAAAATCACCATTTTTATTGGTGGTATAGCCTGGTATAGTATAAAGCATCCCCAGTCATGGTAGGTTTATGGCAGCCAGGCTTTTCCACCACCATTTCCGAGGGGGACTCACCCTCGACAAACATGGCACTGGAACATCCCCCCATTTCTAGTGTCCATTGTCCATTATTATTACTATATATCACTATCCATTACTTATCACTATAGTATTTGCATCATTATCCAATAATAACCACTATAGTATTATATTATATTATTATTAGTAATCACTGATTATATATATATATATATATATTATCCCATGATTATTGTTTAGCAATATTATTCTCCATTAACCACTATATATACGGTAACGACATTTAAATCTGTGGAGGGCGGGCCAGACCGCGCCAGACCGCGAGGCTCCGGAGGTAGTATGAAATACCAGTTCGTATATTTAAATGTAGTTACCCTATATATATTATACATAGTGATTAATGGACAATAATATTAATGAACAATAATAATGGGATAATAATCAGTGATTACTAATAATAATATAATACTATAGTGGTTATTATTGGATAATCATGCAATACTATAGTGATAACTAATGGATAGTGATATATGATATATATAGTAATAATATTATTGTCCATTTATCACTATATATATATATATCCATGGTAAACCTGTCGGTACGTCGCAGGTCTATTCTGGCAAGGTTCCCAACTTCCTCGTGTGGAACGATCAGTTCTATGGCGCTTCTTGGGCGCATGCCTAGCTGTGGGATCCAGAATATGTGTTTTTGTTTCTTGAAAATCAACGTTCATTCACCAACATGGCACTTATTTTTTCTTGATTCAATATGTATATGTGTACATTATATATATATGTATACATATTGTGTCAATTGAATAAACCATATGGCTGCTGGTTGCATGTTTTTTTCATGGCCTTATTTGGGATGATGATTCCCAATGGTTACTATTGGTTGCCGCTTGGTTAGCTGAGTAAACCTTGGTCGAGGATCTAACCAGCTACAAATCAGTAGTTGTTGTATGTTTTGGTATATGATTCGTACATTCCCGGAAGATGGTCGAGTATCCATCATATCCTTTACTCATCAACATGGCTTTGTCTGAAAAAATGCTGGTTGGTGGTTTGGAACTTTTTTTTTCCAATCTATTGGGAGGAATAATCCCAACTGACAAACTCCATCATTTTTCCGGGGGGTAGGCGAAAAACCACCAACCAGATAGTGTCTTGTCCAGAATCCATTGGATCCAAATTTCATTTCCCCATCAAAATTGCGACACGACGGACACAACTCTCAGGACCCGGCTCTGAACACCAAGCCGAAGTGCGCCAAAGAGTGTGGCGCTCCCTGGGGCCACAGTAAAGGAGCACCTGACATCGACGTAGGCGAATTCAATGTACATCAATGTATGTTTCCGAACAAAACACATATAAAATTGGGGGGTAGCCCCAAATTCATCATCCAGTTTATTTTCGTATATTGCATGAAAAAAACATACAGCTATTGGGGTACACCCATTTTAGGAAACCTCCAAATGTAAGCAGGACACATATGCTGTTGCTAAACCATCAACAAACATGGTATGAACCCAGAATCGTGATTCATGTGCGTACTTAAACACCAATGGTGGGGGGTATAGAGCAACTGATGAGAATAGACCATGGCATGATGGGAATCGGTCATGCCACCTCCAGAAACATACAGTCAGAGCCTCACCATGGATCCACTGGCACTAGGGATTGTTGCAGGTGATGATGCTTTCGTTGGGACCTCAATCTAGTGCCACCAAATCATGATAGACAGGATATGACTGTCTGGATCTCCTAAAAAATAACATGATGAACCAGGTGACCCTAGAATAACGGCCCCAACTACCGAGCCAAGTTATGACAAGCAGCTCCTATCCTCAGTTTTGGCTAGTCTTCTTCCCCTTTTCTGGGAGCAGGACCCATTTTTCGGAGGATCACTCTCCATGGAACTTTGGTCCCATCCCTCTTTGATTTATCGCTTCCCAGACAGTCTATGCAGCTACAATTTACATCAATTTACATCAATTTCCCACGATTTCGCCGAAAGCCCAACAAATTTGAAAACATGCTGAATGGCGGAGAAATCCATTCGCTGTCGCCTCCAACTCTCGACCTGTTTGGAGAGACCAAAATCTGCAGGATACCCTGGACTCGTGGCCATAAACCATGAGATAATCCTCATTTTTTGTCTTTGAGAAGCGCCATCACTTTTTGTTTCAACACATATAAAACATCATCTAACATGATTACATAAATGAATCCCAAACAATAATAGCCCAAACTATATATCCCAAAACATATCCCCACAAAAAAAAGGTAGGGAATCAACCCATCCCCCGCAGATCCAGGAGTCATCGCATGGGGCGATGACGGCACTGGCTTTGTGTTGCAGGTGACCACCCCTGACTGGCCCGGTGCAGGTGCGCAGCAGCCATCGGCTTTGGGCCGAAGGTCCTAAGGGCCTTTATTTAGTTATTAGATGTTATTAGTAATAAGTTGGTGATTTTTATGGCTTTTTAACACATTTTTTACCAATCTATTTAGAATCATGTAGTTTTTTAAATATGTTTCAAAACTTGAATCATGAGTAAGGAATGGAATATGTTGATATATAATGGGACAGAACTCCAGACATGATGGGTACGGGTCAAAGGCCTGAATGGAACCACGATTGACTGATTATTTCTTTAAACACATAGGCCAAAAATTACAACATCCGTTTTTTTGATCTTTTAAAAGTGCCTCCCACTTTGTCCGGCCTGTTTTGAAGATCATTTTGAAAGGATTTTGAGGCACATACCGTTACCAAGCGCTGGTGTTGGGGTGCTGAGGCTTTCATGCGTGGCAGCGCTTCACTGGATATATTTTTCGCGCAGTATCGGGATCATTTTTTGCAAAAAAAAACGACAACACCCACCAAACACAGATTGCTCTAGGACTTGGAAGATGCACAGTGAATGATGTTGGAACTCAACCCAAGTCATACCGTTAGACTTGACCTTGAAAGCCAGATCACAGGAAGCAAGGCGCAGCCACGATCATCTGATGGGAACACCTTGGGCTGCTGCCACGATGACAATTCCAAGGTGCTGGGCGTTTGCATGGGATTCATTGGGACCATCTGTGTTTGTCCAAAACATGGGCACCATTGGTTTTGTCCAACTGCTTGGTGGTTTAAGGAACATGAATTTTATGACTTTCCATATATATCTATATATATATATATTGGGAATGTCATCATCCCAACTGACGAACTCACTCCATCATTTTTCAGAGGGGTAGGCTCAACCACCAATTAGTAATTGTGGCGTGAAACATACGGCGAAATGAATGAACCCTCTTTGAGTTTCCGAATGTTCAGACAAACCCATTCGAGTTCTGTCCATGTGCGGTGCCCAAGACATGTTTGCAGCATCTAAAGACGCAGGGAATGAGGGATTTCTGAGCCACCTCAGATTGTGGAACTTTTCACCATTCTTGTGTTACCAAATCAGTTTTTCAATCCTTTGGCATTATATAATATATATATAATATATAATATATATAATATATATATATATAATATAATATATATATATACAATTATATACATATACCAGCATATACCCATATGTAGATCTCATTTTCTTCGTTGCCATCATGTTTCCTCTTGCCTCATCCCCGTTCCGTTTCCCCCGTGTGCCCCGGCCATTCGGCCATGGCCCGTGCGGCCAGGTCTCGCAGCACTTCTTCTCGGCACACCTGGCCACGCCCGCGGACACGTTGGCGATGCTTCAGGCCATGCAGAGGGTCTCGGTGGCCACAGATCCCAACAACCCGCAGGCGCGAAGAAAAATGGACAAGATCCATGATGATATATGGAATATCCGGAGGAGTTATGGAAGTTTCATGAAATTTTGGGGTGATCCATTGATGTTTCGGATACTTTTCGATATATATATATGTTTCTCATCTTCATCCAGTTTGAGTTTTCGTACTTGGGATAGTACCTGGACCCCAGGTGGCGAAGCTGACCAGTGGCCCAAGCAATTTGCTTCAAGCGGCCAAACAACTTGGGCATCAGGTGAAGGACAGAGCTGATTGGAGGGTTGGTTGGAATGGGTGTGAGATCTATCGCTATGTACTGTATACATATATTTATGTTTGTAATAATATTTATTAATGTACTATATAGCTGTGTATATACATATCATAATATATATGTATGTATATTTATATTATTATATTATATATATATATATATGTCATATGTAAATATATATATATATAAATACATATATATATATATACACTAAACAAACATAGCTATTGAAAATGGCCCATAGAAATAGTGGATTTCCCATAGCATGGTGATTTTCCATAGTTGTTTGTAAACGTTTACCAGAGGGTAATAGATACCAATAGCCTCTTGTACATGATATGCTGTGGTACACTTATATCATCGTACGCTGACTGACTTATGGCGTTATATTCTTTTTGTTTTCTCATTGGAAACCACCTCTGTTTTCCATCCCAGCTGCATCAGCAACCCGTCTCATGGCAGGATATTTTGGATCCTTTCCAGACCACGCTGAGCGTCAAGACCGAAGGGTGGCTTCAGAAATTTGGGTTGGTCAGGTCACATAAATATGGATTTAGACAGCAGATAGTGAGGATATCAATATTATTTTACCGTATGTTACCCTTCCATTGTGCCAACAAAAGTTTGCTCAGGTCACCCAAAAAGGAATGGACATGCAGCGAAAATACCGTATTTAAGTGCTATGCTATATAACAAAAATTAACAAAATACATCTGCAGGACCAAAATTTTTGCGACCCCCTAATCCCAGTTCCTGTAACTGCTGCAGGACCAGCGCGGGCCCCATTAAGTTGCTGGCCAAGCCTTCAAGTCCGGTAACTCAAAATGGGACCGGCAACAAAAGCACATGGAAAGCATATGATTGCTGATCCCTGCATGCACTGCATGATCAATTCAGGATTTATGGGGAATTCACATTTGAGATTTGTGTTTTTGCGAAATCCACGACTTTTATGCAAGCTTTCAACACACTTTGCTGCTCCTTTACGTTATAGTCTTTGCTGGCAGTGTTGGTGTCAGGATGTGTCAGGGTCTCACGTTTGGGTATAATTCCAATTTTCTTGCTGAAGGAGCCAAGTTTGCTGGTGCATCATTCGTTACAATCCGGGCATCAAACGTGGCTGGCTGCTAAATGGAGGTTTCTGGCTGGAACAATTACCTATAAATGGGCAATTTTCCAGCAAGCCATGTTTGATTACCAGATGGTAGGTATCCCATTAAAATCCAAGAAGTATATCCCATTAAGTAGCCCATTACTATCCATAGTTGCTGTTATCATTAAACCGTCCCATGATAGTCCCATGATAGTCCAAACTTGGTGAAATATTATTAACCAAATATGAGTTGAAACCCCTGTCCGACTTGGTCCTCTCCATTCTTCGCCCAAGGTCTTCATGTGTCGCCTTGGCACATGGTCAGTGCGTTGACTCAGACGCCCATGCGTCTCTGGGCGTATCAGCGGGTGGAATCACCCAGTGGAGGCTATGGGGCATGAAGCCTCTTCCTTAGGTTAAACACCAACTTCATGGGTGATTTTAGCCACTAGGTGCAACATTCCCCTTCTGAGCTGAGGAAATATTGTGGGGGGCCCCGAAATCATGCAAAAATTCGACTAATTTCCTATCCTTGGGACAACCGTGGGTTTGATGCGTTTAGTAAAGGATCCTCCAATTTCGGACAGACAAAAAACATGTGCTATGGCAAAAGTTGCATTGTGTACACATAAATAAAAAGCGTCGTAGGTATCACATGTTATCACTCTATTCCTAGGGCTTTAAGTAGTACCCAACGATATTTATCATGCAATATATATATATATATTATATATATTATATATATATATTATATATATATATTATATATATATTTATATATATATATTATATATATATATATATATATATTATATTATATATATATATATAATATAGCCATGATATTTCCATAGATTTCCCAATGATGGGATGACCATGGCATCATCAAACCAGTTCCTCCAGGACCTTGATGCCTTGGCAAAAGCTGAGGTACGGCCACCTGGTGGGCTCATCCTGTGCCTTGCGAAAGCGAGGGGGAGACTGCAGAGACCCTGGGGCCATGGGGCCATGGTGATATGGCTCTCCTCCAGGTATATGGCTAATTGAATTAATTTTTATATAGCCATATATTAGATTCAATTAGCCATGTACCTGGGTAATCTAATGGTAATCTAGCACATAATTTTATTTTTTAAATCATGTATCTTTATGTATCTTATCTTTCCAAGACTGGTAATTACATGTGTTCATCATGATTTCTCCCGGTATTTGCTGTGAAACAGTTGTGTCTCTGTGAGTGATGTGTTTTTTCGTGTGCCAGCAAGGCACCAGAAGATTGGCCAGTTAGTCATACTGCATCATTCAGTCTGATTCATTGTATTTAAGTATACATGACATATTAGCATATTATTCTATATGTATAAGTATGTGACGAAAGTCAGGGTGTCAGGGCTTTTGATTCATATCCATTTAGCAACTCACCCTTCGATGTGTCAGAGTTGCACTAAGACGATCCCATCCAGCCACGCGAACTACAAACCAGGCGCCGGAAGGGACTTACGGGATCACTTGGGGTCTGTTAGCCATGAAAATTCGTCGATGAAATGCTGAGCCAAACACTAAGTCTAGATGCTGCTAACATACTCCTTTAGTATCATCCAAAATTAGATCTGTTCGAAAGTTGAGCGAAATACCTCCTTTTGGATGATCGTTTTCTTGTCGAAAAATGCTGAGTTACCAGCTCCATCATGCTCCATCTATCGGGGGTTTCCCACTTACCATCATCGAACCATTGGGGGGGTTACCTATACCATGGGATACCCCCAAATCCTCCATTTTTCTTCGGGATTTTCCATTAAAAATATTAAAAACCATCCAGCTATTGTGTTATGATTGTGTAGTTTCCCCCATTTCAAGCTCCATGGGACCCACCCCAAATATCCCAAATGGTGTTTTTCCTGGCTCCGCAGGCTGCTGGGACAGCCGTTTGAAGAGTCCAGTGCCGGAGGTTCAGGCAGCCATCTCCGGGCAGTGGAACAAGAAGACGCCCCTGGGACTATTGGGACTGGTGAAGCTCAGAGTCATGGGGGAATCAGTTGGATATCCATGGAAAAGAGATCGGCTCAAATGACTTTAATGTACATACCCATGACGGATCCTAACGGTGCTGCTATTTGTTTGGTGTGCCATGGATCCCATCAATATACCCCAGTCATGTTAGCATATATATATATATATACCATACATGGATCCTATGGGATAGTTTGATGATTTTTGATCAATTGTGTCGATTATATCGGGACGGGGTTTGGGATCTCCTGGAAATCTGAAATGGAATGATGATCCCCAGTTGACTTAGTTGGGGCTAGAGATGGACCAGCAACCAAGGTATGAGATGGATCAGGGGTCGATTCCACCACCCAAAATGATGCTTTGTACCAAACGATGCTGAGAATTTGTATATGGGGGTCCGTTGTTGGAAACTATGCATTATCATATGATCATTGCAAGTTTGTACAAGTTTATGAACCTGATGGGATACGGGGGTATGTGTTTCTTTTTTGGAGCCCCGTACAGTATCTACATGGAGGGGTATAGCAAGCAAAAAGGTGGAACATCGGACGCGAACGCCAAGATGAAGGGTGGCATATCATTCAAGAAAATGTTCGAGCGACCAGCCAAGAGATCACCAAAAAGGAGAGTTAGCAATGGATATCTAGATCATTTATGGTGATTTCATGGAAGACCAATGTCCAGAAATGCTGATGAATCTTGGAGTTCACAACATATATAACATGGAGGTTTCCCAAAATGGGGGTACCCCCAAATCATCCATTTTGATAGGATTTCCACTATAAACCATCCAGCTATTGGGGTACCCTCATTTCAGGAAACCTCCATATATATATAATATAATTATATATATGTACATACATAACTACCAACTACTACCGCTTCCACTTTTGAGTTGTAATTCAGTCAGAGAATCATCACCATTTTCCGGGAACGATTCGAGTCCTTAACGCTGAGGTTCAGCTTCAAGGGTGAGCCCACGACAAATGGCATCTTGGTGGATTCCGCCAACAAAAACTGGGGAGCAGACCGAACAATTTAATTTACCGGTTTCTTAAATTCGAGGACCTATCATCATTCAAACTTAGCCATTTTGAATGGGGATAGTATGGGATAGTATGATAAATAATCAGCCGTACCATTGTAGTTTAGGTAGCATTTGTTTCTTTTAGCAAAACTTGGAAATCTGCAATTTATTACTGTGTTCACTACTTTCAGTGACCAACGAACATGGGGAGTTCATCCATGTCCCATTGAGGCATGACCCTGACCTAGCACAGATGATGACTTTGCAAGAACCTGAGTCTATTCACTAATATGTATAGACCATTCCCAATTCAATAAGCCATGTTCTTTGTGTGGCAGGTATAGGCTATGATTAGGATTACCTATATGGCAGTGTGTCAAAACCTTGTACCCCTGTAGTTCACATCAAAATAGCTGGTAAATGGATGTTCATCCCCCTAAAAATGGTATTCATAGGTATTGATCCATACCCATATGATAGAAATAATCGTGATGATTTCCTGATGGTCTTGTGGTATTGGGGTTCATGATCCCAGAGAGTTGAGTCACCGATTTCCATGCGATTTTCTGATCCTCAAATTTAGGAACTGGTTTGTAATTGGCTTGTGGCCCGCAACATCTCCTACTCTCTGGTAAATTAACATAGACCCTGGCAGATAGGGGTTGGAAGATTAGTTTCCATTAAAACTAGGCTATTTTCAGGGTCCAACTGTTAATTTACCAGAGGGTAATCATTCCTAGTCATGTTTGGGGTCAAGCATATAACCGATTTGCTCACAGTGTCACACGCTCCAGTTGGATCATCGAAGACGATTGAGAATGTGCATCTCAGTTGGTATGGCGAATAGGTTACAGAAGAAAAATATATTAATTAAATATAACCATGATTAAAAGTTAAATCCCACTTCTATTAAATATTGAATTATACATGGGATGATATACCACTTGTACCTGGGATGCTCATCGATGCTCATCCTCCCACCAAGGAAATCATGCCAAAGTGGGTCATAGCATCTCTGGAAGAAACTTGGCCGTCTTCGGCCCCTCAGATGCAAAGCTGGACACAGATGCAGCAGGTTTGTCCCTATATCAGCCATGTTTGGAAACTTTAAAACCTGATATCCAACCGGTCGATATCCAGCCATGAAAGCTGAAAACTGTTGGAAACCTTAAAACCTGATATCGACCCTATGCTATCCCCAGACAGCCTCAGGTGACATGAACATGCAGGGCGCTTTGGACGGTGACTGTGATTCCTCGCAGAATGGTCGTGGAGGCATGTTCTTCGTCTTGGAGGAGAGTTTCTGCGGCGCTGAAACTGGCAGCTTTCATGGCTGGTCACTTCAACCATTTTGCATAGAGTTTCACAGTTGAGTGCCATAGCTGTTCACAGTTGCTGATCCGTTTTCCACTTGTGACTGCTAGTGGATACAGGATTCAGGAGACAAAGTGGTTTAGGGTAGGGGCAACGCCATTTGGATCTGGTATGTCTCTAAATTTCGCCAGGACGATGTGTTGCACAGCGGCTTGAAGGCACTGCTGGCGGGCGACACCGCGCCTTACGCCGGTGGCGGTGGCCCTCCTTCCCCTGCACCGCCTTCCCCGCCGACCCCGCCGTCCCCACCATCCCCACCAACGCCTCCATCCCCACCAACGCCTCCATCCCCACCGGCGCCACCATCCCCACCAGCCCCACCGACTGGGCAGTGCGCCGGAGCGGGAGTCGTCCCTTGGATGCCAACAGAATACTGATGCATGTGATTCTCAAATGGTGCTGCCATCATCAACATCATCATCAAAATATGGCAACATAGATCAAATCAAAAATAGTGGGGGTAATCACTTTCGTCTCTGTTTTTGGGGCCCATGGATGTAGTGGATCGGCTGATATTTTCATGCTGACTGATTCTATTTGTTGTGCTATCCAGTTTCTTGCTGTTTTTTCTTGCTGTTTTTTCTTTCTTTCTTTCTTTCTTTTCTTTTCTTTCTTTTCTTTCTTTCTTTCTTTCCTTCTTTCTTTTTTCTTTCTTTTTTTCTTTCTGTCTCTTTCTGTCTCTTTCTTTCTCTTTTTTTCTCTCTCTATCTCTCTCTCTCTCTCTCTTTTCCGTTTCGACTGAGGATTATAGGAAATGCAAGGCGAGTGGATGCAAATATGCCACTCGGCTTTCAGCGGAGATGTTTCACTCGCATTTAACATGGACCATGGATGCTGTAAAGGTTGTGTAAGGTCTATAGGTCTGATAAATAGCAGTCGGAGAAGCACAAGATTGCATCGAATCACAGATGGGACAAACAATACTTATTGCCATCAGCAAGAGCCACCTTTGCTGGTTGCTGGATTGAAATACCTTTTCTTTAAACACCCCACCTGTAATGATGATGGTACTGCACTCGACAACTATGGTTGAACTTTGAACGGTTGAAACCACGAGCAACCTTGGTGTGTCAATTGGCGTAGGTCAAACAGGCGGACGCCAAGAAATGCAACGTGGCAAAGTTTGGCTGCTACGATGCTTGTCTCAGTTGGTGCAGGGTAACCATGGGTAACCCCTGGCCTGTAGTCATCTGGCTGACTTTTTTCACGACCGTTCCTCAACAACGCCTCGCTTGACATCAGGGTTGATATGTGGGGAATCACCCCAAAACAATCACTCTTTTGGCAAGGGTTGGTATACTGCCAGCTCGGGACTTGAAACTGCAGATGACTCCCATCCCCAGTAAGAATAAAGACGAAACCCAGCCATATTCACGTCGCTTCGCGACGGCAACCGCCCGCACCGCATCGTTGGGCAGCCGCTCGTAACTGCCAATGATGTCGGCCATTGAGACCAAAAACATCCGAAAGTACTGATTGTCGGAAAAA
>Ga0126342_10016597_pt1 | contig 12820 bp, 11 predicted proteins | sample Cyp1metagenome_FD_92528 | JGI IMG/M metagenome (GOLD analysis project Ga0126342, IMG submission 92528) | Coral microbial communities from Lord Howe Island, Old Settlement Bay, Australia - Cyphastrea 1 metagenome | ecosystem: Host-associated > Invertebrates > Cnidaria > Coral ...
ACTCCACACTCCTCACTCCACACTTTACACTCCTCACTTTACACTCCACACTCCTCACTCCACACTTTACACTCCTCACTTTACACTCCACACTCCACACTTTGCTTTTTACACTCCTCACTCCACACTCTACACTCCACACTCCACACTCTACTCTCCACACTCTACACTTTACACTGCATACTCCACACTCTACACTTTACACTCCGCATTCTACACTTTACACACTCTACACTCCCCACTCTACACTTTACATTCCACACTGCCGACTGGCAACAAGGGAACATGTACAAGACTGTTCAAATAAACTATTGCAGAAAGGTATTGTGCGTGACTGCATAACCATGTGTATTGACATCTGTACCATTAACATACGTGTGAGCATCGGGTTCGTGGGCTTCATCTTGTTTTTTTTACCATCATTTTCCCATGTGCATCCTGGAAATGCTACTTGAAACTTAAGTTACTCTCTGGTAAACTCACATCGCGATGGGAAATGGATGGAAATGGTCAATTGAGCAGTTGATCTACCTATATAAAAGGGTGATTTTCCATAGCTTTTTGTATGTTTGCCGGAGGCTAAAGCTGTTTCCCATGCTATCCCCGGGCTGATCACGGAGTCTCAGGACGTGGTCAATGGAGAGTTGCCCCAGCTGGTCCCCAAGATCTCTGAAGAAGCCCGAGGTGACAGGGGTTTCCAACGCATTGGGCAACCGGATGGGTCAAAACCCTGATACCCGGATGGTACCCTAAGATAGATGGTTAATGGATGGTTATTCATTCCCCCAACTATGGTAGTAATAGGTTTTGACTCATCCCGAAAGGGAAAAGATCGGCATATTGGAATTGTAATCCCATAGGATCCATGTATGGTGTATATGCTAAGCTAACATTTGGGGTATATGGATGGTACATGTTACCATATATAGCATACATGGATCCTATGGGAATGATTATAATGGGATAAATAGATGCAATATAGCTACGAAACTTTTTTTTAATGGTGGGATTGTAATGGGATAAACCATCGACCAACTTAAATATGAAGGTTTCCTAACATGGGGGGATTCCCATAGGTTTGAATACTAAAATTGTCTAATGTTGGATGATTTGGGGGTAGCCCTATTTTAGGAAAGCCTCATATGGCTAGTTTGGTCATGTTGGTCGGTTCAAAATACTTCAAAATGGTTTCGATGTGGATCTGACCAGCTTTCAAGCGTGGCAAGCGTTTTAAGTCGTGGGAAGCCACAAGGAACTATTCTTAATAAGCCCACGGTGCTCAAGGTCTTGCTTCAAAACCCTGTGTTGCGAATAGTGCACCCCAAATTACTGATGCCCCCCAGTTATCCGTTGGTTTATAAACCCCACTAACTATAGTTCTATCTGCCTTTAACCATAGTTACCCTCTGGTAAACTAACATAGCTATAGAAAATCACAATTTTTAATAGGTATAAATCAACTATATACAAATGTGCAACTTTCAATAGCTATGTTAAATTACCAGAGGGGAAGCTACTTATAAGGTAACTTAGCTATCTGGGGGGCCCCATCCTGTAGGTGTTGATTTTGTTTTAAGTTGTATTGCCGTATTGCCCCAGTGGCCCAAGCGATCCCAAGCGTACTATGACCCATGTCGTCATGTTTCGGGTTTGCATCATGTTATACAACCGGCTAATCCCATCACCCAATTGCATGGTCCCAATGGAAGGTGGAAATTCCCTACATCCACCATGGTTTCGTAGAAAGGGGGTGTTTAATATGAACGGGGGAAGGGATTATATATTCATCATAGCTGGGTGAACTAAGCATGGTGAGTTTCAGGATCGATGAGCCCGGCAGGTGACGTCACTGGAATGATGGGAAGTGCAGGGGTAACTTTCCCAAAATCATCGAAGCTTTCAGGTTAGTGAAATAATATTGGTAGAACCATGTAGAACCATGCCATAAACCACCCTAATTTGGGAATGGTAAACATACCACCTATAAAAATGGTGATTTGGGGGATGGTTTATTGTTGTTCAACCCACATTAGTATTAATCTATCCAGAGTCCAGAGTAAAATTGTTTCTATTCCCATAAATTAACCTTTTCCGTTTGTATTCCCATTATAAATTAAATTACAGGTGGGAATCACAACTGCAACACATTCAAGGTGGTGCCCCCCCAGTGATGTTTGTTGGTTTATAACCCCCATTAAGTAGTTCGGTATATCTACCATAAACCCAAGTGAAATTGGAGTTATGTTCACCAACTTAGCGATTCCGAACTGGGACACCACCTTGTATGTATATGTATATTTACATGTATATTATGTATATGTACGTGTATACAATATGATATTATGTATTTACATACAGTACATTTATGATAATGTATACATATATATATATATATACATATTAGATGTACATGAACCTGTCTTATCCGCTTCGGGCATCGCCAGGCGTGATCAACCTGCCGTTGGAGGAGCAGGTGAAAACGCACTCCCAACTGATGGGTTCATGGTAAGATAAATGGGCTTGTATTAAAAATTAGATTATGTTCCCGTGGCTTAGAGATGGCTTATAGATGGTTAAATGATGGTTCCATGATATAACAACACTTCACAGGATGGGGCCCCCGTAAACCAGCTCGCGTTTAGTTGAGATATGGCTGTGACTGAATGAACTATTTTTTATGGTAGATATAACGAACTAGATAACTATAGCTGGCTGGTGGTTTTAACCATCTTGAAAAATATGAAAGTCAATGGGAAGGATGACATCCCATATATTATGGAAAATAAAAAATGTTCTAAAGCACCAACCAGATAGTCAATAACTGGGGGGTTATGTTCACCAACGTTCACATAACTGGGGGGGACCATCCAACAAACCCTCTGGTGATTTAAGAGTCTGCTATGGAAGCCATGGCCCATAGAAATAAATGATAAACACGATAAACACGATGCTTTGCCTACAAAAAACATGGTGGTTGTCCATTTCGCTACGTTAAACGACCAGAGGCTACCCTGAAATTTGCTGCGGCTCATCACCAGTTTCCCTCGTGATGAATTGCCTTTTGCTATCCCCGATTTTGAGACATAGAAATGGGGTGAGGGTCCCTGATGAAATGCTTGAAAGATCTTGAAAGCACAAGTCGAACTAATTAACTAATTTCATATTTATGATACTGTGGATGGTTGTGAAATCCTGCACCAGTTGATAAGTGGTTTATCCCCTTATAGGGTTTCAACCATCCAAGGTGGTGTAGGATTTCTTCCATCCACAGTATCTTTGCTACTTCGATCATGTTGAAAGCCTAGTGATGCCTAGACCAACTTAGCTACCAGATACTTGAGAGCCGAAGACTGTTACTATCCCAAGGTTTGGCAAAACTTTACATCTGAATTCCGATGGTTTATTTCAGACAGATGATGTTCTTACTGGTGCTTAGCAGGGGATGAGGGAATGATCCATAATCACTAGTAATAATCATCCCATTCCCCCATTCCCATCCATTCCCTACGTTTAGCACCAGTAAGTGTTTGTTTTGTTTAATATCGGCAACTGTCCAACGTCATTTTTTACAGCTTGGCGTATTGTGTACAGTGGACCAGAAGGCCACATTGCTTATAATGATATTTGTATCTATGACATGCCATAACATAGTTAATGCCACATTGCTCACAATGTATGTCAAAGTTGCTTATCATAACTCAAGGATAATTAATGTTTGGGGGTTACGATATGTTACGAAATTCATCAATGATGTTTGACCCCCAGGTGAATGGTCGGTGAATGAGATGGTAAACCGTTAAAAAACAAACATATCCTATTTTTTATGATTCCATCAGGGAAGCTGATGGTTTCTTTCCCAAACCCATGCTCCATGGTGCTGGAATATTTACCAACATTTGCCCGAACAAATGCACTCAAATGTAGGTAAATATACCATACATGGAGCATATGGGAAACTTTGATTTTGACAAACTTGTTTGACAAAATTCACGCATTGTATAGAATCAGAAATGGTCATTGAACCAGTTCACTCCAGAAGTATTGACCAATCCCATGTTTTTGAATATCAGGCAATATCCCCGTTTTTTTTGGAAAGATAAAGCTCATTCCTTTTCCTGAAGTATTGACCATGGTGTTTAAAATCATTAAAATCATCCATTATAAACCATAATTCACCATGATAAATCATCATCTATCCCATTAGATCCCATGAATAAGCCATTGATAAGCCATTAAATGCGACAAAAAAGCCATTGATTAACCACTAGTAATTTAACATAGCTATTGAAAATGGCCATTTAAAATTTATAGTGAGTTTTCCCACTAAAAATGGTGGATCTTTCCATAGTTATGTAAACGTTTACCAGTCATTCACCACGATTAAAAAAACGTTTTTTTCCCCATTCTTCACCTCAAACCGCTGGAGGCCAAACGCGCTCGCAGCAGTGTGCCGGGTGAACTTCTGGCGCCTTGGTGGCCGGTCAAGTTGGTGTCACCAAAATTGCGTCATGAGGGGATAAGAATCCTGAGACAGGAATTACCATCTGGTTATTTAAATATGGAATTACCATCTGAGATTACCATGGGTTTTATACCACTGAATAGTGGGAATAAATTTGGCCAACCATGGCGCACGGCACATGAGAAATGTCTGGGCAAATTACAACGAGCGAAGCCTGTTCTCCAGGCTAGCCTGGAATGTGATGGGAATTGTAAGGGAAGTTCTCCCAATGCCCCAAACATTTCAGGTTTGTGAATTATCATGATTTGCCCAGAATTATTGAATTATATCTACCATAGTTAAACCATGATTCACCATTATTCACCAAAAATTAATCACAGTGCTGTGCTCAATCCAAGGGTTTGGGAAGATTGGTGAAGTTATTTTTGTATCTATGGGGATTGGTGGCGAAGTAGCCACGAATCGGATTCGTAGCTTTGGTGTTCATAGCCTACAGTAGTTATTTCAGTGGAGAACCAGCCTACTGATCCCAGATGGTCCCGGAAAAACCACGGTGAACTAACCTACAACCAGGATTCATGGCTAGCTCGCCAGTAAAAATAGCTGGGTTTTTATGGGATTTAAGCCATAAAAATGAGGATATCCTGGGAATCTATGGGATATCATGGATTTTTTTCAATACGGGTAGTAGATAAGCCATGAAAGTTATACATTGGGACGCTAGTTGGTTGATAACAATTTGGGATTTTGTGGTGATTTAATTGGATTGTTCATGGGATAAATGGGGGTTGAATGGAATACTAATGGAATATAGCTTGGTTGATTGACTTTGTTGGGACTTATACTAGCTAATTTACTGATTATATCTGATTATGATAACGCATAGGATTGGGAAACCGTTTTCAACGTATAATGAGATGGGGGTGCAATGATGATTCAATGGGATTCAATTGTAACCTACTGGGGTGCAGCTGGGGTTAATTTTCGGAATAACCTTGGAGAACCTTGAAGACTAGTGTCTCTTGTTGGGATATGGGGCCCAAAAATAAACGGTTCTGTAACCCACTTCTTAGTAGAACTGCTTAAATTCCCAGAAAACATCTGTTTTTTCCCATGACAAACAATAGGAACTTCCCATATTGATCATGTTTTAGGCGAACTGGGGTACTATAGCCCTTGGTTGAATCTCGTATACCGGTGGGATCCAGTGGGTTAACGTCCATTGGTTGGCCAAATATTATATTCTCACTATTGATACTTGGTGGCTCATCCCACGAAAAAGTGAATACATTTTCGTAGATTTCTTCAGCCTGTTTTTTTTCAGTTGGATTTTTGTAGGGTTCGTCCACTTCTAACTAGGGTCATAACCTACTTGACTATGGTTTATGGTAGATAGATATATATATATATAACTATATAACTATATAACTATATATAGTTAATGGGTGTTAATGGGGTTTATGAACCAACATTCACTTCACTGGGGGGCACCATCCTGTACCATCCTGGTTTCATACCTTACGATCCGTGAGTAGAGAGCCACCAAGCCAAGTAGATTCATGTGTTAAATCCCATGGACCACTCCCCACAAAATGCTTGGTTTACTCCCCATATGTGACCGTTGCCCCGATTCGGATAGTTTTCTGAAAAAAATGTTTGGTATAAATAAGAATATACAAAGCCCACTTTGGTGGACCCCCCAGATAGTTGGTTTGCAACCCACAAAACAATGGTAGACATATCCGCCATAATTCCTAGCTCTTGTAGCTTTAAATCAACAGAAACCTATGTTGACTGTTCCACATTGCAGACAGATGTTCGGATATTTTTACCAATGTGTTGTTGGTGCTCGTTGTTGAGGTGTCTTGTGCTTCTTGTTTTGCAAAACACTGTTGGTGAAACTGTCGCAAGTATGGCTCGAGATCTTGGAATGCTTCGAGTTAACGTATTGTTCCCGAGTGGTTCGGGGGAAACTCTTCTACTCCCTGAACACTCCAAAGTGGGGGACTTGAAACTTCTGGCCCAAAGATCTTTCGGAAAGGGCTTCCTGAAACTCGTCACTGCGGAGGGGCATGGCCTGAACCCTGAGGATTCTTTGCAAGCTGCGGGGGTGCAAGACAGACAGGACCTGACGGCTGTGGTGCAACGCACCCATATAGCTGCCTCTCTCAGAGCATTTGCTTTGTGGTGCAGTGGAGGCAATTGGGTGGCTACCTGGGGCGATCCAGACTGGGGCGGCGACTGCACGGCAGTTCAAGCTCAGCTGAGACATGTGCAGCAAATTCAAGCGACGCAGGGGGCATTTGCCGCAATCTTGGCCGATGGATCAGTGGTTTGCTGGGGTCCTTCAGAATACGGTGGTGACTGCTCTGCAGTTCAAAATCAGCTCAGAAATGTGCACCAAATTCAGGCCACAGATCGTGCATTTGCCGCGATCGTGGCTGATGGATGCGTAGTTGCCTGGGGAAATCCACTCATGGGCGGTGACTGCTCTGCAGTTCAAACTCAGCTCAGAAATGTGCAGCAAATTCAGGCCACAGATGGGGCATTTGCTGCGATCGTGGCTGATGGATCCGTAGTTGCCTGGGGATGTCCAGTCTTAGGTGGTGACTGCTCCGCAGTTCAAGATCAGCTGAGGAATGTGCAACAAATTCAGGCCACTAAGCAAGCATGTGCCGCGATCTTGGCTGATGGATCCGTAGTTTCCTGGGGAGGAAATCCAGTCACGGGCAGTCTGTGGGGCAGTGGCTGCTCCGCAGTTCAAGATCAGCTGAGGAATGTGCAACAAATTCATGCCACTAAGCACTTATGTGCTGCGATCTTGGCCGATGGATCTGTGGTGGTTTGGGGCCATCCACGCTATGTCGGCGACTGGTCCGCAGTTCAGGATCAGCTCAAGAATATGCAGCAATTTCAGGCCACACTTGGCGCATTTGCCGCGATCGCGGCTGATGGATCCGTAGTTGCCTGGGGAAATCCACTCATGGGCGGTGACTGCTCTGCAGTTCAAGACCAGCTGAGGAATGTTCAGCACATTCAGGCCACAGATGGCGCATTTGCCACGCTCTTGTCGGATGGATCTGTGGTTGCCTGGGGCAATCCATGCTATGGCGGTGACTGCTCGTCAGTTAAAGATCAGCTGAGGAATGTACAGCAAATTCAAGCCACGCAGGCGGCATTTGCCGCAATCTTGGCCGATGGATCGGTTCTTGCCTGGGGTCCTTCATTGTATGGTGGTGACTGCTCAAAACTTCAAGATGAGCTCCAGTATTTGTAGGTCGTATGTTTGCCGACAACGGCAGCAGGCATTGACTGTCAAAAAAGCATTTGCAGTGCTGCTTCATGTTGATAGGAGAGATGTCATGTCCCAATGGGGTGGTTCGCCCTGTTCGCCCTGTTCAGTGAGTAGGTTGCGTCCAACAAATTCTGTTGTTCAGATCACCCAACATTTCCCCCAGTTTCAGGGGTGACATTTATAATAACTGGTTGAAAAGCGCTTGCTTATTGTGATTGTTGGTGGTCAAAGTTTGCCCTTAAACCCAGCCCATAGCAGCCCTAATATTTGTTGTTTGGTAACCGCCTCTGGATTCCACTGCCTGGCTAAGGCCAAGACGTGTGTGGTGGATACCTTCACGGCTCTGGGAGGCTGAAGAAATGGGGAATCCTCTGGTTTTTTTTGATCATGGCCTTACTGTTCTCACTGGCATCATGGTTAGGATTCGGGAGATTATCCCTACTTATGGTTTCTTCATCCCACTTAGAAAGTAGGTAATTAGTTGATAAAAAAAACAGTTGTAAGCGAACAAACCCTATCCCACTTATAACTGGGGTGAACTAACCTACTTTGGATTCGTGGTTCGCCACCAAGTAGCCTTACTTCAGGTTAGTGAAGGCCACTTTGGTGGCAAAAGGCTCGACATTTGCGGGAAACAGTTTATAGAACCACCCAAAAAGGCAGAAAGGTAAAATCCACTCAAATACTGATCAATTACACTATTGTTTTTTTTGGTTACTATAAACATGTTTAAACAAAAAGGGGGAGGTAGAATTGTTGCATTCATCCAGCAAATTACACACACAAAGCTCCAGAATTTACTAGCAAAATCGCCAGTTTAAGCGACAAACAATGAGATTCAACAACTAAACACATAATGAGCAAACAATTTTGATCAAAAACAAACAATGAGATTAAAACGATACAATGGCAAAGCTGGGGATGTCACCCAAAAGTGCCCTCATTGAAATGGGTACGACCCAATAATGTTTTTTCAGCTGCCGGAAACTTTGGACATACTGACGATGTGATGTGATGGGTGAGCACATCAGGGCATTGCCATGTTGGATTACTGGAAGGTAAATTAAGAGTGGCCTGAACAAATCGGGACTGGGGTTTACTTTTCATGTGGTGGGTCAATAAAAAAGGTACCTGATTGGTATTACTGTACTATTGTGATTGGCATCTTATTGTTATAATATATATATATAGCATTATATATCATATAAAACATGTATATTATATTATTGTTGTATATATATATGTATCATTATTATTAGTACAGGCTGTACCACCTACAGATGTACCATTCTCATCATTCCTCATCCCATCCGCAAGCGCCGCCAAACGCCAGGTGCCAGCCTCAAGCGACGGAGTTACTTCGCTGAGGATGGGATTCATCCCAACCAACGAGGCCGACGACAGATGGGGCCCCCGGAAACGAGCGATACTAGCAGCGGCTACAGTTGAGATATGGCTGTGGCTGAATTAACGATGGTTTATGGTATAGAGATAATGGATTGGTTTAGGGGAAAATTTACAGGAAAGCCCGATATCTTATCGGAAAAACAATGGTTTCCTGTACATTTTCCCTTCAACCAATCCATTGATATTATCTACTTGGTGTCTCATCCCACGAATCCTAGGTAGGTTAGTTCACCCTAGTTATAAGTGGACAAACCCTACTTATCCCACTGAAAAAGCCAGGGATATAACCTGCTTAGGATTCGTGGGATGATCCACCAAGTATGGTTTATGGATACAACAAACTAGTATTCATGGGGTTTATAAACCAACTTCTAACTGCCGGACACCATCCTGCACATATACCCAGTAAATCCAAATCAACTTATGTTTATATGCTTGGAAAATGTTCGCCCCAACCCCGACGTTGCTCCACACTTACAATCGTCATGATCATCATGATCATCATGATCATAATGATGATCATCATGATGATCATCATGATGATCATCATCATGACCATCATCATGATCATCATCATCATCATGAATCGTCATGATCATCATCATCATGATCATGTCATGATCATGATCATAATAACAATAATAATCATTATCATAATCATCATCATCATTATCATCAACATCATGATCATCAGCATCATCACCATCATCATCATGATCATGATCATGATCATGATCATGATGATCATCATCATCATGATCATCATCATCATGATCATCATCATCATCATGATCATCATCATCATCATTTTCATGATCACCATCACCATCAACATCATCATCATCGTCATCGTCGTCATCATCATCATCATCACATCATGACCATCATGACCATCATCACATGCAAAAACAAACCAACCCCTATGAACAATATGTTGACTGGGCTAAAAACATCAACTTTATCTTAATGAGGGCTCAAAATCCGCCACCCACTCTGAACAATATGTATATTGTGGTAATAACATCAACTTTATCTTCATGAGGGGTAAATCCTCCACCCCCTCTGACAAAAAATGGTAATAACACCAACTATATCTCCATGAGGGATCAAAAGTTCGCCACCCCCTCTGAACAATATGTTGCTTGGGGTAATATCATCAGCTATATCCCCATGAGGGATCGATTTTCGCAACCCTCTATGAACAATATGTTGATTGGGGTAATAACATCAACTTTAGCTTCAAAAAGGATCATATGAAGATAATGGATCAAAATTCGCCACCCCCTATGAAAAAAAAATTGGGGTAAAAACATCAACTTTATCTTCGTAAGGGATCCAAATTCGCCACCCCCTATGAAAAATATGTTGTTTCGGGTAATGACATCAACTTTATCCTCATGAGGGGTCAAAAATTCGCCACCCCCTCTGAACAATATGGTGTTTCGGGTAATATCACCAACTTTATGAGGCATCAATATGTTTATTGGGGTAATAACATCAACTTTATCTTCATGAGGGATCAAAATTCGCCACCCCCTATGAGCAATATGTTGGTTGGGGTAAAAACATCAACTTTATCTTCATAAGGGATTAAAATTCGCCACCCCTTATGAACAATATGTTGATTGGGGTAATAACATCAACTATATCTCCATGAAGGATCAAAATTTGCCACCCCCTCTGAACAATATGGTGATTGGGATAATAGCATCAACTTTATTTTCATAAGGGATCAGAATTTGCCACCCCCTATGAACAATATGTTGATTGGGGTAATAACATCAACTTTATCTTCATAAGGGATCAAAATTCGCCGCCCCCTATGAGCAAAATGTTGTTTGGGGTAATAACATCAACTTTATCTTCATAAGGGATCAAAATTCGCCACCCCCTATGAACAATATGTTGATTGGGGTAAGAACATCAACTTTATCTTCATAGCCACCTGAAGTCAGACGCGGCGCAACGTCAGGGTTGCGGCGATGCTCGCTGAAAACAAGCCGGTTCGCAGAGACTACCTCACTTCAAATAGCCTTGGTCCTGAAGGGCTATATATATATATATTTATATTATATAGCTATTATTATTTAAATACCTGGAACCCAAATCACCTCTTTTAGATTGTTAACCTTCAATTTTATGGGTCAAAACTTTGAATATAAGGGTCATTTGGGTTCCAGGTACATATGAATATAAATATATATATATATATAACCTGGGCAAATTATAACGACCTCAGTGCGACCGAAGCCTGGAATCATGGTTAAAAAAAGGAATCATCCCAAAATGGCCGTACTTTTCAGGTTAGTGAATTATTATAATTTGCCCAAGAGTTATTGAATTATACCCACCATAGTTAAACCATGATTCACCATTATTCACCATGAATAATCCCCATATTACAAAAGTTATCCATTCCAGTAGTACCGCACAAGGCAGTGGCGGAAGTTTCAAAAATAGGAAACCTATAGGAGAGGTTGGTTGTTGTGAATCACGAACGGCAGAGCGAATCCACTGATGGACCCAAAGGTGGTTGGAGTTGTGTTTTTTGAAGTGGTTGCAATGGTTGCAGTGGTCACCTCACCCACAACTGCTTGATGTAGTGTGGTGTAGCGCAGTTGTTGTTGCAGCTGTGGTGTAGAGTAGTGGGTTTGTAGTTGTAGTGTAGTGTAATTAGTGTGTGTGTATAATTGTAGTTGCAGTTGTAGCTGCGGTGTGGTGTAATTAGTGTAGTGATGTGGTGTAGTGTACTGTAGTGTTGTGTACTTTGGTGTAGTATAGTGTGGTGTGGCCTAGTGTAATGTAGTGTAAAGTAGTGTAGTTGTAGTTGTAGCTGCCCTTGTAGTTGTAGTGTAGTGTAGTGCAAATAGTGTAGTGTAATGTAGTGTGGTGTTGTTGTAGTTGTAGTCGTACTTGCAGTTGTAGCTGTCCTGTTGTGTAATGTAGCGTAGTTGTAGCTGTAGCTGTAGTGTACTGTAGTGTAGTGTAAGGTAGTATAGTATAATGTATTGTAGTTGTAGGTGAAGGTGTAGCTGCATTTGTAGTAGTAGTTGTTGCTGTAAAGTAATTAGTGTAGTGTACTGTAATTAGCGTAGTGTAGTGTAAATCGTGTAGTGTAATATAATCAGTGTAGTATAACGTAGCGTAGTATATTTCTACATGTATTTGTAGTTGTAGTAGTAGTCGTCGTCGTCGTCAGTAGTGGTAGTGGTAGTGGTAGTGGTAGTGGTAGTGGTAGTGGTAGTGGTAGTGGTAGTGGTAGTGGTGGTAGTAGTAGTAGTAGCAGTAGTAGTAGTAGTAGTGTAGTTGCAGTTGTAGCTGTCTATCTATCTATCTATCTATCTATTTATCTATCTATCGATCTATGAATCTCATCTATCTATCTATCTATCTATTTATCTATCTAATTAATGTAATCTAATCTAATCTAGTCTAGTCTAGTCTAATCTAATCTAATCTATCTATCTATCGATCTATCTGTCTATCTGCAAGCTTGAAAACGAAGCTATACTGTGAGATTTCCTCAATGTTTCAACTTGACAACGGAAAAAACGAAGCAACTCTGGGAGACTTCCTCAATTTTCAAAGTTGGCAACATCAAAAACGAAGCAATTCTGCGAGACTTCCTTCAAAAATGGAAACTTGATTGCAGAGCT
>Ga0126342_10016598_pt1 | contig 12820 bp, 20 predicted proteins | sample Cyp1metagenome_FD_92528 | JGI IMG/M metagenome (GOLD analysis project Ga0126342, IMG submission 92528) | Coral microbial communities from Lord Howe Island, Old Settlement Bay, Australia - Cyphastrea 1 metagenome | ecosystem: Host-associated > Invertebrates > Cnidaria > Coral ...
AGTGTGGGAATCTGGCGCGTTACGTTCCATCGGTTTTCACGTTTTTCGTGCATCCATGCTTGAATTGCGAGTTTGTCCGATGTGGATTCACAGCAGCGGTTTTCAGTTTTGTGTTTAGATTGTTTTGGTTTTGTGTTTTATGTTTGTCTGTATGTTTTTATGTTTATATATATATATGTTCTGGTCAGTTTATATGTCAGTGAATGCTCGCTTCCTCAAGCTGTAGCAAATGAATGCTTACTTGTTAGAACGCAACATTTGACCCTTGCAATCTCCAACGTGGGTTTGCAAACTTAAGGAAAAACCAGTGTGGAAGAGCGGGTTGTGGGGGTTCAATTTGCCAGGGTTCTTGTCACCCAGGACCAGTTGCTTGTGTTTCAAGCTCACGTTTACCATGTGCAGGTTTCAGGATGGTGACCCATGTGATGGAAAGTGTGCACCGCTAGGCTACCGCTGACTGTCTCCGCAGCAAGGTTTTTTTGGGTGGAAAAGGGTCCCGATACCGGTGATTCTGATGTGTGCTGCCAAACGGAAGTCTGTTGGGGGTGAGAAGAGGGCGGCGAAGGCCGCCAAACCCGCCCCTGCTGAAGCTGTGACTTGCAAATGTACACAAGCCCTCATCCAGTGGCTACTCGGACAGGTGTGGTGACAGCAAAAATTTTGTCGCCAACAAGTCAGTGCTTCCAGCCAGTTTGAACATTGATCCCAGTGCAGTGGTGCCAAGGCTTCAGGACAAGGTCATTCCACTGGGCGGAGTCAGTGTCTACTTCGAGCAGACTTTCACTAGCAAGGCTTGGTCCATCGGGCGCATGGGCCTGGGTTTCAATTTCACTTCTTGTATTGTGCATGTGTGGCATGTCGCTTGGCCCCATTTGCAGGAGAAGTTGCGTGAATTCGCAGCTTGGATCGATGAGAGCTTCCCACGAAACCCAACGTTACTTGCTGAGAATTCAGGACTTGCTCATGTCCTTTGAGCTTGCGTGCAAGATCCACGTTTAAGCGCGGCTAGTGTGTGATTTTTGGGGCTGAGGCTCGAATACGCTTCAGACTTCAGGGTTGGTGGCTGCTACTTGCGGCCCCACATGCTTGGGTACCGATCGGACTTCGGATATGCTGGGTGCTGCGAGCCAGAGGAAATGATCACACTTGCCCAGTTGATCATGGCAGAAGGGTCCATGACCAAGATCATGTTGTTTAGAGATTTTAGAATGTGATTGCTCGGTTTGAAGTTTTGTGCTATCAGATTTCTTTGCAGTAAAAAAACTAGCACAGTGCATGTCCAGTGCGAGGTTTCGAACAGATGCCAATCTTGGAGGAACCGAGAAGGTTGCAATCTGTGACCCCACAAATGCAGCCATGCTGGAGAGCAAGTACACGGCCATGGCATCGCTCCACCCAGAGTGTTGCATGTCAAGCCTTTGACTTGTCAGCGTTCGCTTGTTCATAGATTCTTGTGTTAGTGTGTCAGCGTTTAGTAGTTGCCGCTCCACGGTGGCAAGTCCGAGATATGAGGTTCTGAGCTTCCTCCCTTCAGCGTGGGCTACGTCAAGGGCTGGCACCGTTGCACGGCTTTGCTTGGGCTCCTCGGTGGATTGTATGAGCTCCAGTTCCCTCTTGCAGAAGTGCCAGATCATTTCAAGGCCAACTTCATTACATGAGGATTGTTTTTGAATGAGGGTGGATATGTTCGGTTGGCCCTGGATTGATTGGCCCAGTTTTTTGCTATGTATTTGATGTTTTTTTTGTGCCATGATTGTTCCTTTCAGACAGGCGTCCGTGAAAACCATCCATGGAACTGTGGGCTCCTACGCCACGCCCCGTGAGCAAGTGTTTGCGAACAGGGGGATTACGCTTGCCTCTACCGGCACTCGCAGAGCCCCGAACTGCTTCGTGTTTTTGAGACAGGTTGAAGTGCTCCAACGGGCAGGGCATGGAAATGCCACGCAACAGTTCGAGGACACTTGTCATTTTCAGCCTTTCCTTTTTTCAGTTTTTTTGGACAACTCATGCTGATTGCTTGCATTTTGAATTCAAGTTTGTGCCCGGCTTGTTGGTTTTGTTGCCTTGTAGTATGGCTGCAACATGCTGCACCTTTAAGATGCATGCACATGCACAGATGTTGTGTGCGAGGAATGGGGCAATGCGACCGCCATCAGTCGAGCCTTTAACATCGGAAAGCAGGAATCGAACGCAGTGTCAAACCTCCAGTCCAATGTCACCATGGACACCCGGCTCCGATTGAAGGCTGTCATCAAGACAAAGGGCATGCGGAACTTCCTCCATCATGAAGTGATTGGACGTGGTATCTTCAACGTTGGGTTTTCCAGTGCCAGTGGACCGACCGAAGGGTGGGTGAGCGCCATGACGAACACCGACAGTTCTGAACTGGTACTTGGGCTGATCGTTTTTCCCCCCAATTTGTTCTCGTTTCGCAGCTGCTTTTGTTGGGTCAACCTGTTTGTTCTTTGTCGTCTTTGTCCTTCCGTTCCCATGCGTCCGTTCCCGACTTAGCAAGGTTCTTTTCCTGATTGAGCGCATGTGCTGTGACTGGGACCATCAAGCTATCAAGAAAGCATTCACCTACAAAGATGCCTTGGCTCTCCACCAGTCGACTGCCATGTTCCTTCATTTCTTGGGCCGGCTCAAGCAGGTATGCCCAGTGTCAGATGAGGTAGTGGATCAATTGAAGTCTCAATTCCTGCTTGGAGGGGTCGATCCTGAACTGCAAGTGACGGCAGAACAGTCAGTACCCCCTGGAGACCTCAAAGCGGTTGGAGTGTTCAGGCAAGGTTCTGTGATGCAACCACCCTGTCACAACAAATGAATTGACTGCAAGTTGTGTTTTTTTCCACTTATATATGTTTTCCAGTTTGATGTCACGTTTCCTTGCTGCTCCACATTGCAGGGCTTTGTTGGTTAAGCGCGAGACCGAGATTCAGATCCAGGCCGATGAGAAGGCGCAGGAGTTGGCCAAGAAAGTGGCTGCTGCCACGTTGGAGCAACTGCGTGCGCAGCTGACTGCAGACGTGGAGAAGTTCCGCAACCAGCTCCCATCCAAGTTGGATGAAACTGTGGAGTTTGCGAAGGATATGAAGTACATTCGGGATCGCCAGATGAACTTCTTTTATCATATTCATCACGGTGTTTGGGGTAATTTCCTTGATGTTCATTGTTTTCACATTTTGGGTAGCTGTTTTTTTGTCTACCAGTAATTTTCTGGTCGATGGCATTTTTGCGCCAGCTATATCAGGAAAGGCCACGAGTTCGTGAAGGGTTGGATGCAACAGAATTGCCGTGCGCAAGTCTGTGTGGATGAGAAGGGTGATCACAACCTGAAAGCAGCCCTCGGCGACTTCACCAAGTATGTTGCCCAGCGCCCACAAACCGATGGTCATGTGTATCTTGCCTTGGTTTGTCTTGTTTGAAGTGACCTGACTTGACTTGACCTGGCCTTACTCAATGAGCAAGTGACCGAACTTTCAGCATTTATTATGGGAAACCACCTGTGGAGTAAGTTTAGTAAACTTGACATGACTCGACCTGACTGGACTTGACTGTTGTATTGTTTTTGAAAGTGGGGATCATCGCTGGTTTCCTTGACAGCATGCCCACAGGTTTGTGGTTGCTTGCATGGATTGCACCGTTTGGCCTTCGAACAACAAGTATGTCATGGACTGTTTGGACCTGATGCACAACGTCTGTGCCTTGAGTTCTCGGAACGTTGGTCATATCCAATTGCCGATGCACCACTCAAGCACGACCATGCAGGCAATCATCAAGCATCGTCGCAAGCTGGAAGATGCAATGTTGGCCACTAACTCTGAGATCAGGCATGGTGTCACGCTTATGTTTGCAAAGGATTCCACCCGATCTGGCTCTGATCGACGGCCAGCCACCCAGAATGTTTTGACCCTGTTCTCGGACAAGTCGTGCAAGTGGAATGAAAGTGAAGCCTTGCAGAGTGGCTGCATTGGGCCCTTGCCTTTGATTCGCGTGTCGGACATGCAAGGGTACGACCAAGAGACAGGTGCCAGACCATCAGCTGGAGCTCGCTTAGAGCAGATGCTTCTTTACACTTAATCAGTTTTTTGTTTTTAGTTAGATAAACATGTATTTTTATATGTATATTATATATATATATATATATACATATCCATATTACCATGTTTCAAAATTTTCATTCTTTATCATGGTTTGTTTTCACACGTTTCATTCACTATGTTACGAAGTGTTTGGTGGTGCAGTCATTGGCAATTTCTGCCTGTTTTGTTTCTGAAGCTTTGGCGCGGGAAAGGTGTTGAGTGCCACAAGGCGATCATCGAGGGTTATTTGCAGAGCATGGAGTTTGGCCAGGAGGACGTGGTGATCTGGCTGGATGTGTGCCCAAACCAGTTCTTTGCCTCAATTTGATTCAGGTCGTGTTACAGTTTCCATTTTGCCATATGCTTTCTCATGTTTCAAGATTTGTTGTCCTGAAATGCTGGGAAAGTCCGTGAAACAGGTTTGCGGAGTTTGGTCGGGCTTGCGTGCAGCGAACGCTGGGTGGGCAAACCCAACCTCGTGTGGTCTACTATGGTCTCTTGAGAGAGGAGCACAAGAAGGTCATGGCGGAGATCGAAGCTGATGTCTTTAAGCATTGGGACAGCTTGGCATCATCCCCTTCAAAGACGCGACCACGTCCACCAGCTGAGGAGTTGAAGGTGGAAGGTTTGACCATGTGCACTTTCAGCGCTGCTACTGGTGCTTGTTGGCCGGATCATGTTTTGGAGAAGTTTCCAGCTCACAGTGCCGAACACAAAGAGCTTGCCGAGATGAAGAACAAGTTCTATGAAGAATTTCCCCGTCCATCTTCGAATGCTGCGTCTGCAGCTCCTGGTTCGGCGCCGCCACGGGTAGTTGGGAGGCCCGACTTCACCGATTCAGAGAACCCACCGTTGGATGTGGAGCGCATGATCGATGTTGAGACTGTGTCCCCACCTCCACCGGCTGAGAGGTGTGGTTTGGCTAGGGGGTCGATTAGTAGTTGGGAATGAATTAGGGCTTAGTAGTTGGGAATGAATTAGGGCTTAGTAGTTGGGAATGAATTAGGGCAGCAATTTTCAGGGGTCAATGGCGTTATGTGGTGGTGACTTTGTTGTTTGATACCGAGCCTTCTACATGTCAAAGATTGCAACTCTTTTTTGTTTTTTGGCGATTGACTTTGCAGGTTGGCATCAGTGGTGGGCAAACACGGCAGACCCTCGATCATTGTCTCAAAGAACTTTGACGTGTTCATTGGGAACGAGACCCAGGCAGCGGCTACTTACACAGCTTGTGAGCTGTTTGGCTTTGGAACAGGCAACTTCGAGTTCAAACTTGTCCATGGAGGAATCCGCGACTCAAGTGGATTGGCTTGGAGATTTCAGTCTGACACGGACATCGTGGCCGTGGATAAGAAGTTGTGTTGCATTGCCGATTTCATGCATCGCTGTGCCACGCAACAGGGCCTGGCTGACGTGGGCATCCAAGAGCACACCATCAAACCTAAGATGCATGCGGCTGTCCCTGGGTTTGAATTTGCAGTCACTGCACCACTTGTTGTCGGTGTGGGCCTGGGTGGTTTATAGTTGCTGCTTCTTGGTCGTTAACTGGTTTTGGTTGTTGGTTGATGCCTGTGGGGTTGGTGGTTGCTGGTTTGTGACTTGTTTTTTTTTTTGCGGTTCTTAGTGTGCCTTGAGTCATGTTTGTTTCCATTGTGTTGCTGTTCTCACTGTTTGTTGTCTGTTATTGTTTTTGTTTTTGTTGCTGTTGCTGTTGTTGTTGTTCTTGTTGTTCTTGTTGTCGTAGTCGCTGTCTTTGTCATTGTCGTGGTTGTTGTCGTTGTGGTTGTTGCGGTTGGTCGTTGTCCTTGCTGTGGCAATAAGTAGTTCGGTTTTGCTCGTGATTTGGTTTCTGAATAGGTATATCATGATTTTGTTATTATTGTTGTTGTTGTTGTGGTTGTTGTTGTTGTGGTTGTTGTGGTTGTGTGGTTGTTGTTGTTGTTGTTGTGGTGGTGGTTGTTGTTGTTGTTGTCGTCGTCGCGGTTTTGGTGGTTCTATTTGTGGTTGTACAGTCGTCGCCGTCGTAGGAGTAGTAGGAGTAGTAGTAGTAGTAGTAGGAGTAGTAGGAGTAGTAGGAGTAGTAGTAGTAGTAGTAGTAGTATTATTAGCAGTAGTAGCAGTAGTAGAAGAAGTAGTAGTATTTTTAGTAGTAGTAGTAGTAGTAGTAGTAGTAGTAGTAGGAGTAGTAGTAGTAGTAAGTAGTACTAGTAGTAGTAGTAGTAGTAGTAGTAGTAGCTGTTTTTGTTGTTGTTGTTGTTGTAGTTGTAGTTGTAGTTGTAGTAGTCGTCGTCGTCGTCATGGTCGTCGCGGTTGAAATAGCTGTTGTTTTTTGTTGCGCGTGCCGTTGGCACCTTTCAGAGGGCAGCAAACAACAAGGTTGACGACGAAGAGCCAACCAACACGGACCCAACAAACGAATAACAACAACGCCAACAACCGCAGCAACAACAAGAACAACGACAACATCAACGACAACCGACATCAACAACAACCACGAGGGCAACAACGACTTCAGTCACAAAAAATGTCCATGACAACAAAAGCTGCAACATACCACAGAACTAACAAAAGCAGACACGCAAAGAAACAACGCTCAGCAACAAACAGACAGATGGCAGCAACTGCCGCATCAATGCGCAACCGTAGCCGCAACAAGAACCAACCACAACAAAACAAAATCTCAATCATCACTGACAGCAGCCGCAAAATCAGCAAAAACCGCAACCGCAATAAAAAATAACCTCTGCCAGGGCCACAGCAAGGACAACACCAGTGTCAACCACACGCAACAAAACAACATCAACAAGAGTCGCAAAAACAACAGCCACACACGCAAAGAATCACCATCAACAACGCACATGAAACCCTTCACAGCAAGTAGCAGCAAGCGACCCCCAAACAGCAAGAAGCAAGAACGGACAACAACGCAAAACGACAGCACCGGCGAATATAATACTAAGCAAGAACAACAAAAGCAACCGCATCCGCCTTACAGCACCAGTAACAAAAAACACAACAACAATATCGGCTTTAATAAAACCAAGTCAGATGATAACATCCACCTCAACACGCTGAAACAAGCGACGGTTTCTGTTATTGCCGCTGTTGTTGGAATTGGTGATGTTGGTGCTGTTGTTGGTGTATGTTACTGTAGTGGTTGCAGTTGTTGCTGCTGCCCTTTGTTTTGTTTTTTTCTAATATTTTAGCATCTCGGGTGTTTGTTCGCCTCTTTCTCTGAAACTTTTTGTTGACTGAATGTTGTTATTGTCGTTGTTGCCGCTTGTGTAGCTTTTATTTCTCTTTTTTGTTTCCATTTTGTTTTTGGAGGAGGCTGGTGAGAACGAGCCGCTCCCAGTTCCTTTCCGGTACACAGTGGAGCCTTTGGAATCGAAGCGTACCCACGTGTTTAGGCCCAATCCTTTGACTGGGAACAATGTCGAGATGAAGGTCGCCAGTGTCGGAGCTTTATGGATCGGAAACTGGGACAAGCTTCCAGAGAGCAAGATGGCGAAGTGCGTTTGGGAGGCTTTTGCAAGGGGCGAGCGGACAGTCACTTTTGGGTTCGTTCAAGAACGTTGTCATGCAGTCTAAGACATCAGGATTTGCAAGTGTTCAAAGGGACCAAAATATTTTAGATTTATTGATGGTAGTGTGAGACCATCCCTGATTGAAAGCTTGATCGAAGTAAGCTCTTTGCCGTTTGCTTTTGTAGGTGGAGCTGCGAGGGAACAAGCTGTCCGCCATCAAGCCCAAGATGTTTCTGACTTGCGCCCTGGCCCTGCCAAATGATGCATGGTGCAAGCTGAAGTAGATCATGTTGTCAACCCTGGAGCACGGTTCGGTGCACAAGGGGTGTATCCGAAGATTTTGGCGAGATTAAGGCAGGCAGACTCCAGCTTTGATATCATTCAAGTAAATTTGGGTTTTGGTTTGGAAACTTCTTCAAAACCAACGCCAGAGGTGTTGACAGCTGGAGTGTTCTGCCATGAATGCCTTGTATGAGCATGGTTTGTAGTGCCTTTGACGTAGGCGCTGTGGTATGAAGCTGGCAGTTCAATCGATCTTCAAAGGAAAACATGCCACTGCATCTAGATCATTGCATGGTGGTCTGGCTGAAACTAATATTCACACATATTTTGTATTTTGGATCTAGTTTTTTGATAAGAATGCGCCGGCTATGTGATTTAAAGCCTGTGCAGTTTGAGATCAAGCGTTTTTGCAATTGATTCTTTGGCCAGGTCCGTGTTTCAAGTCGTCATGCCTGTGCTGCCTGCGCCTGTTACCACATTAACCGATTCCGATAATGATGGTACTGAAGGTGCAGCAAAGGCCAAAACACGGTGCAAGGGCAAGGCCAAGGCCAAGGACCTTGTCCCGACTTCGAAGTCCAAGGTGCTGAGGAGGCCTGCTGCTTCCTGTGAGGAGTCGACGGCAGCTCCCCCGACTGCAGACGAAAAAGCAGAGGATCCAGCTCCGAAGGCCAAAACTAAGGCCGACTCATTGTGCTCTTTGTTCAACAAGTTTGACATTGACATTTTGCTGCGGTTCTGATGGTTCAGCTCCAGTTTTCTGTCTCATGCGTTTTGTTTTTGTATCATCCATGGAGCCATAGGGCTTCGTCTTGCGGGAGGCAAAGGGAGCGATGAAGCGCCCTGCGGCCTCGTTTGAAGCTTCAGAGGCAGCTGCAAAGAAGGCCAAGGTCCAGGTCTTCTGTTACAGGAAGCTCAACACGTGGGCCATCAAGATAGATGGCAAACAAGTTTTGAGCGCAACTTGGTTCTCATGAGTGCTCATCTCGTAATGCCGGGCTTGAAGTCGCTGACTGACCGTTTTGAAATTAAGGTAGGTGGCAAGAACTTTCCATTTGAGAAGGCCAAGGAGATTGCTGTCCTGTCCTCAAAGGCATTTTCTTGAGACCCCGGATTCTTTCATATGAGTTCAATGTCATTGAGGATATTTGCCATGGTCACCTCAATAGTGGCGACGATGTCAAGACGGTCAAAGATATGGCCGTAGCTTGCCATCACAGCGTTCAGTTTGTTTATTTTTCCCTGCTTTGCTGACTTTTGGTGAGTACATTTCTCATGGTTTGACGCGTTTGATTGTTTTGTCATTTGATTGACAGTTCGCCCGCACGTTAACATTTTTCAGGCGCAACTGATGACCGCGGCCCGTGAGAGCTTGGCAGGCTTGCAGGGGGATAGTTTCTGAACGTTTTCGCACTTGCTGGATTTGTTTTCTTTGTTATTTATCATTGTTTGTGTGCTTCGTCATTGTTTTGTGCTTGGAGGCACCGAAGCTGCCCCTGGCCCTGAGACCGGTGTTGCTTCTGGCGCTGGTGGAGCTGCAGCTGCAGCTGCTAAATCTGAGCCAGCTGAGAGGGTTGAATCTGAGGAAGTCGCGGCCACAGAAGAGCCAAATGTTGATGACTCACATGATCAGCAGGAGGGCGGGGAAGAGGAAAAGAAAGAGAATGATCCCTCTTTGGATGTCGACTGAGAGTGTTGAGAGTAGCAGCAGTTGCGTGATGTTGCCTGAAGATACCTGAAGAGCAAATCGCTTGGAAAAGTGTCTTGCGAGCTGGTCTTGTGAGTTTGCAAGATGTTTCAAGAGCCAAATGTTTTGCGAGCATAAGGACAGTTTGACACCTCACGCTGGGCTTCACCATTTGCGAATCCAATCTTAGTTTACGGAATGCTATTTCACACGTTTTTGGGGAAGATGCTACTCTTGTCTCCTGGAATTGCCTCCTGGAATGAATGACCAGGAGAGCCTGTCAGTGAGGGTTTTGAATGTAACTTCATGTGAGATGTGTGGTCACCGCCGGGTGGTAGCAGTTTCATCTGTCCAATGGGTTTGATTTACTGTAGTCTTTTGCCTTGTGTTCTTGCAGGGGTTGGTGGTTTTCAGCCTTCACCCATGTCGAGTGTCTCTGTGATTTTTGCTCGTGACCGTGGGCCGACCCCTTGCCCGTTTTCGTTTTTGAAAATGCTGAGGGGTCAACCATTACTTGGGGAGTTGTATGAACCCGACTGGGATTTGTCAGTTGGTCCATTGACGAGTTCTGGATTTTGAGAAGTTGTAACAGTGTTTGGTTTTAACAAAGGGTGTGAAGCATTTGATTTGACCTGGACCTATGCACGTTTTCTACTGGGGAGAGGCACCCGCTTGCTGCCATGGGTTTGTTGCATGCGTTGTTGTGCATCAGTTGTTTGCGTCGTTGCAACGTGGACCCAGCCCCTCAACCCAAAACCCTTCACCCGAAACCTTCAAACCATAAGTTGGTCCATTGATGAGTTCTGGATTTTGAGAAGTTGTAACAGTGTTTGGTTTTCACAAAGGGTGTGAAGCATTTGATTTGACCTGGACCTATGCACGTTTTCTACTTGGGAGAGGCACCCGCTTGCTGCCATGGATTTGTTGCATGCGTTGTTGTTGTTGTAAATGAGTTGTTTGCGTCGTTGCAACGTGGACCCAACCCCTCAAACCTAAACCCTTCACCCGAAACCTTCAAACCACAACGTTAGCCCTCAACCCGAAACCCTCAAACCATAACGTTTAAATTCTTACACTATTAAACCCTCGAAACCCTGAAACCATAGCGTTGGCCCTCAAGCCGAAACCCTTCAGCCAAAACGTCAAAACTTATAACTTAAACCCTCAACCCGAAACCCTGAAACCATAAAGTTAAAGGTTGAAACATGTTAAAACTGAACCCTCAACCCAAAACCCTCAAGGATAATTTAATGACTCACAACCCAAAAACTTCAAACCTTGACATTCAGCCTTTAACTTAAGCCCTCAACCGGAAAGCCTCAAACCATAACATTCAACCCGAAACTCTGAAACCATAACGTTAAATTAAAGCTTACAATTTCAACCCTCAACCCCAGCCCTCAAACCATAACGTTAAAGCTTGCGCAACTTAAGCCCTCAACCCTCAGGTTAGCCATCAACCGTTACAGCTTATAATAAACTAAGCGTTCAATCCGAAACCTTGAAACTCATAAGGTTAAAGCGAAAACTTAAACCCTCAACCCGAAACCCTGAAACCATAACGTTAAAGGTTGAAACATGTTAAAACTGAACCCTCAACCCAAAACCCTCAAAGGATAATTTAATGACTCACAACCCAAAAACTTCAAACCTTGACATTCAGCCTTTAACTTAAGCCCTCAACCCGAAAGCCTCAAACCATAACATTCAACAGCCTATAACTTAAACCCTCAACCCGAAACCCTGAAACCATAACGTTAAAGTTAAAGCTTACAATTTCAACCCTCAACCCCAGCCCTCAAACCATAGCGTTAAAAGCTTGCGCAACTTAAGCCCTCAACCCTCAGGTTAGCCATCAACCGTTACAGCTTATAATAAACTAAGCGTTCAATCCGAAACCTTGAAACTCATAAGGTTAAAGCGAAAAACTTCATCCGAACCCTCATCCCGAAACCTTCAAAGCATAATATGACCCTCAGCCCGAAACTCTTTAACCATATGTTATAAAGCCTGCTCAACTTAATCCGCAACTTAAACCTTCAACCCGAAACCCTGAAACCATTACAACTTATGACTTAAGGCCCTCAACCCGAAACCCTGAAACCACAACGTTAAAGCTCGAAGCTTAATCCTCAACCCGAAACCCTCAAAGCATAATGACCCTCACCCCTGCAATCACTGAACACCGTCAACTTCAAGAAACCATTGAGTCAAAACGGAAGCTGATAGCTCCTGGCCAATATGAGGTTTTTAGATGTATTCGTGCTATCTGTAAGGTTGATTCCGCCGGTAAATGACGGTCATCACCATTCATGTTGAAGCTGTTTCTCTTTCTTTCGCATCGCTTGTTCTTGAGCCAAGTTCTCCTTGGTTGTCCCAAGTCTTGAGCCAATATAATATGATGAGTCTTGTATCAGAACTTTTTGGGGACATAAAAACCTATCTCCGTCAATAGTCGATCCTCTTGAGCCAAAGGGTGGTCTGTCTAAGAGTCTATCACTATTTGCAATTTGCATTATGCATGTAAATTTCCTGTTTACCTTCATTGTTGAAGTTATCCTTTTGAGTAGATCCTGTGATTCTCACATCGCTATTATTTTTGGGAAGATGCATTTTGCATCTTCTTTGTCAATCGGTTTTTGCTCGAAAAGCCATGGTTAGAATTTGTATGCGCTTCAAAAAAGTATGTGTATTATGTTACATCAACTTTCACATGACTTTCAAAGGTCTATTCAAGTTCTTCACGATTGAAGGCCGCTTGTGGTTTCTATTCAGTACATTTTTGGCTTTTAGGAAAAACAAAGGTATATTATATATTTGATATGTAACTTTTCAGATTGCGGACACTCCTGCTTTGCACACCTTTGGCAGTGAACAGCGACGCGCCAGCCCCCAGCTCAGGAGTTCCAACTCCTGCTTCCAAGTGCTAAGCGGACGCGGGCCATGATATGGCTGTAAACACATTTAGTGGGTGGGGCAAGCATTGCCGACAATGCTTGGAAAATGGCAAAGAAGAGCAAAAAGCGAGGCCCCACCCCATGCTCTTGACTGGCTCACACAAGGGTGGGAGCGAGGAACCCCGATTCACAATGGAACCCCGATTCAAAAGAAAAATCTTTCTGTGTGATCTTGCCCCGCCCACCATCAAGAACTTCGGTCGGCTCATTGGTCGCATAGAAGAAGGAAAGGGCGAAGCCTATGCCTCGAAGATCGATGTTCGATGTAGTGACCGCAACAGAATC
>Ga0126342_10016599_pt1 | contig 12820 bp, 11 predicted proteins | sample Cyp1metagenome_FD_92528 | JGI IMG/M metagenome (GOLD analysis project Ga0126342, IMG submission 92528) | Coral microbial communities from Lord Howe Island, Old Settlement Bay, Australia - Cyphastrea 1 metagenome | ecosystem: Host-associated > Invertebrates > Cnidaria > Coral ...
AACAAATGCTTGTGGCCAGAGTGCCTCGTCGAAGCTGCCGCGAGGGATTTTACGGGTTTGAAGGCTGGCAAACGGCAGGCTTGAACGCAGAGGGCTATGCAGGCAAACGGCAGGCTTGAACGCCCTAACAAGCATTTTAGGGGTTTGAAGGCTGGCAAACGGCAGGCTTGAACGCCGGCTATGGAGTGCCTGGTGCAAGCTGCCGCGGAGCGTTGTAAGGGTTTGAAGGCAAGCCGACAAAAACAAGTTCCATACCTGCGGTGCCCCTGCCTTGGTGACGGCAGAGGTCGGGGGATATATTATACATACGTTCATACATACCCACATGAACTTAAAAAGTTGGAGCTGGATTTTGTTCTGGGATACGGGACATGGCCCATTTGTCGACCTTTTGAAGGAATTCACCATGGACCAACGCTCAATTTATTTTGGCATGAGCCGGCCACGAAGAAGGTCGCGACGACGATGAGAACATTGACGCACGTTGAGCCAGTAGTCGGAATGTGATTTCTGGGTAGTTCATGCATCCAGGGACACCTGGCAAATTGCTGGGTGTGCTTGGTGACATTCCATCCGAGGACAGCACCCTGGGCCGGGGCAAAATATGTTATAAGATGTTATAAGTCATATGGTGTAATCTCCTCGAAGGCAGCTGACATTGTCGTACACCAACAGGTAAACAAGATAAAATGACATTAAAGTAGATACATATAAGTACAATGTCATTTTGGATTCCGAATTGCGAAATGCATATGTCAAAATGTCAGCTATACGAGATGGTTGACTTGTTTGATTGGCTTTCCCACTACGACTGAGAAAGGAAGGTCCCGGCAGAGCGGCCTCGTTGGGATTCAACTGTCTTGGCTGAGAGCATCTCAGCCATTTCGTCCTCCCTTGAGGGAAAAAAGTGAAACCGGATCTCTGTATGGCTGCGGATGCATGGAGGAAAATCCTAACCGAGGGTTGCATTGAAGCCTGGCAGCGGATTTTGTACCGTTTTTCAACAGCCCTTTGAGAAACAGGGGCAACTTCTGGAATTCGTTTAACACTTTGCAAATATGTTGATTGCTTCGCTCGTCTTTGGCTTTGGACAGCAATCTGCAGCATTTGCTGGAAGACAGACCCACACAATCCCACACACAATGAAGTACTGACATTCCTGGACCCTGGACACTTTGACAAGTCAGCACACACCTAGGCCAGCCGTCCAGCCAGATGAAAGTTGGACTCCAAAAAACATGTTTTGCCCATGAAGATGAGGGAATCTGAGCTAAACGATGATGTGCTCGACATTTCGGTCACATCAGAACAGAGTTAAAACCAGCAGGTTTTACCCAAAAGGGAGTGCAGGTAGAGAGGCAGGGTAGTCACGGGTAGTCAAGTGCCTGACCAGCCCTGCCCTAAGTGCAAGTCAAAAAATAGAAACCTGTAGCGGTACTCTGCACCTTGATTTTGATTGGGACAAACATCCACAAAAAAATCGCCAATGAAGTACGCAATGCCATAGGTTGACAGGGCCATGCTTCGTAACATCGACGTATTTCCAGATGTTTTTGCCTTAAGAATCACATTCAGAAAAAGGAGCAGGCTGAGATCACAACGCACGCATTTCGCGGGTCGGCATGCTGACAGAACCAGCAGGCTTCAAACGAAGCCCCCTTCTTCAGGACAAACTGATGCTGGGTTGTCGTTCTTTGGACGCAATGAGACTTATCAGCTTTCGGAACAACTTGAGCTTGTGCACACCGGCATCACTGATATTTACATAATTATATAATATACATATTATAACTATTTATAGTCTACGCGGTGGATTGGCATACCACGTGGAATTTGAAAAACACACTGGTACAGTTGCTAAATGACTGTGCAGCATGTGCAAACCTAGATCCAATCTGCAAGCTTGATGGGACATATTGTATTCTTATGCAACTTTATGCAACATTAGAACCAGGCCTGCAGCCGTTGCACAATAGTGAATCAAGCAACTGCCAAGCACCAAGGGTATTGCCTCGAAGCTGTCAAGGTTTGCTTCACAAAGGGTAACCAGATAGCTGGGACAAGCTGGGAGGAAGCCTTGAAAGGAAGAGATAGGCCTGGAGACATGCCGCACAGGATCCCAGAGTTCGCTTCTTCGCAGACACCTCAGATTTTCCGCAGAGGGCTCTGAAGACAAAAACTCGGGTCGTGGACCACCTAAGCCACCGTGGTCAGGGTGGTCCCATTTGGTGCTCCTTTTCCGCTGGGCGGCAAGGTGATCACTAGCAATGTGGGTGAAAATGTGGTGAAGTCTGTGGAGAACAATGCCGCGGATACCCAGGGATACCCCCAGGGATACCCAGATGTCTCACTCGTGACAGCAAGAAGCTCAATCACAGTCAGATAGAAATACAAATAACATATTAAAAACATAATATAACATATAAATCATATAATAACATAATATATATATAATAGCATCAAACAACCATTTCCAAAATGAGCAGGTGACACAATCTATGTCTAGGGAGCAGGTGCGCGTAAAATCACATAAAACACCACACACATTTAGTAACAGTTCCCGAGGTTTGGGCCACCCAGCGGAAAAACGAGCAGATGCTGGCGGATGCCTTCCGCACCAGCAGAGTTTTCAGCTCAGCGCTATCCAAATGGAGCCCTTCAGGGGCCATCCCCAATGGAGACCTGCTGAACTGTACTGAACTGGTATGTTGGTCGACATCTCTTCGGGCTGTTTTCAGATGTACTTTCCACTCAAGCCGATGCTCTTTGAGTGATCCTAGTGATCCCTGAAACTTTCTCTGCTGCAAGGCTGTAATTTTGATTTTCTCCGTGAGCAAAAGTGGTGGTTTTCAAGGCTATGCTCGCATGCCTGGACGCTCAAGAGACCAAAGGTATCAACTGTGACCTTTTCTGGCCATGGGTATCTTGGGTGTTGTTGAACGTTTTTTTGCCTTTCACATTGACAATAGGTGGTAATAGGTGGATTGTTTGGCTGAAGTTCAGTTTCTTCAAGGTGATTTCTCATTAACAGGTTGAAACTGGCCGTGGGTCAAACCAAAACACCAGCGGGAGCTGAGGCGGAGCCTCCCGGGTCAATCCAAGAGCAGGACAGACCCCTTTGGCGGCTTCGGGCGCTTATTCGATGTCTTGACCTAAGACTTGTGGATGCGCCAGGTTGGCTTCCAGCTGACAAACTGAATCGCATGACAAACTGGACATAATGAGAGCAGCTGATTTGCTACCTGGGATTTTCAGGTTGAATGGCTGCGACTGCAAGATGTGGTCATGCCAGAGGCAACCCCCCTCCATGCACTTGTCTGCCTGCAGATTCTTGCCATACGTTACATACTGGTCTAGATTACATGTATATACGTATTATAATGTGTTACTGTATATATATATAATAATATATCATATATAATACATATTTATGTATGTCTATATATTACATTTATGTACATAGTTACATAGTTGCCTGATTTGATGAGGCTCTGTAAAGTTTGCAGACGCAGCTGCTTCTCTGTATGGCAGGTAAGCTATCTGCGCAACCCTTTGGACGAAGGGCGACAGGCGTGCGGCTTTTTTTTTCTGCACCAGCAGCGTTTCCAGCAGCGTTTCCCACATCACGAACACTTCATACGAATTGAGATCTTGATGACTTGAACTTTCAAGGCCCAAGAATTCGTAACGATTATCATTTGGATCCCAAACTGAGAAGACCGAGCCCAAGACTCCTCCAGATTCGGCAGAGCTTGCAGGTCTCCGCTGCAAGAGATGGTCAAGAATTGTCATATGAGGTCCCAGCCCTTTGATCTTTTTGATCATTTCGTGGAAATCCAAAGGCCATCTCTCCAAGTTTCCACCTCGAAATGTTCGGCATCTTCTTGGTCACAGCAGAGCAAATTGAGTAAGGCTGAGTAAGGGGAAACTGGTCTCTTTGATCTGAAAAAGAGATTCACAAAGAGGATTATCTATCTTGCAATTATACAATTATCTACATGAATGATCATGAATGGTCCTGAGGTGGGTGTAGAGCTATGCACCCATTTCGACGTCAGAGCAACTCGGCCTGAGCAAACTGAGCAAACGTCCTGGGAGAGACATGTTGAAGCAGGAGAGTCCTTGTGTTTTCATGGCTCTTGGCAGATGTTTTGCACCAACACACTGGCAGCATCAGACCATGCTGATTTTCGCCCAGGTTTACTTAGAGGATCCCAAGACATACGAACCATGCCTTGTGGGGGGCTCCAGGTGTGTCGAGCAGAAATATATGGCATCCGAAAAGTGGACAGTTTTCACATGTTTTCACTGCTATTTGTCTATTTGTCCACATCTTTCAAGGCATTCAAGATTTGCCACACAATTTATATATATATATATATATATTTGATTCACTTTATATAAATATATAATATACTAATTACTCATATACTTATTCCACATAGTGGATCTGCATTGACCATTTTAAAGTCAAAGCGGTCAAATCCCGAGGATGAGCCGCTTCCCTTCTCAGCGAGCCCTCCACGCCCAAGCCTCTGACTCTAACGACGACCGTTTTGATACCTGCAACAGACTGTAACAACGACTACCAAGGTGACGCATTTCCTGATGGGCAGATGGCCGCGTTTGAGTGCTTGGATTTATCTTAGATGTGTGGAATGTGAAGGGACATTGGCCATGTGAAGCCACATATTTGACTGAGATTTGGGATGATGTTGGCAGCTTGGAGGCCATTACCTGGCCCCCCTCCTGTTGGCCCACCGTCCGGAACTTGACTTCATGGACGGCTCGTTCTGGGATGTTCAGGGGCAGGTGGTTCAATGCAGGAGCTTCTGTGAGATCCGGAGGCCTTTTCTTTAAAACCTTTTTGGACATTCAAGAGAATGCAAGAGCATCAAAGAAGCTGATGAATCTTTGCTAACCCAGGAATACCCCGGAAAGGTCCCTGATGCCTGATAACCGGATGTTCATAGTTCATGGCATTACAACTCTGGATTTTTCTAGGAATCTTTCTCGGTAGCTGCCCAGGCCATGGATGGCTCCATTTGGTGCAGGCCCCCAATTGGGTTTCTCGACCTCAGTCTCTCTAAAAACAAGAATGCGTTCTTCAACCACCAACTGATATTCTGTTTGACATATATTCTGACATTGCATCTGGCATTCTATCTTTTACCTGATATATACATATGTATATATATATATATATACATATATATATTATATTCATTCTGATCCTATCTGGCGCTCTATCTGACGTATATACTGACATTCTATCTGGCATTCTTTGTGGCATTCTGTCTGACATCTGGCGCTCGCGGTTGAGGTCCGGCAGTGTCCAGTAAGATCTGGCGCTCGAGGTCCGGCAGTGCCCACAGAGATCTGGAGCTCGCCGGTGAGGTTGAGGAGGCGGAGGAGGAGGTGCAGCTCTGATAAAATCTAGAGACCCTCACCTGGCATGGGGAAAAAATCCAAGCATGCTTGCCAGACCATCAGCAGCATCACCATGGTAACCTGGTAACCCATAGCGAATCACATTCTGTGGCATGCCGTGTCTTCATCTAAACCCCGTTGAGCCCATGTCAGCACTACCCAGGTTCGCCCTTCGATCCAGCACCTGCGTGGTACGCAGCACCCGGTACGGCGCCGCCCACGGCGCCGACCGCTCTGCCAGTGCAAGCTGCCGGTCCACCAGGCGGACCATCATGGTAGCATCAACAAATGGATTTCAGCACCGTGATCCAGCACAATTCACCACAATCCACACCATGATTTAAACATATTTAAGGTAAATTTGCAATGGTATGGCTCAAGTGAATTCATATGATCAATCCCGAAAACATGGATGGTGTTGAGCCACTATATGACCGCATCTGACCAATCTTGTGGGTCCATGGTCAACAAACCATGTCAAACTGACAAACGAAACTTCCCACAAAACAACATTGTCGACATCCTTCGCACAGTTTTGCCAAGTCTGAGAATCTTGTTCTTCGATTCCTTTTCCACCAAAACTCTCGAGTTGCAATCATTGAGTGCCCGCAGGTGTTTGGGCAGTTGCTTGGCAGCCTTTAGTCAACTTGGGAGAGCGCTATGGCCGCTATGGGGATGAAATTTCGGATGTGAAAACAAACTATTGCTATTGAAAATGGCCATTTATAGTGGATTTACCCATTAAAAATGGTCATTTCCCATAGTTATGTTAGTTTACCAGAGGGTATTGCTCAAACGATTGCCAGTCTCAGTTTGTGTTTATGTTTGGTCTTGGTCTTCCTACGATGAAAAAATGCATCGAACATGTTTGGATACTTGGCACTCTACATCCTTGAAGATCTCCACTTGCAGGGTGCCACTGAAGGACGACACAGGACGCATTGCGGTGTGTGATTTAATGTGTTTTTCTTGAGGCTTTGCGGTGCTGCATACACTTGATTTGCATAGACCATGTCTTGAGAATGTCACAAAGTGAGTTCAATCGCATGTTGATTGACGCATAGTTTTGGCCCACAGGAGACGAAGAAGGAGCCGGAGCAGGAGTCCGGCCCTTGACGTGGCCGCATCACCGTACCTCTTGTCGACATGTGCAGAGTTTCGGCCTTTCAATGAATTTCAAACCGTACAAATAGGTTTCAGGGTGGCAAAACACAAAAACCATCAAGAAACATCAAGAAACTTGAACGCGTTTTAGGATGTTGGCTTTTTGGGTGGCCCCTCAAGGCTGCTGCTGAGGCCCTGCCCACACTCCAGCAACCCCTGTGGCAGCGCCTGTTGTGGCGCCGGTAGCGCCAGTGGCAGCACCGGTGGCAGCACCGGTGGCAGCACCGGTGGCAACATCAGCTGCACCAGATGTGCCAGAAACTCCTGCGACTGGCAGGTAGCTCGCTGGGAAGATCTAGGAAGAGAGAGCAAGATTAGGAAATCTTAAAGATTGGTTGCGTTAATAATTAAGTCATTTTCCTAATGAACTTAACACCTGAATGTAATGAGACAACGCCTGAATGCTAGGAGAATGACTTAATTGTGAATCACTACGAGACTTTTGCGATCCATCTCCAGGTTTTCCATGATTTTCCATTCAGACATCCAAAATATCCAAAATGTGATGTTATAAGAAGTCACGTCAGACAGTTTCAAAGGCTTCAAAGCTTGACAACGTTCTGCCTTTGCAGCGGCTAAGTTAGACAAGCATCAATGACCCTCAACCCGCATCTATTTTGCCATCATGACTGTTGGAACCATTCACTTTTGTTTCTAAATTTCCTTCATGGCATGCCACTGCAATTTCGATGGCAGCTTCCGACATTCAGCCGTAGCAGGAGGGAACGAACTCGGCGAAGGAGTCGGCAGGACGCACCTGACTTTACCAAGATGACATACCAAGAGTATGTGCCAACCCCAGCTCCCCAAGTGCTGAACGAAAAATCTCAACATGCTATGACGTTACATATCTTACATGTAAAAATATGATAAAATATGTAAACATGTGTGAAATCTGTGACCATTTTCTGGCCACAATATATGGCCATATTTGGATGCCTCTGACATTTGATCCGGGCTGGGCCTTGGTGATCTGCTGCCAAGTTGGCCGCCAAGGTGGAATGGTGGAAAAAGACGCATCCAATGGTGTTGGAGTCTCAGAAAGTTTGACAGTCACAGCATGCTGTGCTGTAGCGTTTGAGGTGCTGGTGACTCAGTGACATCCCATTATATACACCACAATAAAACAATATAAAACAATAATTGATATTATAAATATTTATAAATTATAATCATTGATTCACTTGAAAACACTTTGGGGAGTATGTCATAAATGTGGGGTTACAGTATCTTCAACCCCTGGCCGTTTCTCATTGTCGCAGCAGGCCGGTCAATGGAGTTGTACCAACTCCATTGACCGCAGCCCCAGTGCCTTCACCGGAAGGAGCATCTCCTGTCGTGGGGCACTGAGCAACGTGGGATCATCGCGTATGGATTATGGATGTGTGGTCCTGTGCATACTGTGTATGCTGGAGTCTGGAAGTCTAGCACACATCAAGACAATGAAACCACCTTGCAACATGGAATTGCCAAAGTGAAACCGCGTAGGCATATCATCATATATCATCGCATATATCTATGACACGATTGTTCGCATGCGAACTGAGACGAGACGTGTTTATTACCCATAGGATCCATGTATGGTATATATACTAACATTGGGGGTATATTGATGGTAAATGTTACCATATATGGCATACATGGATCCTATGGGTTACTGCTTCTTTCTTGCCGGTTTTCGAAGCACATCTTGGCCTCCGAACCCTGCGTTGAATGCGTTTGTGTTTCGCCGTTAGGCCAATGGCAGTGGCGCTGCACCAGCGATTGGAGGTGCCCTCTTAGAGGGCCATACACAGCTGTGCAGATGCTGAACATGAAAACAGTGATGTCACGGCTATTGTAACATCATCCATCATCATCCACTGTCCTGTAACATCTACGACATGGGTTAGCAAGGGATGAAATAGGCATGACTCAGAATGACACGTCTTTCTGAAGTGATCCACCGCAGGATCTGACTCGTTGCCGAAGAAGCGCAAGGAGAAGGTGGCGGGACGTGGGTGGAATGCTGATGGTTGCTCTACACTCAGTTGCCGATATTTCAGACAAACTACCCTGACTTGTTCTCAACATTTCTTGGCACTGTTCCTTTATTTGCTTTTGCAGTGGGATATTGTAGTTCAAGGATAGCAACATGTTTTGCTGTTGGAAGCGTGAAAGTCTGTGAATATTATAATATATTATATAGCAGAATTGCACAGGCGAAATATGCTTTCAGCATACCAAAACCACAGTGCAAACTGACCTTTCATCCCGCAGGACCCAAACCATGCTGCGCATGCTGCAGCAAGTGAAGCAGGTCCGGGGGCGAAGTGAAGCTGGTCCTGTAAAGCTGTTGGGCTACCCCTCCAACATTATACCAACCCTCAGTCAGCGCCGTCAGCGCAAGTCAGTCAGCCTTCAAACTTGAGCAGAATAGGCGCGGCTAGGCGAAAGTGTTTCAACATGTTTCAAATTTCGACAATGAAGTGTAGAAAGCAACTGCTGTGATGCTTCATCTGCTTCGAGGTGTATGTGGCCGCATCTAGATGGGAGTTGTTGTGGCAATTTAGCTAGACAGGTGGATGATAGGTGTAATTTTAGCAGTAGTATCAGTAGTCTCCCAGTGACCCAGTGCATGTTTCTCAATGTTTTTTTTTTAATGTCAAAAGTACGTCAAATGTCTCAACATAGCAGTACATCATCCCGATGAGCAAATGTTGAGACTGTGAATATCATCTTCTGTGCAGTAGGGCACATGACGACTCCTAACGTCACTACCGTATGTGTTTCTGAGGTGGTGCCAAGAAGTCCAAAAAACAGAAGAAGGTGGCTACGAGACCCGCAGACAGTTTAACTTGGATCTAGTCTTTTCTTGCTGGGAGACGATGTCTCTCTTGCTTTTCTTCATCCCGTGCATCTCAGGGTTCGGACGTCCTCATCCTGGGAATGTGCGCAAATATGCCCCAAAAAATGAGGATCACCATATCATCCACATCCCCAATTGAGTTGGTTATAGTTGGTTAATATCCATCATTCCACATGAATCGACATGATCATCATGTCAAATGTCAACCCTGGATTAATAAACCCCAAACGGCTGTTTAATTGGGGCGTACCATTTAAGTATTGGATTATGATTATTGGAGGAGTACCCCCCTAATTTTAATTAAACTATGGTTTATTAATCCGGGGTTGACATTAATTTCCAGCCTTTTCTTGCAGCTTCGACCAGGACAGGTCAGCACCGCTCGTGTGCTTTCTGGAAGAGGCTCGTGCGACTGCTGAGCCGGCGGAATGCTGGACGGCAAGCAGCACGCGGGAGGAATGCTGGACGGCAATGCACGTGGAATCAGATTGACATGGTAAAAGGATGCTAAAGGATGTTAAAGGATGTTATAAAGGATGTTAAAAGTCAAAAGCAACAGCACTTTAAATACTTTAAACGGGATTTGATGGGATTCAAGTTGATTTGATTTTTCAGACTTCAGACACATCGTATACTTAGTGTTGCACGGACAAGAAATGCAATTCCCGAATGAGATCAAGTTTAAGGCTGTTCTGGAACCTGAACCATTGACTTGCTGGGGGGAGGGATCAGGATTGTTTCGCTCAATCACTGTTCTTGGTAGTTGCGCAAGCTTGCAGAACTTGAGATGTAGAAGCTATTCCTGGAAAGCATTCCTTGATTTCTTGCCATGGAATGAACTTGTCTACATTCAATCTTGGGGGAGGCCCTTTCTGAAAATTGAACCATGATTCTGCGGGATTGACTCAACCTCTTCAGTTTAGCAAGCTAGCGCCATGCTTTTTTATTGGGGGGAGCACCCGCTTTCAGCTGGGTAGCTGAAGTGGGGACTGCGCTGGTGGTTGCGGTCTCTAAAATGCAAAAAGTTCATCGAGACATGGTGGTCTGTGAGACCATTGAAAATACCCGGGAGAACCAGGGCCAAGAGTCGGGTCACAGAATCTTGCGACTGGGGTGACTTGGGCGACATAAAAACAGAGAAATGACCAGATGTTGACTATCCGAATTCAGACATTTCAGCATTCTCCATCTTTACAGCTATCATACTTTGTGCAATTATGACGGATCTCAAGTTGTTCCATGATTCGTTGCTAGAAGTGCAATTTTTGCTGAGACGCGGAGATATACTGTTACAATCTGTTATATCCTGGCTATACTTAGATTCAAACGCTTATGAAGGTAGAGCCGCCTTTGCATACCATTGTCTATTTGCTATCCGTGTATGTTGAGGTCGTAGGACTGATTCTGAGTAAAGAGGATGCTCCAAGATTGAGGAGTTGACCTACGTAAGTACGTTTCAGCTCCAGCTACTGAACTGTTGGGGGCTGTGCTACGCTTTCTGCAGCACCTTTTATTTGAGCGTGGCTTTTGTTTGTGATTATATGCCTTGACATACACACGTTACACACTTGATATTCACTGCTGCGAGGGTTGGGTGTCCAGGTTGCACCTTGCTGCAAGGTGTTCATGACCAGGGTTGAAGGATTTGGAGTGCCTGGATTTTTTTGAACTTTGGCCCCAGCTCGCTTTTCCGCTTTGCTCAATTTATCACCCTGGAACCAAACATAGACATCACATTGGGACATTGGGCCAAACATGGAGAGTTCTGATGGCGCACATGCCATGAATGCTTTGTACAGTTCCCTGCGCATGTTTTGCACAATCAGTGCAGGGCTGCTCTAAAACCTTTAAGCCACTCAGAGGTGTATCTTAGAGGTGCAGGCAGATTATCCTCTAAGCCAGGAGGATGAATGGTTTTTGTTTCACTTTTCAGCCTTGAAAGGGAGGCAGCAGTGATTTAGGTTGCAAACTCTTCCGGAAAGGGCAGCTAGATAAATGAGGAACAAGTGCTTGCAAAAGCTATGTGCGTGTGTGTGCTTTTGTTGCCTTTTAACTTGGGAGACACTGAAAGTGTTGCTTTGCAACACCTTGATTCAGCTCACCAGGAACTGCAGTGCCAGTAGGAGCAAGACCAGGGTGCACACTCTACCTCCATTGACACAAGAATCCTTGCACAAATCTATGTGTCAAGACATTCTCAGACTCTAGCGAGCCCAAACTAGGTATGCAATGCAGTGGCTTTCCGCAGTCTTTCTGTCCCTCCAAGATTTTGGTCCTTAGGAGCCTGTATTGCAATGCGAAGCTAGCCTGCGGGCAGATTCAATGACCAGAAACTATGACTTGCGTAACATTGGCTTTTCAGCTCTGTGGCTTCATTGGCTGCGTTTTTTTTAAGGGCAGCATGAGCTCGGCTGGACCAAGCCGAGAATGAAGAGATCTGCTGAGATCGTTGAAGCCACACCCTTCGGATGGATCTGCGGCCCAGAGTCGATACACATGATGCATCTGGGAGAAATCAACCAAGTTGTTCTTGTAAGCCCTTGTTGCAGCCATCTGTTCTGCAGGAAACAGATGGAAACAGGCCATCAGACAGAGAATCCCACACTTTCTTCAAATCTCTTCAAATCATGTCATAAGAAAATAAGGAGATATATATCTATCTCATGGGGGCTATCCTTGCCACAATATATATATATATATATATATGTATAATATGTACCATAGTATATTGTGTCATATTTTGGTGGAGAGATCATGAATCATGGTCACCGGCTGATCCAAGCCGAGTCGTTGAAGGCTTCGCAGCAAGTTGTTGGACCTGCAGCAAACACTGCGCAGGTGCAATCATTATCCATCATTCAAGTGTCAATGTGTGTTCACATCCACCTGCTACCATATCTGCCATATCTCATGTCAATGGTTCCATGTTTATTCGTGGTTATTCATGCTTATTCATGATTCATGATCCTTCTTCATTCATCCAAACTTGCCATGGCTTGAAGAGGCCGAAACACAGCCCGCGGTTGTAACAGCTGCCGGGGAGAAGCCAAAGAAGAAGGAGAAGGCGCTCCAAATTTCCGACATGAACTTTTCTTAGGGACTCGGCTTGGGTGCTGGGTGACCCCAGCCGCACGCGCAGTCTGATTCAATCTTGTTTACACTATTTTTTATTTATTACGAAAGCCAGCTAGCTGGCTAGTTGCTGTTTGCGAACGAAGTGAGAATAGGGGGTGTGGGGGGGGGGGTTGCCGAAATGGAACGAAATCTCGCCGTGCCCCTGTGTTGAGCGCCAGAAAACGGAGCATTTTGCTGGATTATGTACCACTAGGTAATTTGCTGACGGTGGGGTATCGATTCCCCCTAGGTCCGCCTTTTTGG
>Ga0126342_10016600_pt1 | contig 12819 bp, 10 predicted proteins | sample Cyp1metagenome_FD_92528 | JGI IMG/M metagenome (GOLD analysis project Ga0126342, IMG submission 92528) | Coral microbial communities from Lord Howe Island, Old Settlement Bay, Australia - Cyphastrea 1 metagenome | ecosystem: Host-associated > Invertebrates > Cnidaria > Coral ...
CTCTCGCTGAAAAAATCAAACGGTTGTCGAGGGAAGGACACGGTCGGGACAGGGTGTCTTTGAACTATAGGTCATTTATGTTTGGGAAACTTCCGCCGCCGGCTTGCCCGGGTCTATGTTATCCTTTGATCATCTCTTATCAGCTTAAATGCCATTGTTTCAACTCCGCATTGATTTCCTCCTGCTTCCTGTTTTCATATCGTCTTGTTCTGGCCCCATGAACAACTCTAAAGAGCAGGTGTTTTCAAGCAAGCAAATTTCACATTGTCGCTTTTGGAGCATGTATGGGGAAGTTCAAAATTTCCCACTTGTTTTGGTCGGGTGGAGTCTCCCGTGAAGGACTTTGTTCATATCGTTGAAGTTGCAAACTGCCTCACTGCTCCAAAGCATGCAGAATCACAGAGGCACTTCATAGCAGGGTTCATGTCAGCCGATTAGGAGGAACAGTCCAAGGGTCAACTGGAGTGAAGCCCTCCACCTTCTCCCATTCGGAAGCATCCTGGCGCTGACAGTGCCAACTATGACATTTGGGTACGTGAAAGGCTTTCCATGCACGTGCCAGCTCCCTTCGAATGCATACAGGCAGTAGGGACCCTGAGGCTCCGAAATTCCAGTGGAGTCGCAAACATAACATCCCATAGCAATTTGTCATTGCTGATATTCCTGCCATGTTGTGTAGAATCACCCAATGGGATGGGTTTTAACTGCTACCTTTTGCTTCTTTTCCTTGTTGCCATACGCATGATTGCGCAGAGTCTCCTCGTATTCACCCTTTTGCCATGCAGTCGTTTGAGCAAACCCACACCGTTGATAAGACGTCAAAATTGTGCCACACACGCCTGACATTGACTTGAGCGCAGCTTCTGCTGCGCAGGATCTGCAGAGACCTTTTCAAGCAAACATCAAACAGATCTGGAGGCGAGACACGCAATTTCTCCCTGCGTCAAGTTTCAAGCACTAAGCATTTACAAACACATACAAACACTGCAGCACTATGCAAGACTTACGGTAGCTTAGAAAAACTTTCACGGCCGTGCTGCAATCAATCTTATGGCCAAGCAGCACAATTGCCAGAGGAATGTCGGAGACGCCCTCTTTGGTCCAAGAAGTACTGCTGATTCCTACGTTAATGGGCCCCAGAGCCCCTCAGAATCCCTCACAGCTGATTAATCATCCTGAATATTTTCAACGCGTGTGCCCAGAACTCTGAGACTCTTGGTGTTCCCCAAAACTATACGTGGCCAAATGCACAACTAAGATCTTCCAAGTGCATACCATCACGCCAAGAAACTGATTGCTTCCGGCAAGGTCGCAAAAGTATAGAATTGGCCCAGTTGGGTCTAAACGATCAAAGCACTCTATCCTTGGGATGGCTGCGGCAAAAGTCGAAGACAGAACTGCAAGTCATGGTCCAGTTATATAATTCTACGGTTTTATGCAACTTGCAAGATCTTTTCGTTCTAGCTTTAGTAGGCATTGCGTCAAATGTCTATTGATGTTGAAAACCCAACACCACATGTCAGGTGATAACCTTTCTTTGATGTAGATCTGTGTGTATCAGAGGTTCAGCAAATACCAAGCAGGAACTCCTTGTCTTGCAACAAAAAATCTGAAATTTGACCCTCTCTTGTGTCAAATCTTTCGCAGTCTAAGTGGGGTTGTTTTCCGCACTTGGTACCAATCTTTCATCCTCCAATTCCTGCTTGCGAGCGCAGCATTCTCCAAAACCCGATGAAACAGACTTAGTCAACTTTTTAAAGCTCTGGGATGTCAATTCAATGGGTCGAGCCTTCGCCCAGTTTACTGTCCAGAGCTAGTGGAATTCGATCTCGATATCATAAAAAAAGGTGTATACATATAATATTTACTGTATATGATATCACATGATTACTTATGATTATATATACGTATAAAAAATATTCATATTATTGTGCGAAAAGCAGAGTTTCTACGTTGCCCAACGTGTCAGGGGAACAACTTCATACAATCACAATATCCTCCATCAAATTTCTGATCTTGACCTCAACATACTCAACTTCACAAATGGCCAAAACAGCAAGTCAAGGAAACTGTAAACATTGGTGAAATCTCCAGCGAAGAATTGCGATTTCGGTTCATGTGGTTTCATTCTGTTGCAGCACAAATCATGTAGCAACACGGTTTGCTTATGTTTTAAGTTGATGTGTTTTGCAATATATTTCAGAATGCATTTAGTATCATCTATTAATCTTTCAACCTGAGAAGAAAAGTAAACATGTGCTTTCCAAAAAATTGTATCATCAAAGCACTGGAATCAGATTGGTATTTCTTCTGTACTCCACCCTTGGGCAGGAGTGTTATTTACGAAAAAGCTATTTGTCGATAGCGAAAAGACAAATGGCTAAGAACGAAGGCCGATTCCAACGGAGCCAAAGAGACGACATAATCAGCGGTGCTGGGACCCTCAATGCCATTTCAATTCAGTTCTTTCAATTTTTCCTTTAGCAACGCATTCCAGAATGCGGTTCTGTTGCGTTTGCTTTCTCCGCTTCAGCCCCCTCAAAAAATCTTGCAGTACCAAGAATGTTGCACTCACAGTCTTCTGTGACAATTCATTCGCATGGCAAAAAACATGATGGCTACCAAGGTGTCCACCTCAACTGCTTCAGCAATCCACTTCCAAGCGCAACCAAGATCACTCACTTTCACAGAGACTTGAGAAAAGAATGGACCTTGTTCAATCTTCATTACCACCAAAGATGTTCAGGGGAGCTCCGCTTAGTCACAGGTAAAAATCATGGGGATGGTGAAACTCACTTTTATGCGCCAAGGCAAGAAACGCATTCCACAATCGGATTCCAGAGAACATATCTGCTGGAGGTGGCAAAGGTGCTCTTGCAGGCGCCCTGGGAATGCAATCACCAAAGAGCCACCTGCCGTCAGCTCCAAAACGATGCATCAATTGTATTCGAATTAATCCAGATTTCTGAGATATGTCATATTTTTGACATACAAACAGCGTAATATAGCGGTCTTGGTTTGTTGTTTTTTTGTAACCTCAGCGTGCCTGCAGTCATTGTTACAGTAGCCTTCTCCATGCCCACGAGGGCATTCAGCACAGCTTCTCGCAGTGTGCGCACCACACTGTACCTCGTGTCCAGCAAATGTCTTTGTAGTCTACTTTGCAGTCTACTTTATAGTCTTTCAATATGTTTCAATGTCAGTCAAAGGAATTACAAGTCGAGCAAGGATGAGTAAAGGTAGGACAAACAGTCAAGCAGTATGAAGGGGGTCATGTTTATATCGGTTACACCTTGTTTCAAAAACACATGTGCCTAAGATTATCTATACGTAAAAGGTTGTTCAAGGCGTTCATGATCCATCTTGTCTGTTCTCCCGCCTCATGACCGGGTGTCTCATTTACATTGAACTCGTCTGGGTGAGGAAAACCAGGAGGAACCCAGTTGGCAAAGTGCAACTTTGTTGCGACCTCGGATAGTCAGAAAATTCATTAGCATTCTCCAGACCTGTCCAAACGCAAACATGGCCGAATTATGTAGAGCAACCCTTTTGCCGAAATCGCATCATATTGCATCCAAACAACTTTGCACTCTGCCAAACGCAAACCTTGGCTTGGAATATGACACGTGGTTTCCCAAAACGGACGCAAACCAAAAACACCATCCTTGATGCCGGACTATCCTGCAGAAAGGACTTGGCGTAAGTAGACTCAGGCAACTCGCAAGAAAACGGTTTCTGCGGTTGAGGGGACAATGCGCAAGGCTCCAACACAGCGATTCACGAAGAAACCCGCCAAATGGACCAAACATGTTATCCAAGCGACTGCTGCCACTCCTTGAAATGCACTTGCCAGAGCCCTTGAGGCGCAATTTGAAGACATTATCCGGCAAAACACCTCCCTTGCGATACAGCCTGAGCAGAGCTCTGTGAATTTTACGACTGCAGTCACTGCGCGCATCTGAAGCCTGCAAGTCTTTCTCAGCTGGGCGCTTGCGGAAGCGGTGTAAGAAGTAGACAAATGGCTTGCACTGAAGTTCCTCCATACATACGCACATGCATCGTTCACCCACCTTTTTACAATTTTACATCCCTGTGCCAAAGCCTGCTCATGAAACTTCGATTCAGCAGCTGCTGACACAGGCTCAACCATCCTTTGAAAACAAAATACACATGTTATCCCATTGTCTTTGCTACGCTCAGCAATACATACTCTTTGTGTTGAAGAAGTGACATTGGCTGCATGTTGGGCTTGCCTTGATTCTTTGAGCCGCAGATGATACGTTGATTGATGGATTCAGGCCACCGTCTCGAAATTTGTCCTGGAATCATCTGGGGCGAATAGGTTTTCTACAGCGACAGCTACACTACACCTGCCGCGTGCCGACTCCTGGCAGCTCTTACAGGAGGAAAAAACAGTAGGTCTGTGTGCAAACACTGGCTTAGTATACCAGTAGTACCGCACAAGGCGGCGGTGGAAGTTTCAAAGATAAGACACTATAGGAGAGGTGACTTGTTGTGAAGCATGGATGGCAGAGCGAAACCGCTGATGGAAGGTAAGGTGGTTGGAGTTGTGTTTTTTGGAGTGGTTGCAATGGTTGCAGCGGTCACCTCACCCACAACTGCTGGTTGTAGTGTGGCGTAGTGCAGTTGTAGCTTGGTTGTAGTGTAGCGTAGTGGAGTTGTAGTTACAGTTTTAGTGTAGTGTGTAATGTAATCCGCCGACCCCTGCCGACAGCAGGGGGGAGCGCGTTAGAGAAGAAGGGGAGCTAGAAAGCAAGAGGCAAGAGCATGCAAGACGAGCAAGAAGCAGGGGCCAGAGCAAGAAGCCAGAAAGCAAGATGCCAGGGCCGGGCAAATGGAAGGTCCGAAGCTAGTTTCCAGGCAATGTTTGGCAGTATGGGCTGCCGGCTGCGTGGCTGCAAGTAGCTGCAAGTGGCTGCAAGTAGCTGCAAGTGGCTGCAAGTGGCTGCCAGTGGTTTCCAGTCATTTCAGACAGCGACGGCTGGCACTGTGGACTGCTGGCCGTACAAGACGTAGGCGAGCTGCAAAAGGACGCAAGCAAGTTGGGAGCTAGCAGTGTTATTAGTGTAGCGGTGCGGTCACAGTCCAGCGCTCTTGGCGGCATGTGCGCCCGGCATTGTTGCTTCGCGACTTTTCTACCCTTTTGCGCACCTGCATCGTCTTTCTTCTGACCCTTTCTCTTCTCATCTTCTTGCTTCTTCTCTGCTCTTCTCTGACTCTTCCCATCTCTGCTTTTCCATCTGTCCCTCTTGTCAGAAGTTTGACTTCGAAACTTCCTTTGCCTGTTCTGAATACATTTTCGATTTTTAGATGTTTTGTTGTCATGAAAAAGCACAAAAAAGCTAGCGACAAAACAAGATTGCGCACCTGCACCAGCATCCTCTGGTCACTCAGTTTCACACAGACATGAGCCTCCCAGGGGTCGGCGGCAGAGGGCCTAGCCCTTTAACTACATTACATTTAATTACCTTACCTTACGTTATAGTGCATTACATTACACTACATTACATCACACTACATTACATTACATTACATTACACTACATTACATTACATTACATTACATTGCATTACATTGCGCTACAACTACAACTGCAGCTACAACTACCGCTACATTGCACTACATTACACTAAATACATTATATACACTACAACTACACCTACACTACTTTACACTACACTACACTAGACTATACTGCACTATACCGCACTACAGTACACAACACTACAGCACAAGTACGCTACACTACACTATACTACTTACACCACACCACAACTACAACTGCAACTGCACTAATTACGCTACACCACAACTACAACTCCACTACATTACAGCTACAACTGCACTACGCCACACTACATCCAGGAGTTGTGGTGAGGTGGCCACTGCAACCATTGCAACCACTCCAAAAAACACAGCTCCAACCACCTTTCGGTCCATCAGTGGATTTGCTGTGCCATCCGTGATTCACAACAACCAACCTCTCCTATAGGTTTCCTAATTTTTGAAACTTCCACCGCCGCCATGTGCGATACTACTGTACTGGTAGTAAATTTAGATCGTCTGTCCAATGGATTCAAATTATTCAAACTTGGCTATGTTTCAAAGTATGGACCCCAGAACAAACCACCCAAATGGTGCATGTCTGAAAACATTGGACGTTGCATTAGACTGTGCGACAGACTGTTTCAAAACTTGATGCGTTCGGTTTGCCCCTTGATTTCGACTGGTTCCGTGATTTCGGTCAATGTTGTCCTTAAACTCACCGAACCACAAAGCAGCCACCCGCGCCAAGTTGTCCTTAGAACATTTAGAACACAAAACGGCATGACACAGCTCTGACGGTTCACATGAATGATGCCAAGAATCTCTCAGGAGGACTGAACAGGTCAGAATAAACAGCGGTCTTTGAATCTTTGTAAGTTTTGTGACTGGGAATGCGATGCTGTGCCACATCCGGAGTGTGTTGTAGAACTCAGTGGACCCAAATATCTACAGCAAACTGCAAGAGCAAGCAGCAATGCTTCGCACCTATGGTGCTTCGTTCGCATGCCTTTAACGGGGCAAAACATCACTGCAGTCAGAAGGGAGCAAGCGCCGGCAAAAAATAACCGTGTTTGATTCCAACGTGTTTTCCCCAGATACTGTGGTTCTTACTTCAAGTATAGGATGAGTTGGATAATTGTGTGCGTTTTGGAGCGGGCATGTTGGTTCCGCTGCAGAGTCTCAGAGTGAGCTGCAGGGTGCTGTTCAAGGTGCTGCAATTTCACTAGTGTGTGCGCTTTGGAGCGGGCATGCTGGTGCCGCTGCAGGGTGCTGCCGCGGAGTGCTACTTCAGGGTGCTGCTGTTGGAGTGGTGTGTGCGCTTTGGAGGTGGCCTGCGCCGCTGCAGGGTGCCGCTGCAGGGTGCTGCTCCAGGGCGCTGTAGAGTGATCTGTGTGCTTTGGAGCTGGCGTGCTGGGTGCTGTTGTAGGGTGCGGCTTCAGGGTGCTGCTGTTAGATTGGTGTGTGCGCTTTGGGGCTGGCATGTTGGTGCCGCTGCAGGATGCCGCAGGGTGCTGTCAGAGTGCTGTGTGCGCTGGTGCCACTGGTGCCGCTGCAAAGTGCGGGTGCTGGCGTCGCTGCACGGGGGCTGCGAGATGTCTATGGCAGTGTGGGCTGTGGGCCCTGATGGAGGTGACGTTTTAGGCAGTATAGCCAGAAAGGTGAGCGCTTGGTTGCCGCCTTTTGCTATCTGGTGTCTATGCCGGCGCAACTAGCTGGACAAAGCCACAACCGGACAAGGCAATGCACTTTCAGTACCTTTGTTAGTGCTGGGCTGCTTTGATAGCGCGGCGACTTATATTTAGTATGTATGGGTTATGGGAAAGATCAAAGGGGACCTTCGTACATCGCGCGCGGAATTCAAGTGTTCCTGTCACGCTGTCATCTTTTCGGATAGCGCGTCTTCAATCCCTCCCCCGTTTCTGGAGTCTGCCCTGCATTGTCCTGCGTGTAACGACGGATCCTGAGGGAAACCTTCATACCGTGGAACATTACCCTCGGTTCTCCCAGTTCCGCCCACGCCGAAGGTGCCAAGGCGTTTTTTGTGTGCACGCGTTAGCCGGAAGCAATTGCAATAGCTGTTAAGCTTTAGCTTGGAGGCGGGCTTTATTGCTCTAGAACCCTGTGTTTTTCCACGTTTTTGGGAGGAACCTAAAATCGGCTAAGTTGCCAAACCTGGGCCCAGCATGGCCCAACATAGGCCCAACATGGGCCCAACATGGGCCCAACATGGGCCCAACGTGGGCCCAAAATAGGCCCAACATGGGCCCAACCCCGCTTGGCCCGACATAGCCCAACATGGCTCGCCACAGGGCCAACAGGCTCAACATGGGCACAACAAGGCCAACATAGGCCCAAGATGGCCCATAGAGCCAACATGTGCCCAACATACCCCCAACATGAGCCCTACCAAGGCCCAACATGGAACATATATTGATTTATTGGAGCTTCGGAGCTAACACTCCGGTGCGGGCGGTTGTCGCCGCGACGCGACCAGAATAAATGCGGTTGCTCATAGAACCTCCGACCTCCACAAGCTTGACAAATGCATAGCAAAGGGAGGTGGTGCGTGGTGGGTGTTTGGCACTGGTTCCTGCAGGGACCGAAGGATAACCAACATGTTCTTCCCAAGAAACATATTATCCTTTCTGCGTCATCCCTCATGATGGTCACTTCTCATTTAAAAATAAGTTTGGGTCCAAAACTAACATGAAAACTGCCACAATCGTCACTAGTTCCATGCAGAGCAAGTCTCTGTCTGGTGCTTCAAGTGGAAATGCGAGAGGGTTCTCTTATCGGAATCGATCCGCCACATGTGCCTTTCCAGGGTGTGCCAGAAACAGCAAAGTGTTGAACAAATGCAAATAGGTTCAAAGCAATGATGAAAATTGAGAAAGGCGAACATTCAGACTTGTGCCGCGCCGCAGCAGCACATGAGACAGTTCCAACTTCCGTCGCGGAAGCTTCATATAAACATGTCGAAACGACAAAGCATGAAAACAACACCTGGTGTAAAAGCCGTACGTGCAGTTTAGAAGTTTAGAGCAGTTTCGTCGCAAAATTCTTTCCCCTTCGGTTTTTGTGTTGCTTTTTGCAATTCCGGGTTCGTCTTGATGCTGCCTAGCAAGGCGCAATGCATAGCAGTCATTGGATGACATGCAGACAAGATCTCACTGGAAGACTTTGCTTTGAAAATGTCAACTCGTTTCAAGCATGCATGATACATGTAGTTTTTTTCCCTCCTGCACAAGTGCTTGGGTACTGAATGCATGGGGCCTGAAACGCAGGGTCACTCATAAATGCTGGTTACAAGAACTCGTGAAATTCTTTTTTCAGACATCAGCGCCAATGCGGTTGCAAAAATACATGTCAGTGTATCGTCCTTAAAATTTAGCATTGAAACTTAAACAAATATCAGTCTATAGTTTACAGATGTTTACAGCGTGACGCTACTTTTTGTAGTTTCTGCTCTGGGATTCTTGGATTTCGACGGTTGATCTCTAGCAGAAACTATTAGGTACCAACCATGTGAGTCTGCGCGCTGAAACGATTTTGTTCAGCAAAAGCATCCAACCTGTCGGTTGCGCTGCGTCACAAGTTTGGACCGCGTCCCAATTTTTCCCGAATGCGCAGCAAGGGTTCCCGTTTCACTCTGGGGTCTGGGGGTTGAGGGTGTGTTCGCTCGACGTTGCGTTTATGTTCGCAACCGTCCGCAACAGTCTGCGGGCGACCGTGTGAGCGTCGTATGGCTGTGCCTATGGTAAGTTCTGCAAAAGGAGTCACTATTGGAGGTTTCAAACGTCGCGTTGCTTTGTTTCGCGTGGCAGGTGTGGCCCTTCGTGACATTCAGACGTGTTTTGTAACGCGTCGAAATCGCTGTGTGGCAGGCGCAATACTTGTGCGTCGTTTTCAGAAGATGAGTGCCGGTTTTCCTGGAAGGTGCAGCGCTTTGGATGTGTCCATCTTCATTTTGCGTGGGAGGCGCAGCATTTTAGACGCGTCGTGTTGCATGTTTTTGTGCGAATTGCAGTGTCAGGGCTGTGTCAAGTGGCGGCAAGGTGCAAATTCCCTGGTAGGCGTGGCATTTTGTGAGATGTGATGAAAATTGACGGAAGCCTCGCACGAACATCGATTTTGAGCTAGCAATTTTTGAGCTTCATGAGAAAATTCGTCGGAAAACATCGATTTTGAAGCTATATACAAAGAAAGAAAATTGGAGGAAGTCTCGCACAAAATGCTCGTTTTGATGCTCCAAGTGTCTCGTCTCGAGTCTCTGGTTTTCCTGTGGCCTCGCCGTGTATATGGGGGAAGCTGCGAAACCTCTCCTTTTCGAACGTTTCCAAGCAGGTTGTCATGTGGTTTTGTGTGGCAGGCGTGACACTTTGTGACATTCCAACCTGTTTCAGACGCGTCAAAAGGTGCAATACTTCTGCGTCGTTTTCAGAAGATGAGTTGCAGTTTTCCTGGCAGGCGCAGCACTTCAGACGTGTCGCATTGCCTGCTCTACACTGTACACTCTGCACTCCACACTCTACATTTTACACTCCACACTTTACACTCCACACTTCACACTCCATACTCTACACTCTACACTCTACACTGTACACTCCACACTCTACACTTTACACTCTACACTTTACACTCCACACTATACGCCTTACACTCCACACTTTACACTCCACACTCCACACTTTACACTCTACACTCTGCACTCCACACTCTACACTCCACACTTTACACTCCACACTTTACACTCCACGCTTTACACTTGACACTTTACACTCCACACTCTACACTCCGCACTCTACACACGACACTCCTCACTTTACACTTTGCACTCCACACTTTACACTGCGCACTTTACACTCCACACTTTACACTTCAGACTCCACACTCTACACTTTACACTCCTCACTCCACACTTTACACTCCATACTTTACACTGCACACTCCACGCTCCACACTTTACACTCTACACTTTACACTCTACACTTTACACTCCACCCTCCACACTCTACGCTCTACACTCCACACTTCACACTCCAAACTCCAGACTCTACACTTTACACACACTCCACACAGGACACTCCCCGCTTTACACTTTACACTCCACACTTTACACTCCACACTCCGCACTCTACACTTTACACTCCACACTTTACACTCCACACTTTACACTCTACACTTTACACTCCACCTTTACGCTTTGCAATTTACACTCCGCACTTTACACTTTACACTCCACACTTTACACTTTACACTCCACCTTTACACTTTGCAATTTACACTCCACACTTTACACTTCACACTCCACACTCCGCACTCTACACTTTACACTCCACACTTTACAGTCCACACTTTACACTTTACACTCTACACTTGACACTCCAGACTTTACACTCCACACTCCTTACTTAGCCTTACTTAGCCTTACTTGACACTCCACACTCCACACTCCACACTTTCCACTCCACACTCCACACTTTACACTCCACACTCCACACTCTACACTTTACACTTTGCACTTTACACTCTACACTCCACACTTCACACTTTACACTTTACACTCCTCACTCCTCACTTTACACTCCACACTCTACACTCCGCACTTTCCACTCCACACTTTCCACTCCACACTTTCCACTCCACACTCCACACTCTAAACTTTATACTTCACACTCTACACTCTACACTTTACACTCTACACTTTGCACTCTACAGTTTGCACTCTACACTCTACACTCCACATTTTACACTTGACAGTGTGCACTCCTCACTCCGCACTTTACACTCCACACTTTACACTCCACACTCTACACTTTACACTCTACACTCCACACTTGACACTTTATACTGTACACTCCTCACTCCACACTTTACACTCCACACTCCACACTTTACACTCTACAGTTTACACTTTACATTCCACCCTCTTCCGCATTCCACTGTCTACAGTGCACTGGTACGGTAACAGGGGAAAATTGTAGACTGTTCAAATAACTTGTTTCACAAAAGTGTTCTACGTGACTGCATTCGGTTTCGTGGGCTGCATCTTGTTTCGATATTGATATACTGTTGATGCCTTGTTACGGGCAATTCTATGTCTAACAAACCACAATCAACCATCAACAGACCTCTAACTCACGACCCGTGTTCACCACAAATCAATATCTCACAACTCGGTCCACTCGCTTTCACCACAAGCGATCTCACAACGCACTTCCACCACAAGACACCATCTCACGACCCACTTTCAAAACACGCCGCCATCTCACAGGTCCACAACGTCACCACTGACTTTTGCCACAAACCATCTACATCTCACAGGTCAGTTTCACCACAAGGCACTATCTCTCAATTTATATTTTATATAGTTTCGGCGTCGTCTCGTATGCAAGCTCCGTTTTCACAGCTTCAACTTTCATTTTTTTGGGGCAGTATTGCATGAAATGCGTTTATCAGAGATAGCGGACGCACGAAATTGTATGTCTGTTTCAGGACCTTCTGATCTTCTGTGTTGGGTCAGTTTCTCTTCTGTGAACAAGCTCACACTCATTGCGGCCGCAATGTGTTCAATGCCGTCTATAGTTGTAGCTAGATGGCTCCAAACCATGAAGGACTTCACTTACAGTAAGATCAAAGCCAATACAACCAGTTTGCAGCCCTGGGCTTGCAAATAGATGTAGAGATCTTTTTCTGAACATTTCTGAATTTCAATGTGAATTCGTTAAATTTTCCCAGCCAAGAAATGCCTCAAAATCATTTCCCTGAAATATTTTGGCGCTGCGTCGATTATGTGAGGCTCGGTTGGGACATGCATTTGCGCAACGATTGGGCAGGAATTTTTTGTAAAGCACTCTTCCGCCACATTCGCCGGAATAAAAAAGACAACAAATGACGAAAGGAAAGCAATGGATCATTGATCATGCACGACAGCACACCAGGTTCCAGGCTCCACTGTTTTCCAACTTGCTGATAAACAAAGCAGTCCTAGGATAACCTACTGAAGACCTGAGAAAGAGGGAAACGAAAGCCTGCCTCAGACATAGACTAGTGACCTTGGACCCCGCCGGTACCAAAACACACACACACACACACCCACACCCACACACACACACAAACACACACACACAAACACACACACACACACAAACACACACACACAAACACACACACACAAACACAGACACACAAACACACACACACAAACACACACACACAAACACACACACACAAACACACACACACACAAAC